>JAEIGA010010531.1_pt1 | contig 14016 bp, 10 predicted proteins | sample 9270691 | NCBI WGS metagenome assembly JAEIGA01 (sample SAMN17057246, study PRJNA624740) | gut metagenome | biome: biome; isolation source: fecal sample | host: Bos grunniens | place: China: Xizang | collected 2019 | reverse complement strand
CGGCGTATTGGTTAAAATATCCACGATTTCATTGACAACATCAATAATAAGCTCGTCGCTTGAAGTTAAATTTTTAGAGATAAGATAGTGAAAAGTGGAGATACGTTCAATCATCTTTGCGTTGTTGAACGTAAGCGGATTTGTTTCGCTTGGGTCTGGCGGAATAACCGAAACGCCTTTTTTATAAAAGGAATCAAACAATTCTTCGGGATTGTTTTTGGAATGCTTAAAATAATCGTAATTGTTCATCATTGCTATATTTTTCCTTTGTGTTTATAATCTTGGCGTAAGCCATTTCTATAATAGCCCTGCAGGTTTTAAAATCTAATCTTCTTCTTCTGCGACCGTTTTTCATATTTCCTTTAAAAGGGCTGAAAATAACGTCGTCCGTATCCTTTCTTAATTGATACAGAATTTTATTGCATTGGCTTATAAAAGCATCTCTTTTTTCTAACGGAACTTCTAAATTTATTAACGTCAATAATCTCGAAGATACTTTAATTCCCGTATTCCAATTATATTGAATATCTTTGGCAAAAGCAAATCGTATCATATCTTTTGGGTTGGTGGTATCGACGCACCGAACGGCGAGCCACCCGTTTCTATCGTTAAACGTCATAGATACCTTGTTTTTGGGGGTTAATCGCATTTGTTCAATAGCCCCCAAATCGTTTACTCTTACGTCGTTTTTATAAACAGAAACTTTCGAGAGCGGTTTTGAAATACCGTCAAAACAGGCAACGATAACGGGGGTATCCGTATCGTCAAAGGGGTTTTCTTCCAATATCGTGATAGAGTGTAAGTATTGCTTATCCTTAAAATTAGAATTGATAAACGTTTCGGGGATAATGGCAACGACAAAATGTTGGCTTTTCAACATATTTTCTAGCGACAATAAATATAAATCGTCGTAATCCGTTTTATCAAAATACTTTTTAACATTTTCCATAATCCCTTTTCTGGAAGCGGAATAGTTAGATAAATACGGGGGGTTTGTGATGATGAGCGTATGCTCGTTTATATGCGGAATGGAAAGCAAAGAATCGTTTTTTTGCCAGCCCAAGCTACCGTCTATATCCAAGCCGATTTTTTTAGTGAAGCCCAGCATATCGGTTGCGTTTAATAAATGACCAGCACCTGCAAATGGGTCGAAAACGGTATCACAGCCAGAAGATTGAATAAAGGCTATGATTTGTGGTTTCAACCATAATTTATCTTTTGTGAAAAATTGTCCAAGAACCGTTTTTTTATTGCTTGTCATAAGTTTCCCCATTTTTAAAATCAATAAAGAAAAATGTGTGGCATACTGCCTTATTGCCACGCAAAGTTTCACAAGAAGTACTTTTTTGCTATCGTTGCAACTATATACTATTTTATCATATAAAAAACAAATTGTCCATTATTTTAACTGTTTTCGTGGATGAAAAAAATAGGGCATTTAAATCGCCTTAAAAGTATTGGTTTTCTTTGGTGGAGATAAGGGGAAACGTTGTTGCAAGAAACAAAGCTTCACTTGCAACGAACGGAGAGAAGAGTATTCGGCGTGTCGTTTTTACTTGTTCGCGCGAACCCCTGTGAATGCAGGCGTTCTATCGACCTATTTTCCACAAAGAAAAAAAACACGCTTTATGGCGTGATTCTTTCTTTGGTGGAGATAAGGGGAGTCGAACCCCTGACCTTTTGAATGCCATTCAAACGCGCTACCAACTGCGCTATATCCCCGTTTTTCTTTTATTATAATCGAAAAAATTTTCCTTGTCAATCTCTTTTGGCGAGTTTTTCGCTTTTTGTGAATTTTTCGTATGCCCGTCTTGCCATACGACAAAATTCGAGCGTCGAAAAATCACGAAACCGCCCGTGTGCGTTTCCCCACATAGACCGCAAACCCCATACGGCAAAATTCGACGACGCCCAGCTCTTTTCGACGTGTTTCTTCAATCCGAACGGTAGGGGGGGTAAATATGCGTTTGACCGCATTTGTATAAGGCAGGTACGAGATGAACGCAAAAAAACGCTTGCGGTTATCCGCAAGCGTCGGTTGGTAAATTGCGACAAAATTCTTTATAATTTCGGTATTCCTGCAAAGCCCTTTTGAATTTCTTCGTCCGTGGGGATATAATCGCTCATTTTTCCATCGTGGAATTTTTCATAACTCATCATATCGAAATATCCCGTACCCGTCAAGCCGAACAAAATCGTTTTTTCTTCGCCCGTTTCCTTGCATTTTAAGGCTTCGTCGATAGCTACGCGAATGGCGTGCGAAGATTCGGGCGCAGGCAAAATACCTTCAATCCGTGCAAAATATTCCGCGGCTTCAAACACTTCCGTTTGTTTCACCGAGCGCGCTTCCATTAAGCCTTTATCGTAAAGCTCGGAAAGGGTGGACGTCATACCGTGATAACGCAGTCCGCCTGCGTGGCTGGCGGAAGGAATGAAGCCCGAACCGAGCGTGTACATTTTGAAAAGGGGGCAAACCTTGCCCGTATCACAGAAATCGTAGGCGTAAACGCCACGTGTGAGCGTAGGGCAGGAAGCAGGCTCAACGGCAATGAAGCGGTAGGTTGCTTTGCCTTGCAATTGTTCCGCCATAAACGGCGCGATTAAACCGCCGAGATTAGAACCACCGCCTGCGCAACCGATGATAATATCCGCTTTTTCGCCGTATTTATCGAGCGCCGTTTTTGCTTCCAACCCAATCACTGATTGATGCAAAAGTACTTGATTGAGTACGCTACCCAAAACGTAGCGATAGCCGTCTTTTTCGGTTGCCGCTTCCACTGCTTCGGAGATTGCGCAACCAAGGCTACCCCACGTGCCGGGGAATTCTTCTAAAATTCTTCTGCCCACAGCCGTGGTTTCAGAGGGCGAGGGGGTGACGTTCGCGCCGTAGGTGCGCATCACTTCTCTTCTAAACGGCTTTTGTTCGTAAGAACATTTCACCATAAACACCTTACAATCCAGACCAAAATAAGAACAAGCCATTGAAAGCGCCGTTCCCCATTGCCCTGCGCCCGTTTCCGTCGTCACGCCCGTTAAGCCTTGCTGTTTTGCGTAATACGCCTGCGCGATGGCAGAGTTGAGCTTGTGGCTACCGCTGGTGTTGTTGCCTTCAAATTTATAATAAATTTTCGCAGGCGTGCCGAGCTTTTTCTCCAAGCAATACGCGCGAATGAGCGGAGCAGGACGGTACATTTTATAAAAATCGCGAATTTCGGTGGGGATAGGGATATAAGGCGTGGTGTCGTCCAGCTCTTGGCGAGCAAGCTCTTTGCAGAATACCTGTGAAAGCTCGTCGAGTGTTATGGGTTGATAGGTTTTAGGGTGTAAAAGGGGCGCAGGTTTCTCTTTCATAAACGCGCGCAAGTTCAGCCAAGCGTTTGGCAATTCGTTTTCGCTTAAATAAATTTTGTAGGGGATTTGTTGTTGCATACTTCTTCTCCTTTTTTTGATAAAATAAAAATCCCAAGCAACGGAAAATCCGTTCCTTGGGACGATAAAACAATACCGCGGTGCCACCCAAATTGACTTATGATAAAATAAGTCCACTTTTCGCGTACAAACATACGCTCTGCCCTTTTACGGGTGCAGTACCCGTCGATTGCTACTGACGAAAACTCACGTTTTGGAGTTTGCGCGTTCGTTCGCCCTCGTAAGTCCATTCCCTATCGAAGTCCGCGTTGCGATTTCACCGCCTGCAACTCTCTGTGCCGTCCAAGCCGAAAGGTACTCTTCTTATTCATCGGTTTGTAATATGATAACACTTTTTTTTCTGGCGGTCAAGTGTTTGCAGGGCAAAAATCGAAAATTTCGCCCGTTTCTAAATTTTTCCAAGTAAGCACTTGGTTTTCATAAACGATATACGAATGGGGCGAGCCGTCCTTGGGCAGAGAAACCGAGCCACAGTTGGCGTAGATTGCGCCGTTTTCCAAAACGCGGTGGCAGGGCAGGTGAAAATGTCCGTTCAAAAGCACGTCGCCCTTTTTCAACAGGGGCGGAGTTTGCGCATTGTATAAATGCCCGTGCGTTAAGAACAGCGTTTTACCGTTGTCGCCAACCAGCGCGTAATCGGCGAGCATCGGAAACTCCAAAACCATTTGGTCCACTTCGCTGTCGCAGTTTCCGCGAATGGCGATGATTTTGTCCTTGATTGCGTTCAAGGCGTTGCATACGGCAGGGCAACCGTAATCTTGGGGGAAGGGGTTGCGCGGTCCGTGGTATAACAAATCGCCGAGAAGTATCAATCTGTCTGCGTATTCTTTTTCAAAGGCGTTTAAAAGTTTGTCGCACCAAAACGCCGAGCCGTGAATATCCGAAGCAATGATATATTTCATATAAAATCCTACAACTTAATTTTATTTAACACGCCTTGCGCATAATGTACGAAGCCCTCGTCGTTGGGGTGTAATCCGTCGGTGAAAAAGGCGAGATTTTGCGGAATATCGTTGGATAAATCGATAATCTGCGTATTTTTATAACCACTTGCAATACGGGCGATTTCCATTCTCGCATTTTGGAAAGCGCCGACGGGTCTTTGCTCGTTGCAGTTAGAGCGCCATATGGGCAGTATTACGAAAATAGGCACGTTTTTATGCAACGGGATAAGCGTTTCAAAAAATTCCGAGCAGTTTTTGGAAAATGTTTGCGTATCTGCTCGCTTATTCCAATCGTTCGTGCCGTACGCAACGAACACTGCGTCGGCGTTATAATCACTGCTTGTATCCACCATACGCATATCGAACATAGCACCTCCGATTGCGAAATTGAAAATTTCCGCATCTAACGCATATGCCACGCGGTTAGCGTACGAGTTGGCGGCAGATTTCGCGTCGTAGCCGTGCGTGATAGAATCGCCGTGAAAAACGAAGCGACGTTTGGGGACTACCCGTTCAAAAAACGCACCGTCGGAAAGTTCTACGCTTTTCATTCTAACGCGGAACAGGTTTGGTAAAAACAGCGTGATGCGATTTTTACCTTCGGGCAAATCGACGCGGTACGCGCCCGAAAACACCGTTGCGTTTTCTTCGCCGATTAGCGAAGTTTCCTTGCCGTTGATAAAAAGTGTGAAATAATACCAAAGGCGGGAAGCAGTATCTTTTGCGTTGTCGTAAGTAAAGGCGAAAAACGTACTATCCGTATAAAAATCCAAGCGGATGCCTGCCGTGGCGTACGCTCTTTTGCCGAAATCGCTATTAAAATTCATAATGCGCTCTGCCTGCGCCGTTTTCATACGGTAGAATTCTATGCCGTCTTGATTAGAAATCGCTTCGGCTACGCCGAGCGCAAGAGATTGGATTTGTTCGTTGGTGAGTTTCATTATAAAAGGTCCTTTAAAAAATAAATTTAATAATATCCATTTGTTCGGGTAAGCTTGCACCGCTTGCAAGGATAGTGGCGTATTGTTCCATTAATTCGGGAAGCTGTTCTTCCTTATAGCTCGCATAGGGGAATTCCGTGAAATTCACCGCTTTGTTGGCAAGCAGATTGATTGCGGTGGAAACGTATTCACGGCTTTCCGTGATACCTTTAATCGTCACGTTGTTTTTTAAAGCGTATTCTAAATTGACGGGCAAGCTCTTGCAGGTGGGGGCGCAGAACGTGACGAACGCATCACGCTTCACGAGCGGAAACACCACGGACGGTTCGCAACGGTTGGCGTAGGTGAGATACACCGCCCCGTCGGCGAGCTTTCCCCCCGTCACGCTCAACACGTTATCTTTGAGCGTTTCGTCGTTGGGGAACGTGTAATAAATACCGCTTTTTTTCGCGCGAGTAAGCCGTTCGGCGTTGTTATCCGCAAGGATAGGAACGGCGCGGTGGTAGATAAGGATTTGACAAAGTACGTTTGCATACAATCCACCGCCAAGCACCAAAACGTGTTGCCCAACGCTCACTTGCATTTCATCAACCACGCGTTCGGCAAGGGCGATTGCGTCGATTAAAAACGCCGCTTCGTCGGAAACGGACGAGGGCAGGGGATATACGTCGTCCACGCCTGCAAGGCAGAAATCACGATAAAACCCGTCGGCGGTTTCGCCTGCGATTTTCAAGCCGTCGGGCGAAAGTTCGTCTTCCGTCACGCCTGCAAGATACACGCGTTCACCCTTTTTAATAAACGAATCTTCGTTTGCTTCCGTCACCTGCCCAATGGCAAAGCGACCGGGAATAAACGGCGCTTTCACCTTGATTGCGCCCGTATAAACGGAAACGTCCGATTCGGTGAGCAAAGCTTTCGTGATTTTCACTTTCACCTTATCCAAATCGAGTTTGAGGTCGGTGGAAAGTACGTGTTGTAAGTTGTGCGGATAGGTAAGTTGCCAAACTTTCATAATATCCAAATTCCTTTTTACCGCGTTGAATTGGGCGCAAAAATACGCTTGCGCCACACGCGAACAAGATAAGTATAACGCATTTTCTTGAAATTTGCAACTATTTTTTATAAATTACGTTAAAAACAGTTGACGAGTAGAAAAAAAAGCGTTATAATTGTGAAGCACAAAAAATGAAAAACGAATAGCGAGGTGAATATAAATGAAAGCGGAAATCCATCCTAACTATCACGAAGTGACTGTCACGTGCGCTTGTGGCGCAACGTTCAAAACGGGAACGACGAAGGATTGCGAAGTACTCAAAGTAGATATTTGCAGCAACTGCCATCCTTTCTTCACGGGCAAACAGAAATTGGTTGACACCGGTGGGCGTGTGGATAAGTTCAAGAAGAGATACGGTCTTTAATTAGTCAAGTCAGTATAATCCGAACGAAGATTTTTGGTGGCAAATTTCGGGTTATACTGCGTTGAAATCCTTGACAAACCGTGTAGGTTTGCCTGTGGATTTCGCCTTGACTACCCTCAAAATTTGCCTACCATAAAATTGCTTCGCATCCAAAAGAGCGAATTTTCAGATGATTTTGGGCGAGAAGGAAGCAATAATACTGCTCGTATTATAATGACGACGAGCTAAAAAGCGCTGAAAAGCCGCCTTTTGGACTTGTTCGGATTACATTGACTTGACTAGGAGAATTCGAGCTTTAAGGCGCGCCTTAAAGCTCTTTTCTTGCATTTAGGTGTATTATGAAAAACAAAAAAAATAAGCAAAAGTGCGTTTCCATTGGCGGACAAGCGGTTATCGAAGGGGTGATGATGCGCGGTCGTTGTTCAATGGCGACAGCCGTTCGCGACGAAGACGGCGTTATCCAAATAGAAACGGAACGCTTTGCTCCGCCTGAAAAACGGAGCAGATTTTCACGCTTGCCTTTCGTTCGTGGCGTCGTTAATTTCGTGCGTTCGCTTATCGACGGCAACCGCGTTTTGATGCGTAGTGCCGACGTAGCGATGCCCGACGACAACGAAGTGCCTTCCAAAGCGGAAAAATGGCTTCGCGATAAATATAAAATTGATTTAGGCGGTGTGCTTTCGGGCGTGTCCGTGTTTTTAGGCGTGTTGCTTGCGGTGGCGATTTTTATCGTACTTCCGCAATTTATCACGGGCTTTTTGCCGTTTGATAAAACGAGTACGGGCTTGGACGGGCTTTGGTTTAACCTGATTGAAGGGGGAATCCGTTTGCTCGTGTTTATCGCCTATATTTTACTTATATCACTGATACCGTCGCTCAAACGTGTGTTTATGTGCCACGGCGCGGAGCATAAAACGATAGCTTGTTATGAAAACGGCAAGGAATTGACGGTGGAAAACGTGCGCCGTTGTTCGCGCGTACATGACCGTTGCGGTACGACGTTCCTGTTTATCGTGATGATTGTCAGCATACTCGTATTCTCCGTTGCCAACCTTGCGGTGGCAAGCTGGTTATATACGGGCAACGCCACGCTCGATAGCGTTTTGCGCGTGGTGTTCAAACTCTTGCTTTTGCCCGTGGTGGCAGGCGTTTCCTATGAAATTTTGCGCTTACTTGCCAAAACGAAAAGTAAGTTTTTCTTGATTTTTAAATTCCCTGGTTTGCTGTTGCAACGTTTAACCACGCGCGAGCCAGAAGATACTATGATAGAGTGCGCTATCGTGGCGTTCACCACCGTATTGAAAATGGACGTTGACCCCACGATACCCGAACGCAAGTTCGCCGTGTCGGGTAAACTCAGCGCAATGCTCAAAAACGTCAAGAATAGCTTTCAACAGGCAGGCATTGACGGCGACGACGCAGAATGGATATTCGCGCTCACGCTCGGTATGCAAAAAAGCGCAGTGGCAAACGAAGAACGTATCGTGAAAACTTCGGAAGCCAAGCGTATTATGAAAATCGTGGAAGAACGCCTGACGGGCAGACCGCTTTGGTATATCTTCGGCGACACCGATTTTTGCGGTTATACGCTCAAAGTTGACGAGCGCGTGTTAATCCCGCGCCCCGAAACGGAAGAGCTGGTGATGATGGTCGTCAATTCCTTGGAAGACGGTTTTTCCGTGTTGGATATGTGTACGGGTAGCGGTGCGATTGCAATCGCCGTGGCAAAGGAAGCGGAAAAACGCGGTTTGAATATCAAAGTGACGGCTACGGATATTAGCGAAGATGCGCTCGCACTTGCCAAGGAAAACGCCGAAGCAAACGGCGCGGAAATCACGTTCGTGCAGTCTGATTTGTTTGCGCGCGTTCGGGGTAGATTTGACGTAATCGTGAGCAATCCTCCGTATATTCCCACGGCAGAAATTGAAAGTTTGCAAACGGAAGTGAAATCGTTCGAGCCAAGACTTGCGCTCGACGGTGGCGTTGACGGTTTGGACATTTACCGCCGTTTCTCCGCAGACGCCTTTAAATACGTCAACCGCGACGGGTTAATCTTTTTGGAAGTGGGCGCAGGCGAAGCGCAAGCCGTTTCCAAAATGTTCCGCGGTAATTCCTATTCAATGATTGTTAAGGATTTTAATAACATCGACCGATACGTAAAAATCGTCACCTAACGGCAGGAGCGTTATGCTTAAAAAACTCGAAGACATTTTAAAACGCCACGAATTTTTATCCGAGCAGCTTGCAGATGCGAGCGTGCTTGCGGATATGAATACGTGGCAAAAATATTCCAAGGAACAAGCGGAGCTTACGGAAACGGCGGAAAAATACGCCGAGTATAAACGCACGGAAGAAGAGATGCGAGAAGCGTTTGCCACCGCGGAAGCCGAAACGGACGCGGAAATGCGCAAGCTGTTCAACGACGAAGCGTATGCGTGCAAGGAAAGGCTTGCTGGGCTTTTATCCGAGCTGAAAATTTTGCTTTTACCCAAGGACAAAAACGACGAGCGCGGTTGTATTTTAGAAGTGCGCGCAGGCACGGGCGGAGAAGAAGCGGCGTTGTTTGCGGCAAATCTTTGCCAAATGTATAAAAACTACTGCGCTTCCCACCGTTTAAGAGTGGAAGAAATCGACGTGAGCCAAACGGAACTTGGTGGCGTGAAAGAAGCGACGTATAACGTGACGGGCGCAGGCGCGTATAAGCTTTTAAAATACGAAAGTGGCGTTCACCGCGTGCAACGCGTACCAGCAACGGAAACGCAGGGGCGCATTCACACGTCGGCGGCGACGGTTGCGGTGCTTCCCGAAGCCGAAGAAATCGACGTGGCAATTAACGACAAGGATATTCGTATCGATATATTCCATTCGGGTGGCGCTGGCGGACAAAACGTAAACAAGGTGGCTTCGGCGGTTCGCATCACCCATTTCCCCACGGGAATCGTCGTCACCTGTCAGGACGAACGTTCGCAACTGAAAAACAAGGAACGGGCGTTTAAAGTACTCCGTTCGCGCGTGTACGATTTTTATAACGGACAAAATAACAAGGAAAGAGAAGCCAACCGTAGGAGTATGGTAGGCACGGGGGATAGGAGCGAGAGAATACGCACGTATAATTTCCCCCAAAGCCGTGTGACTGACCATAGAATCGGGCTTAGTCAATATAATTTAGAAGCGTTTATCGCAGGTGACATCGATTCGATGGTGGAAGCGCTGGCGATTGCCGATAGAGAAGCCTTGTTATCAAGTGTACAATAAAAAACATAATTTCGCCCGAAAGAAAAATCGGGCGAAAAATTTTTTTAAAAAGTTTGTTTAAATTGTTTTCCTTTGGTTTACATATAATTGTAAATGAATTAGCGTGGCGAGAAAACGCCACAAAACAAAGGAGTGTATATAATTATGGCAGGAAAAGTTATCGGTATTGACCTTGGTACAACCAACTCGTGCGTTGCCGTTATGGAAGGCGGCGAACCCGTAGTAATCGCGAACGCAGAAGGCGCAAGAACAACCCCTTCGGTGGTATCGTTCCAAAAGGACGGCTCGCGCGTCGTCGGGCAAGCGGCAAAGCGTCAGGCGGTAGCCAACCCCGACAAAACGGTGATTTCCATTAAAAGACATATGGGTTCGGATTATAAAGTAAAAATCGACGATAAGGATTATTCTCCGCAGGAGATTTCCGCAATGACGCTTGCAAAGCTCAAAGCAGATGCGGAAGCGTATCTTGGGCAAACGGTCACGGAAGCCGTTATCACCTGCCCTGCGTATTTCTCCGATTCCCAACGTCAAGCAACCAAGGACGCAGGTAAAATTGCTGGCTTGAACGTGCTTCGTATTATCAACGAACCCACGGCGGCGGCGCTTGCTTACGGCTTGGATAAGGATAAGGGCGGTAAGGTTATGATTTACGACCTTGGCGGCGGTACGTTCGACGTTTCCATTTTGGAAATTTCCGACGGCGTGTTTGAAGTGCTTGCAACCAACGGCGACACCAAGCTCGGTGGCGACGATTGGGATAATAAGATTATGCAGTATCTTGTGGACGAGTTTAAGAAAGATAAAGGTCTTGATTTGTCGAAAGATAAAATGGCGATGCAACGCTTGAAAGAAGCGGCAGAAAAAGCGAAGATTGAGCTTTCGGGTATGTCTTCGACGAACGTAAATCTTCCCTTCATTTCTATGAGCGCAGAAGGACCGCAACACTTGGACATCACGCTCACCAAGCAAAAGTTTGAAACGATGACGGCGGATTTACTCGAAAGAACGATTGCGCCTATGCGTGCGGCAATGAAAGACGCTGGGCTTTCCTATAACGACATTGATAAGGTAATTCTCGTCGGCGGTTCGACGCGTATGCCTGCCGTTGTGGCAAAGGTTAAGGAAGTGACGGGTAAAGAGCCGTTCAAGGGCATTAACCCCGACGAATGCGTGGCAATCGGCGCTGCGGTACAAGGCGGTGTGTTGACGGGCGAAGTGAAAGACGTACTTCTTTTGGACGTGACACCCCTTTCCTTGGGTATTGAAACGCTGGGCGGTGTGTTCACGAGAATTATCGATAGAAACACCACCATTCCCGTGAAGAAGAGCCAAGTGTTCTCGACGGCGGCGGATAACCAAACGAGCGTGGATATTCACGTGCTTCAAGGCGAACGCGAATTCTGCAAGGACAACAAAACGCTCGGCAACTTTATGCTTACGGGTATTGCGCCTGCGCCCCGTGGTATTCCGCAAATCGAAGTGACGTTCGACATTGACGCGAACGGTATCGTACACGTGACCGCGCAAGATAAAGGCACGGGTAAATCGACGGATATTACCATCACGTCTTCGACCAACCTTTCCGAAGAAGAAATCGATAAAGCGGTGAAAGAAGCGGAACAGTTCGCGGAAGAAGATAAAAAGCGCAAAGAAGAGGTAGAGAATAAAAACAAGCTCGACGGTATGATTTTCTCCGTGGAACAAACGATGAAAGAAGCAGGCGACAAGCTCGACGATAACGACAAATCGACGTTGCAAGCGGCAATCGACGCGGCGAAGAAAGAACTGGAAAGTGACGACGACGAGCGTATTAAAGCGGCTTACGAAAAATTGATGCAAGACGTTCAACCCGTGTTCGCGAAGCTTTATCAAGCGAACGGCGGTGCGGCTGGGGCAGACCCCAACGCAGGCGCAGGCGACAACGGCGATACGGAATTTCATCAGTAAGCAATAGAAATTTAAGCTAAATAATCGGGCTTGACAAAGCTTTTCGTCAAGCCCGAATTTCCATAAGCTACAAAAGGTACAAAGTAATGGCAGAAAAGAAGAATTATTACGATATTCTCGGTGTGGATAAAAAGGCAAGCGCGGACGAAATCAAGTCGGCGTATAGAAAGCTTGCAATGAAATATCACCCCGATAGAAACCAAGGCAACGAAGAAGCGGCTGAAAAATTCAAAGAAATCAACGAAGCGCACGAAACGCTTTCCGATAGCCAAAAACGCGCGGCTTACGATTACGAGCTGGAACACCCTGGTATGGGCGGTATGGGTGGCTTCGGCGGTTTCGGCGGCGGTGGCTTTGAAGATATTTCCGATATTTTCAGCAACATTTTCGGCGGTGGCTTCGGTGGCTTTGGCGGTGGCGCAAGAACGGCAAGAACGGAAGTGGGCGAAGACATTCAACGGGAAATGACGCTTTCGTTTATGGACGCGGCAAAGGGCTGTAAAAAAACCGTTTCGTATATGCGCAACGAGCCTTGCTCGTCGTGCCGTGGCACGGGCGCAAAGAACGGCACGGAATATACCACGTGCGGAAAATGTAAAGGTAGCGGTGTGGTGCAACAGGTGCAAAACACAATGTTCGGGCGTACCATTCGTCAAAGCGTTTGCCCCGATTGCGGTGGCTCGGGCAAGATTATCAAAGAAAAATGCCCCGATTGCAAAGGGAAAGGCTCGCAACGCAAGGAAACGACCGTTTCGCTTGATATTCCTGCCGGCGTGGATACCAACAGCTATATGAAGAAAAAGGGCTTTGGGCAAGCCGCTCCAATGGGCGGTGTTCCCGGGGATTTAATCGTGGTGTTCCGCGTCGAACCGCATAAAATTTTCAAACGCGACCGCTTCGATTTACACGTAGAGCTTCCCATTTCCTATAAAACGGCAGTACTCGGCGGTGTGGTCAAAGTGCCTACAATCGACGATACGTTCGATTTCACAATCCCCGAAGGTACGCAAAGCGGACAGGTGTTCACCGTGCGTGGAAAGGGTATTCGCTCGGCAAGAAGCGGTGCAGGCAATTTGATTTTGCGCGTACTCGTGGAAGTTCCGACCAAGCTTTCCCGTGAACAGAAAAAGGAGCTCGAAAAGCTGGATAAACAGTTCGATTTAAAACAGTGCGAGAGAATGAAACGCTATTCCGACAATATGGAATCCCTTTACGGCGAAAAACCCTTTGAAAAATAACCTTTTATTGCAAAAATTGCTCCGTTTTCCCTAACGGAGCGATTTGTTTTTTATTTTTATCAATCGAAAAAACGAATTGACGAATGCGTGTCTTTTAAAAATTTTGATTATTTTTTAAAAACGCATATGGAATTGCTTGCTTTATTTTTTTAAAAAAGGTAGAATAATAGGCGAATAAAAAGTTTAACGGAGAGAAAACGAATGAAGAAGAGAATAGCAAACAGAATGTTGGCGTTAGCGCCGTCGCTCACGCTTGCGATTTCCGCAAAAGCGAAAGCGATGAAAGCGGCAGGAGAGAGTGTGGTGTCGTTCGGGGTGGGCGAGCCTGATTTTAACACGCCTGAACATATTATCAACGCGGCGAAAGCGGCGCTGGACGCAGGACATACGAAATATACCCCGTCTTCGGGGCTTTTGCCTTTGCGCAAAGCCATTTGCGAGAAATTCCAAAAGGATAACGGGCTTTCCTATGAGCCGTCGCAAATTATCGTATCGAACGGTGCAAAACATTCTATTTTCAACGCTTGCTACGCGGTTTTAGAAGAAGGGGACGAAGTGATTATTCCTGCGCCCTATTGGCTTACATATCCCGAAGTGGTGAAGGTATGCGGTGCGACGCCCGTCTATATCGAATGCAAAAAGGAAAATAAATTTAAGTTTTCCGCGGAAGATTTAAAAGCGGTAATCACGCCCACAACGAAAATGCTCATTTTCAACTCCCCGTCTAATCCCACGGGCGCGGTGTATAATGAAGAAGAAGTGCGCGCGATCGCAAAAGTGTGCGAAGAAGCGGAAATCTTCGTTATCGCGGACGAAATTTATGAAAAATTGTGCTATAATGGCG
>JAEIGA010010530.1_pt1 | contig 14017 bp, 12 predicted proteins | sample 9270691 | NCBI WGS metagenome assembly JAEIGA01 (sample SAMN17057246, study PRJNA624740) | gut metagenome | biome: biome; isolation source: fecal sample | host: Bos grunniens | place: China: Xizang | collected 2019 | reverse complement strand
CCTTTACTCAAACGTTATGTCTGAACTGGTTATGAACAGGATCGAGTCTTATGCGGAACTTCATGAAAGCCCTGATGCGCTCAATATAGGCCTCTTTTCAGAGACTTATCCTCCTGATGTTAACGGCGTTGCCGTATCTGTTCGTACATTGAGGGATCAACTTCTTGCTATGGGACATAACGTGTACGTTATTACCCCTGCTTCAGATACCAAGCTTTTCGGCACTGAATTTAACAGCGGTGTTCTTCGTATTCCCGCTATTAAACTCAAAAAACTGTACGGTTACAGACTTGGACAACCTTTGAGCGCAAGTGCCATGAATTATATAAAGAAAATGAAGCTTCACGTTATTCACAATAACGGTGAAGTCTCCATGCGACTTTTAGCCGAAATGACGGCTAAAATGTACGGAATCCCCATGGTTTATACCTATCATACCATGATAGAGGATTATACTCATTATGTGGATAAGGGCGGCTATTTTGAAGATACGGCCAAACGAATAGTGAACGGGTATACCAGAAGGATGTCGGAGCATTATAACAGGCTTATTGCTCCCACCGAAAAGACAGAAAAGGCTCTTTTACGTTTTGGCGTTAAAAAGCCCATTGATATTATTCCCACAGGAATAGATACCAAGCGTTTTCGCCCCGAGAATGTGGATAGTGAAAAACTCTCTGAAATCAAGAAATCTCTTGGCATTGAAAATTGCTTCACTCTTTGCTATGTAGGACGACTGGCTCCCGAAAAAAACGTGTCCTTTATTTTGGACAATCTTAAGAGGGCAAACGATGCCGTCGGCGGGTTAAAGTTCGTTATAACGGGGTATGGCCCTTCAGAGGAGGCGCTGAAAGCCCAGGTTAAAGAATTGGGACTTGAATCCATAGTTGTCTTTGCAGGTAAGCAAAAACCCGATGAGATACAGTATTACTTCGCCTTGGGAGATGCTTTTGTTACAGCGTCGACGTCTGAAACGCAAGGCTTGACTTATATTGAGGCTATGGGCGCGGGTGTGCCCGTAATCGCAAGGTTTGACGAGTGTCTTTCCAACGTTCTCATTCAGGACGTGACGGGATTTGAATTCACCGATGGCGATAGCTTTGTTAAAGAAGTTGTTGCGTTCAAGAATTTTTCTTTTGAAAAAAGGGAAGAGCTAAAGAATAACGTTCTTGCAAAAGCCGAAGAATATTCGTTGGAAAATTTCGGCGCGAATATCGTAAAGTCCTATAGAGCGGCTATACGAGACAAGCGTGCCGGAAATAAAATATATGACAAATAAATTATTCATAAACTGGAGGAATTCTAAATGTATTATGTTGGTGTAGACCTCGGCGGTACTAATATTGCTGTCGGCATAGTTACCTACGAAGGAAAAATCATCGCAAAGAAGTCCGTAAAAACCATGGCAGACCGTCCTTTTGAGGAAATCATTAAGGATATGGCAGACTGCACTCTTGCTCTTCTTAAGGAAAACAACATTTCCCTTGACGAAGTTAAGAGCATAGGTATTGGCTCTCCCGGTTCTCTTGACACCGAAAACGGCGTTCTCGTTTATGCAAACAACTTCCAGAACGGCCGCAATATTCCCATGAAGGCCATTCTTCAGAAGTATATTGATAAGCCCGTTTACATCGGTAACGACGCAAACGTTGCTGCTCTCGGCGAGGTTATTGCCGGTGCTGCTAAGGGCTACAAGAATGCTGTAATGATTACTCTCGGTACCGGTGTTGGCGGTGGTATCGTTATCAACGGCGAGATATATGAAGGCCAGTATTCCGCAGGTGCTGAAATGGGCCATATTGTAGTGGTTCATAACGGTGAACAGTGTTCTTGCGGCAGAAAGGGCTGTTGGGAAGCATATGCATCCGCTACAGCACTTATCAGACAGACCAAGGCTGCTATGGAAGCTCATCCCGAATCCCTTATGACCAAGGTTGCTGAGGCCGAGGGTAAGGTAAGCGGCAGAACTGCTTTTGACGCTGCAAAGAAGGGTGACGAAGTAGCTCTTGAAGTTGTTAAAAACTATATCGAATACATAGCTGAAGGTCTCGTTGACATCGTTAACGTATTCAGACCCGAAGTTATTCTTATCGGTGGCGGTATCTGCAACGAAGGCGATTACCTCCTTAATCCTCTTAAGGCTTTTGTTAATGCCAACACTTATGGCGGCGGACTCCATCCTGAGCAGAAAATCGCTATTGCTGCTCTCGGTAACGATGCAGGTATTATCGGCGCTGCTCTTCTTAAGAGATAAGTTTAAGAACAAATTTGATTCTAATCGAAGAAACGCTATCTTTCGGATAGCGTTTCTTCTCTAAATTTGCCTGAAATATACGGTGTGATATGCGAGAAGTGAAAATTGGTCGCAACGACGGCGGACAGCGACTTGATAGGTTCATGGAAAAGAAATTTCCCACTATGCCAAAGAGCCTTATTCAGAAATATTTGAGACTCAAATGTGTAAGAGTGAACGGCGTAAAACAAACAAAGGGTAATACTATGCTCTTTGAGGGTGACGTTCTGAATTTTTACATCAGCGATGAGTTTTTCGGTGGGGAAGAGGCTGAGAAAATAAAGAAGGACAGCTTTTTGTCTGTTAAGCCTTCTTTTACCGTTGCATACGAGGATGAAAATATTCTTATAGTTGATAAGCCCGCAGGATTAATATCCCAGAGCGACGACAAGGAAAGTTATAATACACTTGCAAATCATGTGAAGGCATATCTGTATAATAAAGGTGAATATGACCCGCGGAGTGAACAGTCATTCGCTCCCGCGCTTTGCAACCGACTTGATAAAAATACTCAAGGACTTGTTATTGCGGCAAAAAATGCAGAAGCTCTGCGTGTAATGAACCTTAAAATAAAAAACAGAGAGGTTAAGAAAAGTTATCTTTGTCTTGTTTATGGGGTTATGCCCAAGAAGAGCGATACGCTCTATGCTTGGCTTAAAAAGGATTCATCGGAAAACATTGTAAAAGTAACTGCGGATAAAAGGGCCGGCTCCAAGGAAATAATAACCTCCTATGAGGTGCTGGCTACCGATGGTAAAGTCTCTCTTTTACGTATAGGATTACAGACAGGAAGAACCCATCAGATACGCGCTCATATGGCTTTTATCGGCCACCCGCTTTTAGGCGACACCAAGTACGGTACCAGAGATAAGGACTGTCCTTTTATTTATCAGGCGCTGGCCTCTGTGGAACTTGAATTTGCCTTTGATGGCGAGTCCACAAGTCTTGATTATCTCAACGGAAAGAAAATAACAACAACTCCGTTTTTTTCTTCTTATAAGGGTTTTTCATTTGAATTAAAAAATCTTCAAAAGTAAACAAAAATTCATAGAAAACACTTGACAAAATTCTTCAAATAGTATATTATTATTACATAAAAGTCTGTTGCCGAAGTGCAGTCTTCGTTTTTACGTTTATTTTTGCCGCGGCAATTGATTTTTTTCTTTATTTTTATATATTCCCCGCTAAGGAATATGAGGCGGCAGTAGCCTCCGCTTCCACAGAGTGTCTATGACTGTGGTGTATAAAAAATACAGTATTCAGATGGGAGATAGATAGATGGCAGATGCGATAATCAGACTTGAAGATATTTCGGTCGCATTTGATGGCGAGGTAATTCTCGACAAAATCAATCTTGAAATAAAGGATAAGGAATTCGTAACATTACTGGGTCCAAGTGGATGCGGTAAGACCACCACTCTGCGCATAATTGGCGGTTTTACACATCAGGATAGCGGTAATGTTTTTTTTGCAGGTAAATGTATAAACGCATTACCTCCATATAAGCGTTCTGTGAACACCGTATTCCAGAAGTACGCGTTGTTTCCCCATTTGAACGTGTTTGAAAATATTGCTTTCGGTCTGCGTCTTAAAAAGATGCCCGAAAAGGAGATAGTTAAGCAGGTAAAGGAAATGCTTTCCCTGGTTAATCTTAAAGGCTTTGAACGTCGTAAGATTGCTACTCTTTCCGGCGGTCAGCAGCAGCGTGTGGCAATAGCTCGTGCTTTGATTAACCAGCCTAAAGTTCTGCTTTTGGACGAGCCTCTGGGTGCTCTTGACCTTAAGCTCCGTAAGGATATGCAGGTAGAACTTAAGAATATCCAGAAGCGTACGGGTATTACCTTTATTTACGTTACTCATGACCAGGAAGAGGCTCTTTCTATGTCTGATACCGTGGTTGTAATGACCGAAGGCCGTATTCAGCAGATAGGTACGCCTACGGATATTTATAATGAGCCCGTTAATGCTTTCGTTGCCGACTTTATCGGTGAGAGTAATATTGTCGACGGTGTTATGCTTTCAGACTTTCACGTTCGTTTTGCAGGTCATGAATTTGACTGTCTTGATAAGGGCTTTGCTAAAAACGAGCCCATAGACGTTGTTGTTCGTCCTGAAGACGTAGACGTTGTAGCTCCTGAAAAGGGTATGCTTCAGGGTACTGTTACCTCCGTTACCTTCAAGGGTGTTCACTATGAAATAATAGTTGATATAAACGGATTTAAGTGGATGATACAGTCCACCGATTACGTGGCTGAAGGCCAGTATATAGGTCTTTATATTGAGCCCGACGCAATTCATATAATGAAGAAGTCCGAGTATTCCAACTGCTTCGGCGACTACTCTTCCTTCTCTGATGAGCTTGAAAAACTTTCCGAGCCTGAGCCCGAGGAGGACGAAGAATGAAAAGAACAAAGCCTCCCGTTCGTAAAGGCAGTTCGTTTTTCGCATCTTTGGCGGCAACTCCCCACGTTGTGTGGATGGTGCTCTTTATAGTTGCCCCCCTCTTATTCGTTATCTATTATGCCTTTACTGATGTTAACGGTCAGTTTACGCTTGATAATATTCTTGCCCTCGGTAACCATACCGAAACTTTCCTTTTGTCTGTTTCAATGTCGGTTATCGCAACCTTTTTGTGCCTTATAATAGGCTATCCTTTGGCATACTTTATTGCTAAAATGAAGCCTCGTACCCAGAAGATTGTTATGCTCTTGCTTATGCTTCCCATGTGGATGAATCTTCTTATCAGAACCTATTCTATGATGGCCCTTCTTGATGACGGTGGCTTTCTGAATAATTTTATTATGCGTTTGGGTTTTGACCCCGTGCATATCGTAGGTACAGCTCCCGCTGTTGTTTTTGGTATGGTTTATAATTTCCTGCCTTATATGGTTCTTCCTATACATTCAGTAGTTTCAAAAATGGATACCAGATATATGGAAGCGGCAGGGGATTTGGGCTGTAATGGTTTCCGCACTCTTACCAGAGTTATATTGCCCTTATCTACTTCAGGTATAATATCCGGTATTACTATGGTATTCGTTCCCTCCATATCCACCTTCTATATTTCTCAGAAGCTGGGTGGCGGTACCTTTGACCTTATAGGTGATACTATTGAGCGTCAGTTCCAGAATCCCGTTACCTATAACGTTGGTGCGGCAATATCTCTGGTTATGATGATACTCATTCTTATTTCTATGGCTATAATGAATCGCTTTTCCGATGATGAAGGGACGGTGATTGTATGAAGGTGTTATCTAAGACCTACGTGGCCCTCGTTTTGGCCATATTGTATATTCCCATACTCATACTGATGCTGTTTTCCTTTAACAGTACAAATAATACCGGTGTGTTTACCGGCTTTTCTTTGTACTGGTATAAAGAACTTTTCCGCAGTGCCGAAACCTTTGACGCGCTGAAAAACACCCTCATTCTTGCTGTTTCTTCAGCTGTTATATCTACTCTTATCGGAACTGCCGCATCGTTGGGTCTTGACCGTATGCGTTCTAAATTCCTTCGTACAACGGTTAATTCGGTAACTAATATACCCATGATGAATCCCGATATAGTAACGGGTATTTCCATGATGTTACTTTTCGTGTTTGTTGGCACTGCAGTAGGTTCCACCGAAAAACTCAACTTCTGGACTCTTCTTATAGCTCACGTTACTTTTAATCTGCCTTACGTTATTCTTAATATCACTCCCAAGTTCCGTCAGATGGACAGGCATCTTCCCGAGGCGGCTCTTGATTTGGGGTGCACTCCATCTCAGTCGTTCTTTAAGGTTGAACTGCCCTTCATTATGCCCGGTGTTTTAACCGGATTTATAATGGCATTTACCCTTTCTCTTGACGACTTCGTTATTTCGTACTTCTGTTCGGGAAGTGACTTCCAGACCCTTCCCATACTCATATATTCAATGACCAAGAAAGAGGTAACCCCCGATATTTACGCTCTTTCTACCTTAATGATCATCGCAATACTGGCTCTTCTTATACTTTCTAATCTTTCTTCGGACAGAGAAGATGGGCTCCGCAGTAAGTTTGATGACGCACGCAGTCGTATGCGTGAACGTATACAAGCCCGCCGTGAGGCGAAGAGAAAGGGGAGTGGGGCTGAATAATGAAAAAACTTAACCGTTACCTTATAATTCCCGCTCTTTTTCTGCTTTCGGTTTTTTGCTTTACCGCTTGCGGTGATAATGATACCGTAACCCTTAACGTGTATAACTGGGGCGAATATATTTCCGATGGCTCCGAAGAGTCATTTGATGTCAACGCTGCCTTTGAGGAGTATTATTACGAAACCTTCGGACAGAAGGTAGAAGTTAATTATACCACCTTTGCATCCAACGAGGATATGTATGCAAAGATTCGAAGCGGTGCTACCAGCTACGACGTTATAATTCCTTCCGACTATATGATTCAGCGTATGATAAATGAGGATATGCTGGAAACGTTGGATTTTTCCAATATACCCAATGCGGTGCATATTGCAGACGAGTTTTTGAACCCCTACTATGACCCCGATAATCTCTATTCTGTTCCTTATACTTACGGTATAGTCGGTATTATTTATAATACGAAGATGGTCGACGAGGCCGATATCGGTTCCTGGAATTTGATGTGGAATGAAAAATACCAGGGAAAGATACTTCAGTTTAACAACGCCCGTGATGCTTTTGGTACGGCTATGTATTATCAGAATATTGACGTTAATACAACCGATAGAAGCGAGTGGGAAATAGCTCTTGAGTATCTTATAGCTCAAAAGCCCCTTGTTCAGGGATACGTAATGGATGAAGTGTTCAATAAGATGAAGGGCGAGTCCGCGGCTATAGCTCCCTATTATGCCGGCGACTATCTTACTATGTATGACAGTAACGATGCCTTGTCCTTCTTTTATCCCGAAGAGGGTACAAACGTATTTATTGACGCTATGTGTGTACCTAAAGGCTCCCGTAATAAGGACGTTGCTGAGGCGTATATAAACTTTATGCTTACCGAAGAGGTGGCGGTTGCAAACGCCGAGTATATCGGCTATGCTTGCCCCAATAATTTGGTTCGTGAAAACGAGGACTATATCGCTTATATGATTGATTGGCACGAGGATGCAATGGAGATTCTTTATCCCGACCTTTCTACTCTGGAAACCACTCCTTATCGCGCTCTTGATGATAATACGCAGGAGATTCAAAACGAGCTTTGGGAAAGCTTAAAGATTGAATCCTCCGTTGGAAGCTCAATACATGTGGTTGCACTTGTTATAGTAATAGTTTGCGCTGCATTCTTTGTATGGAGATTCATAGTAAAACGATATAGATCGCAATATTAAGATTGAAAAGACCACCGCAAATGCGGTGGTCTTAACTGTTATTCTTTTATTGTTACTGGGGTGTTATTGACGTTTGTCTGATTAGCACCTTCGTATTCGTACATAACCCAGTCAAATTCTCCGCTGGTTATTACAGAGTCGCAGTATTCACACTGACCGGCGCTGGTTACGGTAGTGGGCGCTCCGCAGTTAGGACAGTTTGTCGTACTGTGATTACTCATATTAACGTCTGTCTTTATGCCGTTTTTACGGATAAAGCCAATCATATAGCCAAGTTCGTATTCAGCATCTTTGTTGCCTTTTATGAGCTCACCGCTTTTTTCGTCTATAATATAATCTCCCATGCGGGCTTTGATAAATACGGTAAGATATTCGTAATCCTTATCCCTAACGTACCTGTTTAGATAGGCTTCTTTGATGTTGACACGTTCTATTATATTTATTCTACCCAGTCTTTTGTATTCTTCAAGCTGAAGCTCGTGTTGTCTGAAAAGCTCTTCCTTTTCAAAGGGTCTTATTTTCGACCAATCTCGCTCTGTCCACGCTGTTTGGAGGGTCATAAAAACTTCTCTTGTCCAGGCCAGGAATTTCTCGCTATTAAAATTGGGGTCAGTTTGTTTCAGTACGGATTCTATTTCTTGGGTGTTGTCCTTTATAAAGGGGAGAGTCTTCTGCACTGTAATAGGTATTGTTGCATTATTGCCTGCGGCACCGTTTTTCCTTTTGCTCCGTGAGCCTAATATGGTAATTATCAGAACTACGGCAATTATAATAACGAATATGGGAGCATCAAGAGATTCGTCGTCGTAATAGTAATCGCCCGAATAGTCGTAATCCCAATCTGAATCCCAGCTGCCGCTGTCCCAATCGCTACCTCCGCCCCAATCACTTCCTCCGTAATAGTTGGTATTACCCACATCAAGAGGCATCGTTGCAAATATAGGCATAGTTAATAGTATAGCTGATATTATTAATGTGAAAGTGATCAGAATTATGCGTTTCATATGTATAATTCCTTTCTTATGATTCTTCTTCCTTGACCTTGATTCCAATGGTTTTGAGGGCTTCTCTTATTCTGCTTACGGGGAAGCCTACCACATTATAATAGTCACCTATGAGTTCCTCAACGAATTTTCCTGCAATTCCCTGTACTGCATATGCTCCGGCTTTATCGTAGGGCTCATCGGTAGATATGTATTCTTCAATTTCATCCGCTGTCAGAGTTCGGAATTTTACTACTGTTGTTTCGGAAAAGGAGAGTAAGTTTTTATCCTTAATAACTGTAACACCCGTTATTACTTTGTGGGATATGCCGGACAATGCCGTTATCATTCTTCTTGCGTCTTCCTTGTCCTTGGGCTTGCCAAGAACTTCGTTGTTAGCTATAACCACAGTATCGCAACCTATCACTGCTGCATTGTGGTGGTCCTCTGCGATACTTGATGCCTTTCTGCAAGAAAGTATAAGGGGGATTTCATCCGCGGGAACTTTGTTATCAATGCTCTCGTCTGCAGAAGAGGGGATAACCGTAAAATCATCGATTATCTTTTTTATAAGCTCTATTCTGCGAGGAGATGCAGATGCTAATATTACCGTAATGTTCACGTCCTTTATTTTTATTGAGAGGTTAGGCGAAGTTTTGTAATAATATTTCTCGTAATTCCTCAGCTGCGTCGTAAACTTTATCGTTAAGCTGCAGGAGGCGGTCCTTCGATTGGTGGCCCCATGATACGAATATACAGTCAGCACCGATACTCTTTGCAACGGCCATATCGTGGTCAGTATCTCCTATAAGGAGAGGCATTGTAAGGTTATGTTCAGCCATAAGCTTTTTGCCTATTCCTTCTTTGCCCGATGCCATATAGTCACTTAATCCGTATATCTCGCTAATATATTCCGAAATGCCCAGATGGTCGGCATATTCTTCAAGCATCTTTTGTTCACAGGCGGAAAGAATATACATCTGAATATTTTTATTATACAGCTCCTCAAGTAATTCCTTTATGCCGTATTTTAAAGTGCAGTTTTTTGTTGCCTTATTGTATCTTTCGATATATTCTTCAGACATGGCCTTGAAATCCTCTTTTTCAAGGTCAAAGCCTGCTTTTATGTAATAATCTCTTATGGGGAAACCGAAGATTTCTTTGTATCGGTCAATGTTTGGTAAGGGGCTGTGACCTCTTGCGGTAAGCATGTCGTTGAGTATTGAAAAGCATACCTCAAGATCGTCGTAAAGCGTGCCGTTGAAGTCCCAGATTATACTGTCGTATTTCACAATAATCCTCCATAATCTCGGGTGATGATTTTTATCCTACAATTATTATATACGAAAACTGAATTTATGTCAATAGTTGAGCATAAAACCTGATTGCAAAAAAATAGAGGAAAAGGGAAGAATCCTGCGTATCTTATAATATCGACTTTTTTAGGAAGGGGTAAAGTTATGGCATATTTGTTTGACGAAGACTTTTTGGCGCAGCTGAGATTGAAGTGCGATATAGAAAACGTTGTCTCCAGATACGTTCAGTTAAAGCGAGCGGGTAGCAGTATAATAGGTCTTTGTCCTTTTCACAATGAAAAAACTCCTTCCTTTCACGTCAGACCCGATAAGGGATATTTCCATTGCTTTGGTTGTGGCGCCGGCGGTGACGTTATAAGCTTTGTTATGCGAATGGAAAACCTCTCTTATCAAGAGGCTGTTGTTCAGCTTGCCGAAAGCGTAGGAATGGAGATTCCCAAACGTGAGGGATATTCGGGTGAGGCGGCTCAAAGGAGAAAAGCTATTTTCGAAATGAACCGAAAGGCCGCACGGTTTTTTTATGATGAGCTTAAATCCCCTCGAGGAAAGGACGCTCTTGCTTATTTCCATAACCGTGGACTTACAGATAAAACTATAACCAGATTCGGCTTGGGATATTCTCCCGATTCTTGGGACAGTTTGTTTAAATATCTGGTATCCGAAGGGTATAAAATAGAAGATATAAAAGCTTCGGGACTTGTAACCGTGTCTCAAAAAGAGGACGGCAAATCAGCCCGTGTATTTGACCGATTCAGAAATCGTGTTATGTTCCCCATAATAGATCAAAAGGGTAACGTTATCGGTTTTGGCGGCAGAACCATGGGGAATGACGTCGCTAAATATCTGAATACGGCTGAAACCTCGGTGTTTAAAAAAGGACAGAATTTATATGCAATAAACGTCGCAAAGTCATCTCAGGAAAAAGGTCTTATCCTTTGTGAAGGATATATGGATGTTATTGCTTTGCATCAGGCGGGTTTCTCAAACGCCGTTGCAACTCTCGGAACCGCCCTTACGCCGCAGCAGGCGAAGCTTATAAAGCGTATAACATCAGATGTCGTTCTTTGCTACGACAGTGATGAAGCTGGAAGAAACGCTACAAAAAGAGCTATAGATATTCTTTCAAACGAAGAAATCAGAGTAAAGGTTATTACTGTTACCGGCGGTAAAGACCCTGACGAATTTATAAAGACCCATGGAGCCGCAAGCTTCCGTAAGCTTATTGAAGGCGGTGTTAATCGCGTAGACTACAAGCTTAACGAGATAAGGGGCCGCTACAGCATTGATATTCCCGAAGAAAAAGTGGAATGTATGAAAGAAATGGTGGCTGTTCTTGCTGGGTTGCGGAATAAAATCGAGCTTGAGATTTATATAAAACGGGTTTCCGAACAAATGGAAATCTCCGTCGAAAGTATACAGGCTGAAATAAACGTATATCTTCGTAGACTTTCTATGAAAAGGGCAAATGACGAAAAGAGAAAAACGGTAAATGATGCCGTGCGTCCTGCCGATAAAGTTAATCCCCAACGGTCGCAGAACCCCAGGGCTGCGGCGGCTGAGGATGCCGTTATTACAGTAATGCTTAACAGTCCCGAATATCTATCCGACATAACGGATATTCTGTCGGCTGACGATTTTGTAACGGATTTTAATAGGAAAGTGTTCTTGCTTTTAAGTGAGAAGATTCCTCTTAATACTACTGCAGAGCCAATATTGCTCCTTGCTCAGGAGCTAAACCCCGATGAAATGGGTAAGCTTACGGCTATGGTGAAGGAAGACAGAGCTCTCAGTATAGATAAGTCAAGGGTTGCCCTTATATGTAAACGGTTGCAGGATGAAAAGGTTAAGAGTCTTGCTTCCGGAATGAGAGGTATCAGTGATTCGGAGCTTGATGCCGCTTTGAACAGAATAAAGAACAATAAGGGCTAATGGAAAGTGTGTTAAAAAGAAAGGAATTGATAATATGGAACTTGCCGAGAAGAAACAAATGTTAAGAGACCTCATTGAAAAGGGTAAGCAGAAAAAGGTGCTTACTTATAATGAGGTTAGTGAGGTTTTGGATAAGGTAGAACTTACTCCCGAACAGAAGTCTATTTTTATGGAAGACCTCGCTGCTAACGACGTTGAGATCGAAGACGATTTTAATGCTGAAGATATTCCCGACCTTAAGGAGATAGAAGAAGAGGTTCAGGCTCTCCCCATAGATCCCGAGGATATGGAAGCGTTGCTTCAGTCCGAAGGTATTATTATTGATGACCCTGTAAAGGTATATCTTTATGAAATAGGTAAAATCCCTCTGCTTAAGCCCGATGAAGAGGCAAAGCTTGCCCAGAGTATAAGCAATGGTGATGAATTTGCAAAACAGCGCCTTAACGAGGCAAATCTCCGTCTTGTTGTAAGTATTGCAAAGCGCTACGTTGGCAGAGGTCTGCTCTTCCTTGACCTTATTCAAGAGGGTAACCTCGGTCTGATAAAAGCTGTCGATAAGTTTGACCCCGATAAGGGATATAAGTTCTCCACCTATGCTACTTGGTGGATAAGACAGGCTATCACCCGAGCTATTGCCGACCAGGCCCGTACCATAAGAATACCCGTTCATATGGTTGAGACTATTAACCGTCTTTCCAAGGCTGAGAAACAGCTTATGCAGGAACTTGGCCGTCAGCCCCACGCTGATGAGCTTGCCGAGGAGCTTGGTATGCCTACCGATAAGGTAAGAGAGATAATGAAGGTTGCTCAGGAGCCCGTTTCTCTTGAAGCTCCCGTTGGTGAAGAAGAAGACTCCCATCTTGGTGACTTCGTTGCCGACTCCGATATCCCTTCTCCTCAGGACGTTGCATCCCAGACCCTTCTTAAAGAAGAATTGAGCCAGGTTTTAAAAACACTTTCCGACAGAGAAGCGAGAGTTCTTCGTTTGAGATTCGGTCTTGACGACGGTCGTACCCGTACTCTTGAGGAAGTAGGTCGCGAGTTTAAGGTTACCCGTGAGAGAATCAGACAGATTGAAGCAAAGGCTCTCCGTAAGCTCCGTCATCCCAGCCGCAGTAAGCGTCTTAAGGACTTCCTTGATTAATTGGAGGCCGAATGAGAATTCTTGCAGTTGACCTTGGTCTTGCACGTACAGGTATAGCTATCAGCGACCCTACGGGAACCTTAGCTACTCCCAGATGTGTTTTTGAGGGGTATGGACGTACACGCCTTACAAATGCCGTGAAGGAGCTTATAGATCAGGAAAAGATAGAAAAGGTTATCGTCGGTTATCCGGAACGTACCGATGGAAAAGAGAGCGAAATGGCTCAGAAGGCCGTGTCGTTTGCGACATTTCTTTCTAAACGTACTCCCGTTCCCGTTGAGCTTGTTAATGAAGCATATACTACGGTAATTGCAACCGCTAAATTGCACGATCAGGATATAAAGGTAAAGGATCAGCGCTCGAAGATAGATATGGCCGCAGCTGCGGTACTTCTTCAGGGCTATCTCGATGCCATGGAGAAATGAGTAGATCATACTTAAATTAAAAGACTTACTTATATAAAGCTGCCGCAGAAGGTATTACTTCTGCGGCAGTGGTTTTTTTATTTTATTGACCAGTCTATTGGCTCCATACCTTTTGAGGTGAGAAATTCGTTGCACTTGGAAAAATGTCTGCAACCAAAGAATCCGTTGTATGCGGAAAGAGGAGATGGGTGAGCGGAGGTAAGTATCTTATGTATGGGATTTGTTATAAGTGCCGTTTTGCTTCTGGCATTTGCTCCCCAAAGTATAAAGACGATAGGGACTTCTCTTTCGTTAAGCTTTTTTATAACTGTGTCGGTATATATCTCCCAGCCCATTCCTTTGTGACTGTTTGGTTGTGCTTCTCTTACGGTAAGGGCTGTGTTTAATAGTAGTACGCCCTGTTTTGCCCAGTCTGTAAGTTCTCCGTGAGAGGGAGGCTGAATGCCCAGGTCCGAATTAATCTCTTTGAATATGTTTATCAGAGAGGGGGGAGGCTGGATTCCCTTTTTGACAGAAAAGCAAAGACCGTGAGCCTGTCCTGCACCGTGGTATGGATCTTGGCCAATAATAACAGCTTTTACTTTTTCGTAGGAGGT
>JAEIGA010010529.1_pt1 | contig 14018 bp, 16 predicted proteins | sample 9270691 | NCBI WGS metagenome assembly JAEIGA01 (sample SAMN17057246, study PRJNA624740) | gut metagenome | biome: biome; isolation source: fecal sample | host: Bos grunniens | place: China: Xizang | collected 2019 | reverse complement strand
CTGTTGCCTTCGCCCATAATGCTGTTACCGAAGCCCACGCTGCTGGAACAAATGTTCCTATTAAGACTGCTCCTATTGCTCCAAGTAATGGAATTGTTACATACATATGATTTGCTAGGAATTCAAATCCCCATCCTAATCCTTGTAATATAATCAATGCCACTCCGGCAAATGTTCTAATACCATTTAGTATTCCACTCAATATTGTTTGGAACCTTTCACTATTTAACATTTCCGCAATCTTATCAGCAACAGGTTGCATATATCTTTGTGCTGTATTCTTCATACTATTCATAGCATCTCCGAATGTTTTTGGCATCTGTTCATATTTAGCATTGATATCATCTGCTGCACTAAATAAAGCATTCTTAATTATATCAGATGTAATAGCTCCTTCTGCCGCTAATTCTCTTAACTCTCCTTTTGATTTACCCATATATTTAGCAATTGCATCAGCAAGCATTGGTGCGTTCTCCATAATACTTCTGAACTCATCACCTTGAAGTTTACCACTTGCCATTGCTTGAGTTAACTGATATGTTGCTGCACTTATTTCTTGTTGTCCTGCTCCTGATACTTTAAATGATTTATTCATCATTTCACTAAATGCTATCATTTCATCATTATTCTTAAATGCATCCCCAGCAAGTAATCCTAATTTAGAAACTGAATTAGCCATATCAGTATAAGAACCTCTTGACCTTTGTGCTGCTTGATATAGTTTATTCTGTAAATCAATTGTAGTTTGAGTACCATCATTTATTAAGTTTAACCTTGATTGTGTCAATGACATTTCATCTGACCAATCTAAAACTTTCCTTACACTACCGAATAATGTTTTAGCAGCTTGGATTGTTTGATTGAACTTAAGCATTTTAGCGGTCCATTTATCTATTCCACCATCTACTTTATTTTGTTCAGGTGGTATCTTTCCTACGTTATCAGCTACCTTCAATACTTCTTCGGCTTGCTTTTCTATTTCACCAGTTAACTTATCTGATTTCATAGTTAAGTCTTCTACCCTATTTTGAATGTTATTGATTGAGGTTTGTATTCCATTTATTTTCTTTTCATTTCTAGAATACAATCCTTGTTCAGTAGCTAATTCCTTTTCTAGAATCTTTTGCTTTTGATTTAGCAACTCTGCTTGAGTATTTATTCTATCTTGAGAATGTTCTAACTGAAGGTATTTATCAATGGCATTTTGTAAAGCTGGAGATACATTTCCACCTATTGGTTGGTTAGCAATAACGTCAGCTTTATCTATAACACTATCCATAGCACTTGCAACATTGTTAAATGTTTTAGTTGCTTGGTCCTGCATTTTAAATGTAGAACTAATAGTTGCCATATCATTACCTCCTTCTTGTACGCACTATTTTTTCTTGCGAGAGGCTGTCTTCATTTTAGATTCCTCTTTCTTTTTCTCTTTTTGGTATTCATCAATGAAGGCAATAATTAAGGCCTTCTCTTTCACTGGTAAGTTAGCGAATTCGGAAGGCCTCATATGTATCTTATGGAAAGCGAAGTATGCGTACATCGTCTCGCCATCGTTTTCCGCTATTAGTTTTTTGCTTTTTCTATTTCTTCATTTATATCTACATCGAATCCTGATAGAGAACTTATTTGATTACCTAATTCTACTATCTCACCAGCTAGCAATACTTTAGACACAGCTTGTTCAGGAGTTACAGCTCCTACTTTCTTTAAGAATTCTGCATTCTTGAAATCTGGGTCTAGGCAACAATTTACTATACACATTACATTATATTTACCACTATCGAATGTTGTTTGTCTTTTCTTTCCTGCCATATCTATTTTTGTACATGCCTTTTGGAAAGCTCCAAACTCATCTCCACTCATTGGTCTAATTTTAAACTTTAATAAGTTGCCATCCTTATCTTTAAATCTAGGACTTATTGCTACTTCCTCTTTAATTTCATCAATGTTTTGGTTTTCTGCTAGAAAATCTTGTAATAATGACATAATATCTTCTCCCTTCTATAATATCATTACCGTATTACTGGCATATTTGTTAAATAAAAGGAGTTTTGTTTAGTTCAAATAATTTATATTATCTCCATTCAAAACTCCTTAAATTAACCATGTATTTTTAACTAATCTGAATATGTTGGAGATACAAAGCTTTCTAATATATCGAAATCACTAAATGTGAAATCCATATCTTCATCCAATGCATCCGAATCAACATCGAATTTAGCTAGGTTAACACTATCAATCATACAATCATATAATACAACTGTTTGTTTTCCGATGCTAGTACCTTTATCCTCGTTAGTTATTACTAACTTGAATGAAGGAAGTACACCTTCTTTAGCATATCTTAATAATAGATTTCTAAATATAGTTGTAATGTAATAGATTGTCATTGAACCGCTACCAGTCCATCCAGTAGTTTTGTTTTGAACTCCTCTTTTACCCATTACTTTAACTTCTGATTTATTTAATTCTGCAGAAGCTTCAATTGATTTGGCATAGAAGAATTCCTCTACCTTACCATTGATATCGATATATGCAACGGCTTCACTACCAGCAGGAATATCACTTGCTTTTAATGTTTTCATCTATTTTTCCTCCCTTCGAATTATCTTACATTAACTATCATATAAAGTTTATCAACGCTATATGTTGGTTGAATGTATATTTCAGAATAGTAAGCATCTACTTGTTCTCCAGCTTCTACAGTTACATCTGTTGAACTATTGAAGTTTATAATTGCTCCACTATTTTGAAGTTCTGTTAGATAACTAATTATGCTTGCTTTGAATAAAGCTCTACCATTAACATCTTGAACTACTTTACCAGCGTAATTTTGTTCAAAGTCTAATGCTATATGGTTTGCTACTGCATCTAACAATCTAATAACTTTATTTTCTTTGAAAGCATCAGTTACATCATCTCTTAAGTTTACTAAAGTATTGATATCTTTTTCAATTACTATAGCTCCATCTCTTCTCTTACTAATTATGATATATCCACTTGTAATTAAAGATTCAATATCATCTTCTAATACATTGCCAGTTACTTCTACTGCGTTAGCAACTACTTTATAAGTATTTGATTCAGTTACATCAGCTCCTGCTGTTGCTCCTGCTACCCATACTACAAACTCTTCAGCTGTTAATTCTGTACCATCAGCGTATTTAACACCTTGGTTATAAGTACTAATAACTCCTTCATAGTTAGCTGCTACATAGTTGTTAATAACTGCTTGACATTTAATACCTCTAGTTTCTCTCATTTCTTGGATAAATTCTTTAATAGTACCACCATTAAATAATTCTGTTTCTCCAATCTTGAATGCTGCTAAAGTATCAAATTGTGTATTCTTTAATTTAGCAAGATATTCTGTATACATTTGGTTAGTTGGAGTTCCATCAGTTCCACCAGCTAGTAATGTATTTACTGCTGTTTGAGCTATTACTGCATCTCCTTCACCGAAATCTACAAAATCATTTGAAACTAGTTCACTTATATTAGTAACTATTTGAGAATCTTTTTGAGTGCTTCCTAGGAATGTATTAACGCTATAACCACCACTATATGCTTCTTTGATAGATACACTAATATTATTACCAGTTGTACCTTTATATTTAGCAGTTACTGTAAGGTTTTTGTTTGAAGCTACTGGAATATCTACAGTTGCCTTTGCACCACCTTTATCAGCACGATATAGTAGTAATGTATGAGCGTTCTCTAAAGCTGCTTTGAATAATTTAGCTTTAGAATTGTAAACATTAAATCCTAATATCTTTTCAAGCTTATTAGAATATAAATCAGCTACAGTTACTTTAATCAATTCATCTTCAGGACCCCATCCAATAGGAGCTGCCATAGTAACAATTCCTCTTGAACCTACTATATTATCAGTAGATGGAACACCTTGGAATTTAATATAAGCACCTGGTCTGATTTTGTTTTGACTTTGAAAACTTCCACCTGCCATATTACATATCCTCCTTTTCTTTATTTATTATATGTTTATCTAGGTAATTAGTTTTAACTTTATCCATATCTAAATACTGAATAGTTCTCATTGGAAATACTATATCAAAATGTAATACTTTATCCACTATAGTTACTTCTATATTGTTTATTCTATTGCATTTAGAATATACTTTATTTCCATCTATGTTAACTATTTCTAAATATCTAAATAATTGTTTCAACTCATCAATCTTATCATTGATATCCTTTACCTTGTTATTCTTATTATCTGTGAAATACTTAATTTCATATCTATATGTATCATCAGTTAGATGGTATTGATGTCCTGTATAACCTTTCTTGGAATTATCATCTATCTTTTGTACATGAAAAGATGGTTTCTCAAATCCTTGTTCGATTTCCTCATCATAATAATGATAGTTATCTCCAAAGTGATTAGATAATGCATATATGATTGAACCAAGTATTATATTTTCAGTTATCTCTATATTCATAATCCCATCTCCTTTACAAAGTTATTAAATAATATATTCCAAACTCTATTCATATCAGCAACAACTTCATCAGTTGCCATAGTTAACATTCTTCTTCCTTCTACCCAACTAACTCTACCTCTGGTAAAGTGTCCGTATTCTACATAAGAAGCATAACTCTCATCGGCACCATCATCCCTAGCATCATTATATATGGTTAATTGAATATCACTACCTTTAACTTCTACTTTAGAAACCTTCCAACTTCTTCTTAATCTTCCGGTTCTTACTGGAGTAGTTTTAAGTACTCTACTCATTACCATAGTTGCTAATGTATTAAGATATCTTTCTTCAAAGTTTCTTAATTGGTTAGCTGCATTTAATACTTTTAATTGATAATCTTTAATTGCCTTCCTATCTAATTCGAAGGTAGCCATTTAATTCTCCTCATCAATTATTATTGGGATTTCCTGATGGTAATCAAATCTATTTGGTTCTCCACAGATTCCTTCTATCAGCTGTTCAATTCCACTTGGACTATCTTTACGATAACCTCTAATGAAATCTCCTGCCTTTATATTATAATCTAAATCTAAAAATACTCTTACTTCTTTTAACACTGGAACATAAACATCATTACCATCTCCTGGATTATCCACATTGGTAAAACTAAACTTACAAGGAATATCTTCATATAGTACTTCTCTTCCGTTAGGATTAGTTGCACCATATTTATCTTTGACATTTCCTAGTTTAGATATTGTACAGGTATCTCCATACATTAAGTTATTGACTATCTTACCGAATGGTCTTAAATTAAATGCCATGTAAATCCTTTCCACAACCAGCTGGGAATTTTCTCCAAGATTGTAATTGTCTAGTGAAACTAAATAATATGTTAGCATCCACTGAATTGTTATTGTATCCAGTATCTATAGTATCATCAGATGAACCTGCTTCTACATTTATTGTAGTATCTCCAGCTTTTACACTAGTTATTCTTTTAGCAAGTTCTTCTTCTGATGTAGTATCCTTTTCAAATAAAGGTTTAAGAATATCTTTCATAAATTCTATTGCCATATCCGCCCAGGTATAATACAATCCTTTTGGCATATCTTGTCTATGACAATATCCTTGGATTAGTGCTTTTGCACGTGCTAATACAAATTCTATATCTTCATTTGTTATCTTTTGATAATTCTCTGAAGATAATAGTTTTGATAGCTTGTACCTTACTATTTCTTTTACCTCATCCATATTAGCACCTCCTATTTATTATTCTTCGTTAGCAATTGTATTTAATAAATCGCTATCTTCATCCTCTTCAGTTTCTTCTTCCTCATCTGATTCAGATTCTTCTTCTGTTTCATCTTCTGAAACTTCTTCTTCCTCTTCTTCATCTGATTCTGTAGATTCTAAATTGGCTTTAGTTTCTTCTAATAAAGCAATTAAATCAGCTTTCTTATTAGATGGGAATTCAGTTACTCCAAGAGCTCTTAATTCTTCTCTAATTTCATTGATTGTCATTTCCTTATTAGCATTTTCTTTTACTGGTTCTTGACCGATAGGTACTTCTTGACCTGGTTCGTAATCAATACCATTATGTTTTACTGGAAATGGATATTTCATAAGTTCTCCTCCTTTACTTAAATTCCATTTAAGAAATAAGGAAGGTTTTGCAACCTTCCTTTGATTAGGCTACTTTTATTGTAGCTACTTCGTTCATTCTTTCAAATGAAGGTAATACTATTTCAGAAACGATTGTTTCTTTATTTACTGGATGTGGAATATTGATAGTTGTTACAGCTACACCTGTTTCAACTATATTACATTCTCCATTAAAGTTAGCTGATTGTAAATCTGCTTCTTCAGGAGTTGTACCATAGTAAGTATTACCAATAGTATTACCTGGAAGTAATGTTACATAATCATCTGGATAGAAGTTTCTTGTAGCACCACTTTCATCTTTGAATTTCTTATCATATACAGCTACATTTAATCCAAGTTCACTTACTAATAATGATTTTAATTCTGCATCTCTAACTAGGTTTAATCCGTTAGCTAATGGATTCAAAGCAATTCTAATTGATTTATTTTGTAATAAATAATTGAATGTCTTTTGAGTCATAATAGCTCTTGTAGGTTTAACACCAGTTAAGTCAACAATTTTTTGTTGCATTTGACGTAAGTCTTCTAATGGAGTACTATTTTGTGTATCAGACCAAGCACTAGTTCCGCTTAAAGCTTTATAGTTATTTCTAGTCCATTCTCCATCAACATCATAATTATAAGTATAATCAACATTGTTAGCTACGATAGAAATTCCACCTGTAACTAAAAGTTGCATTCTCATTCTTTCACCTTGGATTAAAGCACCTTCAATTAGTTGAGCTCTATCATCAAAGATTTCAGATATGATAGTACTATATAAGTTTTGAGGGTCATTCTCTCTAAATCTTAATAGTTCTTGTCTATCTCTTTCTTTAATTGTCATTGCTTCTCTAAAGAAAGGCATTTCAGTTTCAATCTTTTTAACACCAATTCTATCTCTTACTGTAGCTTTAGTATCGAAATGACTTGGTTTTAATGCAATAGGTAATCCTTTATAACCTTTTATCCAAGCAAGGTCTAATCCCATTTTCTTTTTAGCTGGGAATAAACTTTCACCTAGGTAAGGAATACGATTACTTACTGTTTCGTTCCAGTATGTTGCTAATGCTTTAGCACTAACTAAATCCATAACATTATTCATAATTCTAAATTCCTCCTATTCAATTTTATTTTAAATTATTCTCCTGATACATCGTAAGTATAATAATCTAAATCAGCATCTGACATAAAGAATATACCTTTCAATGCACCCTTTGCTTCATCGCTTACAGTTACTTCTGTATTAGCTTCAATCTTATCAAGATTTAATGAACCTACATAAACTCCTGCACCAGCTTTTGGTCCATAAGTTACATCGATATCTTTTAATAATACATATCTAGCAGTTTCATCATTAACGATAGCTCCATCTTTATCTAAAATAGAACCAGCTTTAACAATTTTCTTACCATTTGCATCTGCAGTTACACCTTCATCACTTACCATTATAGGTCTTGCAACATATGGGTGTAAGTTAAATAAGATATCAATATCAGTTCCATATTCAGTTTGAACTACTTTCATTATAATTTCCTCCTTATCTTAATTATAATTTATTTATTCACCAAAGTAAATACTATCTGCTGAATTCTTAACAGCTTCATTATGGTTAGCAGCTAAAGATTTAGCAAATTGTTCTCCCTTACTTAAGTTGCTAGGTTTTCCACCTTCTCCATCTTTTGGAGTAGCACCTTTAACATAAGGTTCAGGATTACTACCTTGGTTATTACCATTATTATTATCTTCTGGTATAAATAGATAACTATCAGATTTCTTTAAATCATCTAGTTGCTCTTTTAATCCTGATTTAACTTTGCCATTTTCATCCATTACTATATTATCCATTTTTAATAGATTCATAGTTATGTCTGCATTATGGACTTTTCCAATTAGCTCTAATTTAATAGCATTTGATTTTCTTTCAGCTGCCAAAGCATCTGCTGCTTCTTTAGCTTGTTTCTTATTTGATGCTTCTAATTCAGTAATCTTCTTTTTAAGTTCCTCATTAGAATTCTCATCATTTTTCAAATCTGCTAATTGCTTATCCCTTTCAGATAATGTCTTTTTAGTTGTATTTAACTCATTGTTAACTTCATTGAATCTTTCTTTGGTTACATAGACTCCATCAATTACAGTTCCAAAGTTATCCACAACCTTTTGAGCTAATTCTTCAGTTAGCCCTAAACTTACTAACTTTTCTTTCATAAATAATCTCCTCCTCTATTATTCCGCTTTTTTCCGAGGTAGCGCGATATTACTATACAATTGATAGTAAAATCTTCCTCGAATAAAGTCAGTAATCATTTATTCTTTATTATTATATGTTTTTATTTTTGATTATTTCTTCCATATAATAGTAAACTATTTTGTTCTTTACTTTTATATCAGTTATCTTAAAAGTCGTATTCCTTTTGAATATTACTTCTTTATTAACTTTATAATTTAATACCTTCTTACCAACATCTCTACCAGTTTTACTAGTAATAACAAATCTGTATCCAGCATTATCATAATACTTATTTTTCTTTGTACTAAATAGATACTTTCTAGGAACCCATTCATCTCCAATACTTAAACCATCTAGTGGATTGTTATTTCCTGGTCTTATATCTGTTGTTACCTCCCCATTGAAGTATTCTATCTTATCTAATGCTTCATCTATCTTCTTAATTAACTCCTTATCCGCATCACTTAATTCTATTTGATTAGATAACTTATTATTAAGATTGTTAATAGTTGGACCTTTCATTGTTAATAATGTTTCTTTGTTTTCTCTTGGTAAGGTTTTTACTGCATCTGGATTAGTATATGTTATACTTGTTTCTCCAGTTGGTGTCATATCTACATAAGATATGGCAGCTACTAAAGATGCTAAATCATTTCTAGTTGATGCAATAGCTTGTGCTTGCTTTTCATCTCCTAGTTCTTCTTTTAGATAATCAATATAGTTTCTATTTTTACCCATAACTGATTTCCCAGTATTAACATCTCTATATATTCTCTTATCTCCACCTTTATCTATTTCCTCATCCATTACTGGTGCTATAACTGACCTACAATATGGGTGAAGTGGTGGAACATTTAAACCTATCTTGGCATTCTCTATATCAATAATCATTCCATCCATACTTCTACAGATTTCCGAAGTCTTCATATCTAATGTAGCAACAAATTCTAACTTTTGTACTCCCATTCTTTTGTATGTATCTAATAGAGACATATTATCCATTCTTGCTGATTCTGTCATTATTAACCTAGCAGCATTATTATATCCGGTATCCATTTTCTTTGCTAACTCTTTTGCCATATCATCAAAACTTTTACCAGTAGCCATTCCTCTAATAACAGTTTCATCTAATGCTTTAATTAACTTTTCTTTATTACCCCATATGTTTTCTGAAAAACTTCCTCCACCTGACCAATTCTCATTGATTAAACTTTGGATTCTATCTTTATCTACTTTAGCGAATACCTCATCATTATTTAGATATTGATTATAGTAACTTGTATTAGTATATATCTTTTCTAGAAATTTCCCAGCAGTTTCCTCCATATCAATATCATATATAACTTTTCTATATTCAGTTTGTAATTGATTTAGTACTGAATGTTTATGCATCAAGGATTGGTTTAATAAATATTGTTTCCACTTTGGGTCTCCTTGATGTTCCTGGGCTAATCTAATATATTCATTAACATCTGCTTTATATTCTGTTTCCATTTTCTTTGGCAGTTGTTTGTATGCCTCTTTTAATGTTATCTTATTATTTGAGGCATACCTTGCATATACATTAGCCATTTTCTTTTCTATATCTCTTTGAGCTGCATCATAAATACCTTTTATTCTTTTCAAATAATCTTCTTCATTCTCTACAGCTCTTATTTCTGTATCTAATGCTCTTGACTGCCAATAGTTAGAATTGTTCTCTAATAACTCTTTTAGTTTATCTGAATTCATAAGATTACCTCCTAACTATTTACATTACTTCCAGCTTTTTTATCTTTTTTCTCCTCATTACCTTGATTTAAAGTCGTTTTATTTGGATTGGCATTCGAATTTCCACTCTTTTGTGTTGTTGGATTGCTTATATTGGCATTATTTGCTGGTGGATTTTGATTAAATCCTTGATTTCCGAATGCTTTCATTTGCTCTTCTAGTTTCTTTTGCTCTTCTGCTTCTTGTTCTTCTATTGCTTCTTCTACTGCTGTTACATCTTCTACGAATGGATGTTTTGGTAATAATATCTTATCAGGTATCATATCTCTAGAATTATTTATCATATCAATTAACTCACCCTCATCTATTATTGTAGTTTTGTTAAAGTTAAATGTTACTTCTACATCACTATAATCTTGATGATGTTTTAAATTGATATCATAATCTACAAACCATAATAACCATTCAAAGAATACATCCATTTCTTGTTCTAATTCTTCTAGGTCTAAATCTAAATCACTATATAAGAATTTTAATCCTACTCCACTCTTATCTCCAGTGTTATCATTTTGCATATCTACTCCAGCACCATCTTCATATGCATCTTTTCTTAACCTATCTAATAATTCTCCAAAGGTACTTCCATTAAATTCTGTATTCAAAGAACCTACATCTCCATCAGTATCAACTAATATTGCTCTATATTGTGCAATGTTTCTAGTTAATTCTGCTAAATCAGTTCCTCCATATCCTTTAAAGTATTTGATGGCATTTGGAATATCTTGTACTATATCTACCATTGTTGATATCAATGATTCATAAGTATCTTGATAACTTCTAATATATTTAAGTAATGAAGTTTCTTCCTCATTATACTTTAATGGTATCCACGGAATTCTATCCCATACCATTTGTTGAGGTTCAAATATAATGTTATTATCCTCATCTAACTTATATGTAGTTTCTACTATCTCACCTTTATCATTTACTATATCTTCTGTTTGAGGTATCATTAAAGTAAAGTTACCTTCTTCTTTTGGTCTTTCAGAATCTCTTTCAAAACCATTATCTCCTTTGATATAATGAATAACTCCATTTTGACTATAGTAATCAGCATAAGTAGTAATCTTCTTTTCTTCCCCTTTAAACACTTCAATATCATAATAATGAATAAGTTGAGCTATCTTTGTATGTTCTCTATCTATCCAGAATGCTTTAACTTGATTTCCTGGTACCCTTCTAAATTGTAATACTCCATTTTCATCATAATAAGCATTTAACCAGTTGATACCTTCCTTGATAGCTTCTTTACATGTATTAAATACCTTTCTATACATATACTTATCAAAGTATTCATCTTCTAGTATTTGTTTGTATGTTTCATCATCTGTATCTATAGAATAAGGTTTACCTAATAATGTATTGACTTTTTGTCTAGTCATCTTACGCATAAAGTTCTTATGTACTTTAGCATTTGATAGTTTATCATTTTCTGCACTATCTGTTCCACAATGGTCATACCTTTTCTTTTTATCTATTTCAGATTCATTGTCATAGTATTTAATACCTTCCAGCATTAACTTTCTTTCGTCGCTATTTTCGAATTCACTATATACTTTTTGTACTAGTTTATCTACTTCAATATCATTAGCGGATACATTGTAAGTTTCAATAGTATCTTTTTCTATTTGCTTTTGTTCATCATCAAGATAAACTATTTGGTCTCCGCCAAGATTATTGTTAAGCATACTTCTTTTCTTGCTCTTTGGCATATGTATTCCTCCTTCTTTATTATTTCTTTATTTATTTTATGTTTAGTTGTTAGACTTACATTCTTTTTCGCATTGAGTTCTTAATTCTAATATTACTGATTCTAAATATTCAATATCATCTAGGTATTGTTGTTTTGGAATAGAATCTTCATATGTTTGAATTATGCTATCTTTAGCTGCTTCCGCTTTATTCTTTTCAATAGTTAGATATTTGATTTCTTCTTTATATCCTTCTATTTCATTATTCCTAGTTTCTACTACTCCAACTAAATCATTACACATTGCTACTAAAGCCCAGGTAAATAGACCAATGATTACTATTGCACCAGTTACTAGCATCATATAACCAGTTTTGATATCTTCCTTATATTTAATACACCAATCTTTTACCCTATTGAATATCTTTTTCATTTAATCATACCTCCCTTTCTTATATTCAATAAAATCTTTATCAACTAGGTCTTGGTATTTATCCTTATGAACTTCCATAAATGGACTTGTACCCATTCCTGCCAATAACTTAACTTCTCTTGTCCTACGCATTACTATTATATATAAACCTTGCGGGTCTATTACTTTTACCCATCCTTTTTCTGGTTTAGCTGCTAAAGTAAATCCATAGTCTAAATAATCTCTTTTGAATTCATCGAATCTTTCTTTTTTGATATATGCCTTCATTTGTTTTCCTCCCCAGCTTTTTCTCATAGTATACTTTATCATTTTCATATATGGTAAAGGTATCTATATTATCACTTACTTCAAAGTTCTTTAATATGGAAAGGAATATATCAGGTTTATCTACTTCTGCCATAAATATATTCCTTCCATCTCTCATACTAACATATAATGTATACATATTACTTTCTCCTCTTCCGTAATACTTTGTTATCTCCTAGTTGTTCCAATTCTCTTCTATATTGCTGTAATTCTTTTTTAGTTTGTTTAAGTAATTCATTCTTAAGGTATATGAGATATTTTAATTCCTTCTCTCTATCTCTTTCTTCCTTATTCATATTATACCTCCTAGAATCTAAACATTCTCTTTCTTGTTCCTTCTGTTGCATATCTTAATGCATCCATTAAGTGATTGTATTCATCTATTGGGTCATTTAATAACTTATCAGTATCTTTATCTTTCTTCCATACATAGTTATTCAATTCTATTATAGTATTTTGACATCTACTATTTACTATTATCTTATAATCTTGTAATCTAGATATACCTTGTTTGATATTATTATCTTTATGCTTTGTTGCTCCTATTGCTCTTGTTATTCCGAAGTATTTTAATTCATCAATACTTTTTGGTTCTGCTGCATCACATCTTATTATTTCTTTATTATAACCTTTATACCTTAACATATCAGCTAGCATCATATTTGTTTGTCCTGCTTTATAGAATTCATCAAATATCCATATACGCATATTCTTTTCATCTATTATACAAGCAATCAATGCTGCCACATCATTTGTATAACCAAAGTCTAATCCGAATCTTAATTTTAAATCTGTTTTACCATTTACGTTTAATGATTTCTTTATAATCTCTTTATAATCAAAATCCATAACAGTCCAATTTCTATATATAAGACCTTCTGATATACCCCAGTTACCAAGTCCTTCTATATTAAATGCTATTGGATTATTAACTCTTGTTAAATTGAATACTGCAATATCTTCTTCATCTAGAAATTCATTAGCAGCATATATAGTTGTTCCTACAAATATTCCTTCTTTAGGTAAACTTGCAAACTTATTTATAGTCTTTCTTGTTCCTGCATTATATTCATCTAATTCCTCTTCTGTTATATTAACATCAGGACACTTATCAAAGAATCTTCTTTTACCCCACCATTTATCTGACCAGGCATTAAAGGTAAATGTTATTTGTTTCCATAGTCCATGTTCTTCTAATGAACTACCATCAGGCATTCTACCACGAATAGATTTATCTACTTTATCAAAGTCTGCCTCTGATTCTATTTGGAATGCTTCTTCAAACCAAGCCCAACATAATATACCATGACCAACAGAGAAAGATGTAATATTAAGTGGGTCATCAAATCCTCTGAAGAATATCTTTTGACCAGTACTTATTCTAGTTATAGTTAAATCTCCATTATCTGATTTACTATAATACCAATCATCTTTTACACCTAATCTATTTATAGCCCATATCAAATCATTTCTTGTACTAGTTCTATGGGTATTAAGATG
>JAEIGA010010528.1_pt1 | contig 14019 bp, 16 predicted proteins | sample 9270691 | NCBI WGS metagenome assembly JAEIGA01 (sample SAMN17057246, study PRJNA624740) | gut metagenome | biome: biome; isolation source: fecal sample | host: Bos grunniens | place: China: Xizang | collected 2019 | reverse complement strand
TTTAAGGGCTCTACTGGAATTGACCCCGCCGCATTTATTAGCGGCATGCTGGGCGCAAAGACTGTTTCCAATAAGTAATTAAAACCATATATTTAGCCTCAGGGATTTATTCCCTGGGGCTAATTGTCGTTGTTTCTAGTCTTCGGTCGTAGTTTGGAACTTGTACCCCCATAGCAATTTTTCCCCCAAAACGCTATTATTTGACTTTTACATATTTTTTAGGTATAATATTTATATTATAATTCATAAAGGAGATTTTTATGTACGATAAGAAGATTAATTATACATATGATGATATTGAGCGAGAAGCAATTTTCACTATCAATTATGGTGGAGCAACATTTATTGGAAAGGCTCGCTGCCATCCCGAAGATATGGACTATGGCAATGAACGCACTGGTCTAACTATTGCAGAGGCTCGCGCAAATATTAAGTTAATGAAGTTCAAGCGCAGATTTGAAATCCAGCCTAAAATTGATGTATTAAATCATATTCTCGCTAACATGGAGACAAGCAAGCAGTATGCTCCTAAGTCTTATGAAGCCAAGAGTATCCGTAGCCAACTGCGGGCCGCACAAGAAGCGTATGCTCAACTAACCCAAGATATTGTTGACGAAGAGAAGTATTTACAAGAATACATTGATAAGAAAACTGACTTTTACAATAGGCTTCGGGCCAAAAATCAATAATTTATAATTCCTAATTCCTATATTTGTTAAGGAGGGGATACGCATGAGATTAATGTATTTTATCCTTGGGATGCTTTTCGTCCAATATATAGTCCCACTATTAGATGGTATAACTACCTGGTTTTTAGCATGGGTTGAGGCGAAAAAATCCAAACAAAGCGTCATTATTAATGACGTAAATATTCAAATGCGCCAGGCTGCAGAAGCGGCAGAGCAAGACCCACCTCGCAGACAGATAGGTTTTTGCACTAACGACGCAGAAGATTAGGAAGACGAGGAAGATGAAGATGAAGTTTAAATGTTATGATACTTGTAGCCTTTTGGAGTAGGCTGGTAATTTATTTACATCAGATGACTTTACTCTTGTGATTACATCAATTGCATTAGAAGAATTAGAGCATATTAAAACTGCATTAAACAAAGATGCTGATGTAAAATTTGCTGCCCGCAAAGTTTTAAATGATTTAGATGAACATTATGGCTCATTTGAAATTATTTTATATAATGAAGCATATGGCAATAAAATGTTAGAAGATGGATTAAGTTTAACCAATGATTCTAAAATTATTGCTTGCGCGCGCCACTTTGCGGAAATCCATCCAGAAGATGAAGTAATTTTCGTTACCAATGACTTAATTTGCCGCCATATCGCAAGTATGTATTTTACAGTTGAAAAAATTGTAGAAGAAGATTATGATTATGATGGCTATAAAGAAGTCTATCTAAATGAAGATGAAATGTCAGATTTTTATTCTCGACAAGATGAGAATATGTTTGACTTATATATTAATCAATATTTGCTTGTGCGGGACGCATATAGTAAAGAATGTGTGGATAGACTGTGTTGGACTGGCGAAGGTTATCGTCATTTAAATTATAATAGTTTTAATTCTCGCTGGTTCGGAGAAGTAAAGCCCATGAAGGGCGATGTTTATCAATCACTTGCCGCAGACAGTCTAATGAACAATAGAATTACTCTAATTAAAGGCCCTGCTGGCTCTGGAAAGACTTACTTAAGTCTTGGCTTCTTAATGCATAAGTTAGAAAGAAATAAAATTGACCGCATTATTGTATTTTGTAATACGGTTGCCACTAAAAACTCTGCTAAATTAGGTTATTATCCTGGTACAAAGGATGAAAAATTACTTGACTCTCAAATTGGTAATTTGTTAATTAGTAAGTTTGGCGGCAGAGACGCGGTTGAGCGCATGATTGCGGAAGAAAAATTAGTATTATTGCCCATGTCTGATATTCGTGGCTATGATACTTCTGGAATGTGCGCTGGTATTTATATTTCAGAAGCTCAAAACCTTGATGTTGATTTAATGAAATTAACTTTACAGCGTATTGGTGAAGATAGTATTTGTATCATTGATGGTGACTGTAAGACACAAGTTGATGATATTCACTTTGCGGGAAGTAGTAATGGTATGCGTCGGGCATCACAAGTGTATCGTGGTGAGGATGTATATGGTGAAATTACTTTAAAGAATATTCATCGTTCAAGAATTGCTCGAATCGCAGAAAAAATGTAATTAAATATATCCTAATCCCCAATAATTTTTTATTGGGGATTTTTTATATCCATTTTAGAAAGGAGAAAATAAAAATGAAATATAATGAGAAAAATGCTCCATTAGTTTGTATGCAAACTCAAAGCACTTGTTATAGAGGAACTACCACTATGGAAGTTAAAGGCATTTTATGGCATTCTACTGGTGCCAATAATCCCAATTTAAAGAGATATGTGCAGCCTAGTGACGATGCCGCTGATAAGGCTGATTTGCTAACTCTATTGGGCGTAAATAAATATAAAAATGACTGGAATCATATTACTCGTCAAGCAGGCTTAAATGCTTGGATTGGCAAGTTAGATGATGGTTCTATTGCTACTATTCAAACCATGCCTTGGGATTTTAAACCTTGGGGTTGCGGAAGTGGTCCAAAAGGCTCTTGTAATAATGGCTGGATTCAGTTTGAAATTTGCGAAGATGATTTAACTGATAAGAATTATTTTAACGCAGTATATAATGAGGCTTGCGAATTAACTGCTTATTTATGCCGCAAATATAATATTGACCCAAAAGGCACAGTTGAATTCAATGGTGTTCAGGTTCCAACCATTCTGTGTCATGCCGATGCTCATAAACTGGGCCTAGGTTCTAATCATGGTGATGTTAATCACTGGTTCCCTAAATACGGTAAATCTATGAGCACTGTGCGCGCCGATGTTAAAAAATTGGTTGGCACATTGCCCGTAAAAGATGATGAAGTAGAAGAGCCTGTTAAATTATTCCGCGTGAGAAAAACATGGGAAGATGTTGCTTCTCAGGTTGGCGCATACGAGATTTTAGATAATGCTAAAAATGCTTGCGATAAAGCGGGCGAAGGCTATGAAGTATATACTGAAGAAGGTATCGCTATTTACCCCGAGCAAGTTATTGAACAGATTTTAAATGAGAACGCATTTAAGCGTGGCGACGAAGTCAAACTAGTTACTGGCGCTACTTATATTGATGGCAAGACTATTCCGAGTTGGGTATTCCGTTATAAGTTATATGTGAGAGACGTTCGTAAAAATGGTGATATTGTATTCTCCACCCATCAGACTGGTAGCGTGACTGGTGTGACTAATCCTAAAAATCTGGTTGCCTATGACGCAGCAGTTGCAGCCGTACCTGATTTTGAATCATACCTGGTCCGTGTTAATACTTCTGTATTGAATGTCCGTGCAGGAGCCGGCACTGGCTATAAAATTAATGATACTGTTAAGAGAAATGAATTATACACCATCGTGGATGAGAAAAACGGCTGGGGTAAATTGAAAAATGGTACTGGCTGGATTCATCTTGGCTATGTTAAGAAGTTCTAATGATTATAATTCAGAGAAATAATACGCAGGAAAAAGACAGCGAATTCTCCAAGCGTCTTTTAATGCATGAGACTATTTTAATTTGGTTTATTACTATCGCATTTGTATTTCTCGCATATATGTGTATTGTAAATCAATTCTTTGGAGAACTGCCATGGCTGGCCGCAAGCATTGCATGCCCTTGGGCCGCATATGGCGTGAGTCAGGCTTTCTACTATAAAAAGGCCGCAAAAGAAAATACTCAAGGCGGTATTAAATATGAAACGGTTATGCATGATAAAATAAATAAAACTGAATAACCATATCCCCGATAAGAGACCTATATCTCTTATCGGGGATTTTTTTATTTTATTAACTCCCGGTTAAGCAATTTTAGTTGATTTTTTAAAAAAATAATGGTATAATATACATACAAGAAAAAATCTAAAGAAATTTGAAAGGAGAAAGATATGTCAATTTATGGCGCGAAAGATATAAAAACGCTTGAAAATTTTGAAAAGAGTCGCTCACGCCGACAATTAGATTTAACATCGTGGTGTATCGCGGGTCAATATGAACTTCCTCGCAGATTACATGTATATGCTAAATACTATCCAAATGTTTCTTTTAATCAAGCATTAAAATTATATGAATTAGCAGTTGAGGAAACAATTGTGATTTTTAATGCTAAACATTTATTTGATGCTCCTTTGAGTTTCGGTAGAGGGCTTGTATATGCAAAAGATAAGTGGCTGCAAAAAATGCAACAGGCAGAAGAAATTGCGGTCGCAGGTAATAAGAATTAAATGTGGAGGTTTTAAATGACAATACCTAATAAAGTAAATGCCTCTGACTATGGCGTAAAAGACATAAAAACGCTTGAAGGTATCGAGGCGATTAGACTACGTCCAGGTATGTATATCGGCTCAACAGGTCCTGATGGCGTAAGACACATCACCCTCGAAATCATTTCTAATGCTGTTGATGAATATTTAAATGGGCATTGTACCGAATGTCGTATTAATGTTGAAGCAAATGGCCGCATTATGATTAGTGACAATGGTCGTGGCGTCCCGTTCGGAAAGGCAGAAGATGGTAGTGAAACCCTTGTAAATGTTTATACCAAGCTTCATACAGGTGCAAAATTTGATAGTAATGGTAAAACTGGGTATAATACATCTGGCGGTATGAATGGTGTTGGTGCTAAGGCAACCAATGCTCTTTCCAAACAATTTACAGTAATTTCAATGCGTGATAGTAAAAAAGCTGTTGCTGAATTCATTAAAGGACAGTTAATTTCTTATAAAGAAGAAGTTATTCGTGGTATCGCCACTGGAACCATAGTTTCTTTCATTCCTGATGAAGAGATTTTTAAAGAGGGTATTAGACTTGATTATACTGCTCTCAAGAAGCAAATCCAAGAGCTGGCTTATCTTTCTCCCGGCATGGTATTTAAATTTACTTACGAAGATAAGGGTGAAGAAGAGATAACTTCTAAGAACGGTATTAAAGACTATATTAATGACCTTAATGGAAATAAAAATACTTTAACCTCAGTCTTTTATACTGAAACTCTTGAAGATAGAATTGGCGTTAAATTGGCAATGCAATATAACGACACTTATACTGACGTTTATAAGTTATACACTAACTCTATTCCTAATAGTGGCGGTACTCATCTAACTGGTTTCAGAACCGCACTTACTTCCACTATCAATGACTACGCTCGTGAGAATAAGTTATTGAAAGAGAAGGATGCTAATATTACTGGTGAAGAGTTGAAGGAAGGTTTGGTTCTAGTCCTGTCCTTTATTATGCCCGACCCTGTTTTCTCTGGTCAGACCAAGGACGTGCTGTCCAGTAGTGAAGCTCGTACCGCAGTTCAGCGTCTGGTGGCAAAAGAAATTAAGGTTTGGCTTGAAGCCAATCCAAAAGATGCTAAAGCAATTATTGACAAGGCTCTTTTAGCTCGTGCAGCTCGCGAGAAGGCAAAGAAAGCCAAAGAAACCGTGCGGAAAGCCGATAATAAGCGCCGTGTGATTATGCCTGATGTACTTGCGGACGCCAGCTCAAAGGAGCGTCACAAGTGTGAAGTATTTATCGTTGAGGGTAAATCCGCTGCGGGCTCTACTAAGGAAGCGCGCGACCGCGGAACGCAAGCAGTATTCCAGTTGCGTGGTAAGCCATTGAATGTTTTGAAGTGTGATTTACATAAGGCTCTTCAAAATAAAGAAATCAGCGGTATGGTTGACGCATTTGGTTTAGAAGTTAAGGACAATAAAATTATTGTTGATGAAACAAAACTGAGATATGGTAAGTTTATTATTACCGCCGATGCTGATGTCGATGGTAGCCATATCAGAGTTCTATTCTTAACTTTTATCTGGAAGTTCTGTCCGGAGCTTCTGGAAAAGGGTTACATTTATGCGGCTGTGCCTCCTCTATATAAAGCTACATATGGCACCAATATCAAGTATTTGAAGGATGATGTCGCATTGGCAGAGTTTAGAAAGACTATGAAAAAGTCTTTTGAATTAGGTCGTATGAAGGGTCTGGGTGAAATGGACCCAGAAGAAATGGCAGAAACTGTTATGAGTCCTGAGACCCGCATTTTAAAGCAGATCACAATGGAAGACGCTGCCGCAGTTGCGCAAACATTTATGAGCCTGATGGGTGAAAGTGTCGATCCGCGCAAAAAGTTTATTGAAAATAATGCATGGCGAGCCAATATTGATGTATAAGGAGATTTAATATGATTTTCTACACAGATGGCTCATGTAGTGGTAATGGTAAAGCAAATGCTACTGGCGGTTATGGTATCGTCGGTATTGATGATAAGGGCTTACTTAGTTTTGTTCGTGCTAAAAGAAGCAAAGACACGACCAATAACCGAGAAGAATTGAAAGCCATTTTATATGTAATGCTTAACTTCGGAGAAAAATGCGATGAGTGGGGTCAGCCTCCAGTCGTATATAGCGATTCTGCATACTGTGTAAATACATTCAATGAATGGATGTTTGGTTGGGCGAATAAGGGCTGGATTAAAAGTGATAAGAAAGTCCCTGAAAACCTGGATTTAATTCAAGCATATTATGAATGGTATAAAAAAGGCTATCGCATTGACTTGCGGAAGGTTAAAGGTCATGCGGGTCATGAGTGGAATGAGTTGGCAGACCAATTGGCTACTGGATATATTTCAGAGGAGGAAGCATATGCCTCGTATGGCTGATACCGTCGATAAACGACACCTTTATTATACTGAGTAGGCCACTTCTTCAAATGTATATACAAAGAAAAATTATAAATTAGATTTGTTTATAATTCATGGAAGTAGTAAGAAAGAAAGAAAGCGTTTTTTACAAATGAAAGAGCCATATGTAAAAGATGCCTGGTTAAGAATGGAGAATAATCAATGCCAAGAGTAGCCACATTCGAAGAGCGAAAAACCTGCGTGAGAAATTTAGTTTCAAATGATATAAAATATGTTAGAGCTGTTAAAATCCCAGAGGCATTTAATAAACGTCTCGAAGGTTTTGATATTACCTACTCCGATTTTAAAGATTTAACTTATCAAATGAGAACTAAATTAGAAGATTTAATTAATGATATAATTAAAGAATCAATGAAATCAAATTTAAAATTTGATGAATTTGTTGATATAAAGGAGGTCTCATATGGGAGATATAATTAAGACACCGATTATTGGCGAAGTCGAACAAAGTTTTCTCGATTATAGCCTAAGTGTTATTACTGACCGAGCAATCCCATCTGCGGAAGACGGTTTAAAACCTGTTGCTAGACGTATCCTTTGGGATATGTTTGACAAAGGATATATGAATAATAAAAAATTTGTAAAATGTGCTCAGCCTGTCGGTGATACCATGGGCCGTTTTCATCCCCATGGTGATAGTTCCATTTATGGAGCATTGGTTTGGCTGAGTCAGCCTTGGAATATGCGCTATCCTTTGATTGCGTTCCATGGTAATAATGGTAGCCGAGATGGCGATGAGCCGGCCGCATATAGATATACAGAGTGCAAATTGTCAAAAATGGGCGAAGAAATGCTCGCTGATATTAAGAAAGATACCGTTGATTGGCAGTTAGCATATACTGACGCCGAAGAAGAGCCTACTTATCTACCCGGTCGCATTCCTAATTTGATTGCGAATGGCACTTCTGGCATCGCAGTTGCTATGGCTTGTAGTTTTGCTCCTCACAATTTGAAGGAGGTTATGGACGCGGCAATCTATGTTACTCAAAATCCCGATTGTGATGTAAAAGAAATCCTCAATTTTATTTCCGGTCCTGATTTCCCGACCGGCGGTACAATCATTAATAAAGATGAACTGCCAGCCGCATATCTAACTGGTAAGGGTAGAGCAAGAATTAGAGGCGAATATACTGTTGAGTCTGATAAAAAGGGCGATAGTATTGTATTTACTTCTATTCCTTATAAGGTGTCTAAAGAAGACTTAGTCCAGGAGATTGATAAACTATGTGAGGAAGGCAAATTAGATAACATTACTGCCATTCGTGATGAAAGTAATAAAGATGGTGTGAGATTTGTTATTGAAGTTGTTAAAGGCGCTTCTACCGAACCGATTATTGCGAAGTTGTTTAAGTTAACTCGACTGGAAGATACTTACAGCATTAATCAAGTGGCTCTAGTAGATAAAAAGCCTCAATTACTAAATATGAAGCAACTTTTGGAGATTTATATTAATCACCAGAAGGATGTTCTATTGAGAAAGACAAAGTTCGAAGCTCAAAAAGTTGCTGACAGAATTCATATTTTAGAAGGTCTATTAAAGGCTTTAGAGAATATTGATAATGTCATTGCTTTGATTAAAGGTAGTGAGTCTGCGGCCGCGGCTAAAGTTGCGCTAATGAGCCAGTATAAACTCTCGGAGGTTCAGGCCAAGGCTATTCTCGATATGAAGTTAGCAAAACTGGCTAAATTAGAAAAAGTAGAAATCCAGGAAGAAAAGAATGAATTAGAAAATGAATTAGCAAGACTTAATTCTATTATTTCTAATCCAATCCCTGAATTGATTAATATTTTCAATACAATTAAAAAGACTTATGGCGATGCTCGTCGTTCTACTATCACTCAAGTGGCAACAACAAAAGAAGAAAAAGAGATTGAATTTGTTGAGCCTGAGAAATGTGTTGTTATGATGACCGAAGGCGGACTTATTAAGCGCGTCCCCGCGACCAGTTTCCGCACACAGAAGCGTAATGGTAAGGGCGTCAAGAACCAGGATGATATTACAAATGCGGTTATTCGCACTAATACAATTGACTCTTTGATGATTTTCTCTAATAAGGGTAAGATGTATCGTCTATTGGTAAATGATATTCCAGTAGGCACAAATGTAAGCAAGGGAACTTCTGTTAAGTCCTTAATTAACATGGATATGGACGAGCAGCCCGCAGTAATGTATTCTATTTATAGAGATACTGATGCCGCATATGTCCTATTCGTTACAAAGAATGGTTTGGTTAAGAAGACCGCCTTGGACGAATATGTTAAGACTAAAAAGAAAACAGGCATCGCCGCAATCACTATTAAAGAGGGCGATGAGTTAGCCGCAGTGTCCTTGATTAAGGATGAGCAATTGATTTTGGTTACTGAAAATGGTATGGCAATTAGATTTGATTCTAAAGAAATTAGTCCCACTTCCAGAGCCACTTCTGGCGTTAAGGGTATCACTATTAGCGATAATGACCGCATTGTAAGCGCTATCCCCGTGAGAAATGCTAATGATAAACTGGCAATTTTTGCTCAGGGAGGCATGGCTAAAAAGTTTGGTCTTGAAGAGTTGCCTCTCCAAAAGCGAGCAGGTAAGGGTCTGATGTGCTATAAGCCTACCACTTCTACTGGTAATGTAAGTGCGGCCACTCTTGTCGAAGATGCTGACAATATCCTGGTCATTGGTGATAAGAGCAGTATCTGCGTTTCCGCAGAAGAAATCCCTGTATTAGGTCGTTCTTCAATCGGTAATTTAGTTATTAAAAATAATAAGATTCTGTCTGTAAGCAAGGTATAACCTTGCTTACAGTTAAGGAGGAAAATAAATAATATGATACTAACGGCCCCACGAGATATCCCAACTGTCAAAATTACAATGGGATTAGGACTATCTCAATCAGAAAAATATATTTATGAATTGGATACTTTAACAAGTTTTTCTCAAGAAATAAGAAAAGGTTGCTTATGGAATAATTCAGGTGATATATATAATATTTCTTTTAGTATAATTCCCAAAGATTTAAAAGATAAAATGGAACATGGCGGGTATCAAATTTTAGAAATAAAATTTACTTTTAATCATCGTAACGTAGATGGAAATGACATTGATACAGAATTGGTTTTAACAAATCCAAGCGTATTATCTTTATTAAACTGCTCTACCAGTGAATATGGAAAATATACTTGGAAGATCTATAATACCTGGAAAAATGCCTACAAACAGCGAGATTAAAAGCATAAATAAGTTGACAAAACAAAAAAATTTTTATATAATATATAATGTAATTAAGGAGAATATAAATGGATAGTATCTATGATAAAATTAAATACCTTGTAAGATACTTAAATGAATGCACTAAAGCCTATGATGAAGGTAATCCTAAAATTACAGACGAAGAATGGGATAAAAAATATTTTGAATTAAAAGAATTAGAAGAAGAAACAGGTTTAATTTTATCTAATTCTCCAACTCAAACTGTTAATTATGAAGTTGTAAATGCTTTAAATAAAGTAGAACATAATCATAAAATGTTATCCCTTGAGAAAACTAAATCTTCAAAAGAAGTAATGGATTTCATTGGAAATAATGTATTTCTTGCGATGTGTAAAATGGATGGTTTAACCTGCTCACTAACATATCGAAATGGAGAATTAGTTGCGGCCGAAACACGCGGAAATGGTCTTGTCGGTGAAGATATTTTACATAATGCGAAAGTCTTGCCTTCGATTCCACACAAAATTCCTTATACTGATGAATTAGTCATTGATGGAGAAATCATTTGCACCTATACTGATTTTGAAGCATTTAATTCCGAGTATAAGAATCCCCGCAATTTCGCCGCAGGAAGTATTCGTCTTTTAGATGCAAAAGAGTGCGCGGGCCGCAAACTCACATTTGTCGCATGGGATGTTATGACTCCTATGTATTTTAATGATGGTATTGAATATCGACTCGACCAAAAATTGAGTTATCTTACTCCTTTTGGTTTTACTGTCGTTCCGTTCACTACCGCAAATGGAGCAATGTGCAATGAAAACCTTTATAATACTATTATTGAATCAATTCAGCGTTCTGCTGCTGTTAATTCATATCCTATTGATGGAGTAGTATTTAAGTTTGCTGATTGCGCATACGGTCGCTCTCTTGGAGAAACAGGTCATCACTTTAAAAACGCCCTGGCATATAAGTTTTATGATGAAACATTCACATCTGCTCTCTTGGATATTGAATGGACGATGGGCAGAACTGGCACTTTAACCCCTGTCGCAGTCTTTGAGCCTATTGATATTGATGGCTCTACCGTAGAAAGAGCAAGTTTACATAATCTTAGTATTATGTCTGACTTATTTGGACCTTTTGGCCCTTGTAAGGGCGACGAAGTTGAAGTATTCAAAGCAAATATGATTATTCCACAGATTAAATCTGTGAAAAATGTTTGCTCTCATTATGCAGAATATCAAATCCATAATCCAAAAGTATGTCCTGTGTGCGGCGGCGAGGTCGTAGTGCGCGACAGCGGTGACTCTTTATTCCTCGTATGTGCGAACCCCGCTTGTGATGGAAAACTCATTAATCGTATTGACCATTTCTGCGGTAAGAAGGGTCTGGATATTAAAGGTATTTCAAAGGCTACTTTGGAAAAGTTAATTGATTGGGGCTGGTTAAGTGATTATACGGGTATTTTTGAACTTGGTCAATTTAAAAATGTTTGGGTCCAGAAGCCTGGATTTGGCATTAAGTCTGTTGAAAAGATTTTAAATGCCATTACAGACGGCTCTAATTGTGAATTATATCAATTCATTGCGGCCTTGGGCATCCCGTTGATTGGTTCTACCGCATCTAAAGAATTGGCTAAGCATTTTAATACATGGAAAGAATTTATTGCGGCAGTCGAAAATGGCTATTCTTTCTATCAATTACCTAATTTTGGTAGTGAAATGCATCATAGTATTGTATCTTTTAATTACGCGGAAGCGAAATTATTGGTAGACCATTATATTACTTTTAATTGCGTTAAAGAAGAGGAGGCTCCGGTCGCAGGTGCTGACCTCTCAAATAAGGTTTTTGTAATTACTGGAAAACTCACTCATTTTAAAAATCGTGATGAAATTAAAGCACGAATTGAGGCTCTTGGAGGTAAAGTTTCTGGCTCTGTGTCCAAGAATACGAATTACCTCATTAATAATGATGTGAATTCCACTTCCTCTAAGAACGCGACAGCAAAGTCGCTGGGAATTCCAATCTTGTCAGAAGAAGACTTCATTCAGACTTTTGGAATCATGTAATTGACAAAAAGAAAAAAATTTTGTATAATAATTTCGTAAAGATTAAGGAAGAAAATTTCTGATGAAGAAAAAAGAAATCAAGAATCTCGCTCAGAAGATTGTTAAGTATGAGCGCATTATTTAGACGAGCGATGATAAGAAAGCAGTTCGTCAGGCAGAGGAAGAAATCATGCGAATCACAAGTAGCGTAGATAGTCTGGAAGACATGGTCGCTATTGACGAGTGCGTGATGGAATTACTCGAAAAAAATTAAAAAATTTCTTGACATTTCAAAAATTTTTTGATATAATATTTACATAACCGATGAGGTTAAAAAACCAAAAAAATTAAAAAATATTTATTTAAAAGGAGATTATTTATTATGGCTATGAAGGAAAATTCTAAGAGAGTTCTGAATTATTTGAAGGAAGTTGCTGGCGAGAACGTTACTGCTGCTGACGTTGCTGTCGCTCTGGGTCTGGAGAAGCGTTCCGTTGACGGAATCTTCACCTCCGCTATTCAGCGTAAGGGTCTGGGCGTTCGTACTCCCGCAGAGATTGAGGTCGAGGATGGCACCCACAAGCAGGTCAAGTTCCTGTCTCTGACTCCTGCAGGCATGGCTTTCGATCCTGACGCAACCGAAGAGGCTGCTGAGTAATTTTGACATACATTAAGGGGTAAGATAAGTTATTATCTTACCCCATTTTTTCCTTATGTGGAACATTATTATTTTAATCGTCTCAGTTCTCGCTGCCGCAATTTGTAGCGGCTTTATTGTATATAGGTTTTTACAACCTCAACTTAAGGCAACGCAGGAGTATGACAGGAAATTATTTCAAGAGAACGAGGCACTTCAATTAGAAAATTAGAAGTTAGTATTAGAACACACAGAATTATCTAATATTAACAATGATTTACAAAATGAAAATGAAAAATTAATCATTTAGCGAGATGCTTCGGTTGAGCAATTACATAGTCTTAATGGAAGTATTTTAGCAATGGAAAGACAAGCACAAGAGGCCGCAGATTTATTCTATTCTTCAAAAATGCAAGTCGCATTGGAAAAATTAGAGTCATCATTGACAGAAGAAAATTAGAAATATCAAGATAATATTATTAGTTTTTAGACTGAATATGATAAAATAGTTGCTGACCTATTAGATACGCACAAAGAACTATCTAACAATGTGGCTATTATGCGCTCTATAAACGACGCCGCAGTTGCTGCCGCCAAGAGAGCAGAAGAAATGAAAAATCAACAGGCTTTTTATTGTATTCAATTAACTGAAATCGACATTCACGAAATTGAATTGCTGCGTCAAGTTGAACCTTATTTACGCGACAAAGAACCTTTAAATAAGGTTATTTGGAAGTGTTATTATGAAAAGCCCACTACTGATATGATTGGTAGAGTAGTTGGCTCTGGTGTTCAAACTGGTATTTATAAAATTACTGAAATTGCTACTGGAAAATGTTATGTCGGTTAGGCTGCTAATATTGCCGACCGCTGGAAGTAGCATATTAAGCGCGGTGTGGGAGCAGAAACCCCTACCCGCAATAAATTATATCCTGCTATGATTGCGGCTGGCCCTGAAAATTTCACATTTGAAATTATTGAAACTTGCGACCGGGCCGCACTCGACGAACGCGAAGATTACTGGCAGGATTATTTCAAAGCAAAAGAATTTGGATATAGTATAAAGTAAGGAGTAAAAATTATGTATAGAATTATTGAAGGCCGTAGTTGTGGCAAGACAAGTAGATTGATGCTTTTGGCGAAGGAAACTGGCGCCGCAATCGCCTGCTCTAACCCCTCTGCCATGAGAGCAAAAGCATATGCTTATGGTATCACTGGAATTGACTTTATTAGTTATAGTGATTTATTTAATGGCGGCTGGAATGACAAAGTTTTAATTGATGAAATTGAAGACTTCGTTAAACAATATACAGATGCTAATTTA
>JAEIGA010010527.1_pt1 | contig 14019 bp, 10 predicted proteins | sample 9270691 | NCBI WGS metagenome assembly JAEIGA01 (sample SAMN17057246, study PRJNA624740) | gut metagenome | biome: biome; isolation source: fecal sample | host: Bos grunniens | place: China: Xizang | collected 2019 | reverse complement strand
TTGATTTCGCCATTGCCCTCGACCTGTGCGAAGTCGCGTACACGGCGCAGCAGGGCATTGGCAATACGGGGCGTGCCGCGGCTGCGGCGGGCTATCTCACCGGCAGCCTCTTGGTCGCATGGCACACCGAGAATGTAGGCCGAGCGACCGATGATGCGTGAAAGCACTTCGTTGTCGTAGTACTCGAGGTGCATGTTGATACCAAAGCGGGCACGGAGCGGAGCGGTGAGCATACCGCTGCGCGTGGTGGCACCGATGAGCGTGAAGGGGTTGAGGTCAATCTGTATGCTGCGTGCCGAGGGACCCTTGTCTATCATGATGTCGATGCGGTAGTCTTCCATGGCCGAGTACAGGTACTCCTCCACCACGGGCGACAGGCGGTGTATCTCGTCGATGAAGAGCACGTCGTTGGGCTCGAGTGAGGTGAGCAGACCAGCCAGGTCGCCCGGCTTGTCGAGCACAGGACCTGAGGTGAGCTTAAACCCTACGCCCAGTTCGTTGGCGATGATGTTGCTCAGCGTAGTCTTGCCCAATCCTGGAGGACCATGTAGCAATACGTGGTCGAGCGCCTCGGCGCGTAAGCGGGCAGCCTTGACGAAGATACGCAGATTGTCTACCACCTTTTCCTGTCCCGAGAAGTCCTCGAAGCGGAGTGGGCGCAGCGCATTCTCGTAGTCTTTGTCCTTGCCGAATTGTTGTTTGTGTATGTCGAAGTTTTCTTCCATAATTATAGTAATAATTGTATGGCTTATACAGCGATTTCAATACTTTCCTTGATAACCATAAACAGCAGCACGCCGCTATAGATGATCTTCATTCCTGTGGTGAGCACGAAGCCTACGAACGACATCATGGCTACCTTGAGCGCCTTGCCGGTGGTGGCGTGTGTCATCAGCTCACCCACGAAGGCACCGATGAAGGGACCTATGACAAGTCCCCAGGGAGGGAAGAAGAAGAGTCCTGCAATCAGGCCCGCTATGGAGCCGCGTGTAGCTTGCTTGCTTCCACCGCTGGCATTGGTGAGCCAGATGGGAGCTACATAATCAAGAACGGACACGATGGCCAAGAATATGGCGCTCACCCATATGGAGGTTGAGCTGATATCTGCTCCGTCACAGAAGCATAACAGCACGAGGCCTGCAAAGCTGAGCGGAGCGCCTGGCAGAGCCGGTAGGATTGAGCCTGCAAGGCCTATGATGGCGCATATGATGGCGCCGGTAATGAGGAGGGTTTCCATGTTTTGTTTAGAGTTTAATGTTCTTTGGTGTCATCTCTAACCAGAGTGAGAGCCCTCGCGCTGTTCGGGGTGACACGAATGAGTTGGTATTTAGAGTTTTGGAGTATAAGCTTAAGTTCAAAAAACTACTGAATACAGGTTGAGGTCTTAGATGGTAGTCTGTCAACCCTCAACCATCAACCCTCATACTTATTTATCAGCTCCAGCAACTTCTCCACCGCCTGCTCTTCGGGAATGTTCTTCTCTATACACTCCTTCTTGCGGTAGAGGCTCACCTTGCCGCGGGCAGCACCTACGTAGCCGTAGTCGGCATCGGCCATCTCACCAGGTCCGTTCACGATACAGCCCATGATGGCTATCTTGAGTCCCTTGAGATGCGATGTGGCGGCCTTGATGCGGGCAATGGTCTCCTCCAGGGCATAGAGCGTACGTCCGCATCCGGGGCAAGAGATATACTCCGTCTTGCTGGTGCGCACACGGGCCGCCTGCAGGATGTTGAATGCCGTGGCATCAATCGCTTGCGGGGCAATGCCGTTGCCTATGTTGTGCAGATAGAGTCCGTCGGCGAAGCCGTCGATGCATAGCACGCCACTGTCGGCAGCGGCACGTAGCTGCAGGTCGGCCAGCGACTCCTCGGCATAGTGCTGGAAGTATATGATGGGGTTGGTGATGCCCTCGTGCATGAGCAGGTGTGCCAAGGCACGGTGCTCGCCCACGCGGTGCAGGTGATTCGTCTGATGGATGATAACCACCTCGGGATGCGTCTTGAGGCATGCCAGCACCTCCTCGGAGCATTGACTGTAGGTGACGAAGAGGAACTTCACCTTGGCAGGGCAAGCAGCCAGCAGCGGTAGGTAATTCTTTTCGCCGAAGCCCATAAACACGGGGTACGTGTTTGTCTCGCCTGTCCATGCCGGAGCATCCACTATGAGCGGTATGCCTTCTGGGCGCTCGGTAGGCAAGGTGCTGCCACAATACAGGTAGTCGGGGCGCAGGTTGGCATCCAGTGCGCGGCTCTCGCCGAAGCAGCTGCCAATGACCACCGGCACCTGGTCGCCACCGATGTTACCCACGGCATGGGTAGTGCGGCGCGTAGGGGCATAGTAGTCAAATCCGCTGGCCTCCACGGCCTCTATGTGGGGATGTATGGCATGTGCCGTCACATACTCCACCAGCGCCTTGGCTACGGGAATCTCCGCTTCGGGAGCCTCGCTCAGCGATACGCGGATGGTGTCGCCCAGTCCGTCGTAGAGCAGGGCACCTATGCCCACGGCACTCTTGATGCGGCCGTCCTCGCCCTCGCCCGCTTCGGTGACGCCCAGATGCAGGGGGAACGACATACCCTCCTGCTCCATCGTTTTCACGAGCAGGCGAACTGTGCGCACCATAATCACCGTGTTGCTGGCCTTGATGGAGATGACCACATTGGAAAAGTCCTCGACCACGCAGATGCGCAGGAATTCCATGCACGACTCCACCATGCCCTCGGGCGTGTCGCCATAGCGGCTCATGATGCGGTCGCTCAGTGACCCGTGGTTCACACCGATGCGTATGGCCGTGTGGCTCTCCTTGCAGATATTGAGGAAGGGCACTAGACGGGCGCGTATCTTCTCTATCTCCTGCGCATACTCCTCGTCGGTGTATGTCAGCTGCTTGAAGGTGCGTGCCGTGTCTACATAGTTTCCGGGGTTGATGCGCACCTTCTCGGCGTAGAGGGCAGCCACGTCGGCCACGCGGGCATTGAAGTGTACATCGGCCACGAGCGGCGTGTCGATACCTTGGCTACGCAGTCCGGCATTGATCTCGCGCAGGTTCTCGGCCTCGCGCACGCCCTGTGTGGTGAGGCGCACATACTCGCCGCCAGCTTCGACGATGCATCGTGCCTGTGCCACCGACCCCTCGGTGTCGGTAGTGGCGGTCGTGGTCATCGACTGCACACGGATGGGGTTATCGCCTCCCAGCGGTGTGCCTCCTATTTGTACTTCGCTGCTCTTGCGGCGCTTATAATTGAAGAGGTTCATGTTCTTAGGGTTATGTTGAGGGTTTATGGTTGAGGGTTTCTGGTTGAGAGATGAGGGTTGAGGGATAGCCACCCGGATGGCACTCTAAACAGTAAACCACCAACCTTACACCTTGTATTCGTAGCTTATGGTCTTGAGCTCCTCGTTAGCCTTCTCGATCTTGCGCTTGAGGCTTTCCTTGAAGGCGGCGAAGCGGGTGGCGAGCTCGACATCGGAGAGGGCGAGCATCTGCACGGCGAGGATACCGGCATTCTGTGCGGCATTGATGCCTACAGTGGCTACGGGTATGCCGGGAGGCATCTGCACGATGGCCAGCAGGGCATCCATGCCTTCGAGGGTACTTTTGATGGGTACGCCAATGACGGGAACGGTGGTACTGGCGGCAATCACGCCAGGCAGGTGGGCTGCCATGCCGGCGGCTGCGATGATGACGCGGATGCCACGTGCGGCGGCTCCTTTGGCAAAGGCCTCTACGGCCTCGGGGGTACGGTGTGCCGAGAGGGCGTTCATCTCAAACGGCACCTGCATGTCGTTGAGAAATGCGGCTGCCTTTTCCATGACGGGCAGGTCACTGGTGCTGCCCATGATAATGCTTACGATAGGTTTCATGTGATAGGTGTATTTGTTAGATTTGTTTCCTGTTGCGAAGATAGCAATAATCTCTCGAATGGAGTGCTTTTGTGCGAAAAAATCTGCTATGATGGGGCATTGATGCTGAAAATGTGCTTGCCCCCTTCGTAGGCGTAGCGTACGGTGAGGTGGGCGGTGTCGCATATGGCCTTGACGATGGAGAGGCCGAGGCCGTTGGAGTGCTTTTTGCCGTGGTGTGCCTTGTAGAAGCGGTCGAAGAGGCGGTTGGTATCGAGCGCTGCATCCTCGCCGCTGTTGGCTATGCTGAGGGCTGTACTGGTGATGTAGACGTCGATGGTACCGCCCGTGATGTTGTGCAGGTAGGCATTGCGTAGCAGATTGCTCACGAGCGAGGTCATGAGCTCTTTATTGGCGGTGAGGGTCCATTGGCCCTTCTCGTAGAGGTGGGTGGTGATGCCCTTCGACTCATACACCTCGGCGAGCAGCTCCATCTGTTGGCGCAGGGTGGCGTTGATGTCGACCTCCGTTTGCTCGATAAATTGGTTGTTCTCTATCTTGGAGAGGAAGAGGAGGGTCTTGTTGAGGCGGATGAGTTCGCCCATCGTCTGCTGCATCTTGGCCAGCTCGGTCATCTGCTGCTCGGTGAGCGTGTCGTCTTCCATCATCAGCTCTATGCGGTTTTGGCAGATGGCCAGTGGGGTTTGCAGCTCGTGTGAGGCGTCGCCAATGAAGCGGCGCTCATGCTCATAGGCTTCTTCGATGCGGTCGATGCAATCGGAGACGGATTCGTTGAGCCGCTGAAATTCGGTCACGTCGGTGTCATTGTGCAGTGGCTGGCGCTTGCCGATGGCGTAGCTGTCGAGATGGTCGAGGACGCGGTAGAGGGGTCGCGTGTGGCGCACGAAGACCCAGGCAAAGACGCCAATGACCACCAGCATCATCACCACCAGCAGGATGAGGGTGGCCACGAGGATGGTGCTGATGACTTCATTGCGTTCATACACGGGAGTCATTACGGTGAGCTGCCAGTAGTCGTCGGCGGCACCCTCGAAGATGGTGTGCATCACGCGGGCTGGCTCTGTCTCGCGGCGCGACTCGATGTAGACATCCTTGAACTCGTACTCCACACCTACCTCGTGCTGAAACTCGGCAGGCGACAGGGCACGTATGTGGTAGGTGTTGTTGGAGCTGCTTGTGCTGTCGGGCAGTGCCTCGCCGGCAAGGAAGCGGCGTATGATCTGTTCGGAGTACACCTCGAGCTGGTCGTCGACCTCATCGATAAGCTCATCGCTGAGGATGACGTAGAACACCGCTGCCCAAGCCATGAAGATGAGCAGAAGCGGCAGGATGAGGCTGCGTATGGCGTGTGTGGTGAGTTTCATGTGCTTTGGAATGATTAACGATGAACGATTAACGATGAATGATGAGCGAGGAGAGTGAGCCATCCAGATGGCCCATAACCCTTAACTCATAACCAACTTATACCCCATACCATATACGGCCACAATCTCTATGGCGGCGTCCCAGGCGGACAGGCGTTTGCGCAGGTTCTTGATTTGGGCATACACGAAGTCGTAGTTGTCGACATCATCGAAGTGGTCGCCCCAGATGGCTTCGGCAAGCATGTTCTTGCTTACAATATGGTTGGGACGTTGCAGGAAATAGAGCAGGAGGTCAAACTCTTTACGTGATAACTCCCTCTTGGTGTCGCCAACCCATATGTCGAATGTGTGCGGATTGACCTTCACATCTCCATAGCTCACGTATTGCTCGCCACCCTGATTGTTGCGGCGGAGTACGCTCTTGATGCGTGAGAGCAATTCGGCCAGGTGAAATGGCTTGGGCAGATAGTCGTCGGCACCGAGGTCGAGTCCCTCGACCTTGTCCTCTATGGTGTCGCGTGCCGAGATGATAATAAGGCTGCCTGTCTTCTTCATCTCCTTGAGCTCGCGCAGGAGGTCGAGGCCATTCCCGTCGGGCAGGTTGATATCGAGCAGGATGCAGTCGTAGGTGTAGTCAGAGAGTTTGATGAGTCCTGTGCGGTAGTTGGGGGCTACCTCTACGATGTAGCGCTCCTTCTCCAGTGTCTTGCGCAGTATCTCCTGAAAGGAAAGGTCGTCTTCGATGATGAGTATTTTCATAGAACTGAGGATATGGGGTTAATCGATTACCCAAGCAGGATTGTGTGGCTTGGTTTTCTGTGGGTCGTAGTGCAGTGCCTTGGCATCGGGGATGCGTATATGGTAGGTGCGCCCCGACTTGTTGTTCATCGTATACTCGCGTAGCCAGGGGTTCTCCTCTTTGAGCTGGGCTATAGTCACACCATGCTGGCGGGCGAAGGCTGCGAGGTCATCAATCTGCTTTGTTGTGGTGATTATCTCCTTCGGGGCGATGTAGGGGTACAATTGCGAACGCTTGAGCACGAAGCCGTAGGCCTTGGGGTTCTCGAGCACCAGCTTGGCGGTGAGGATGCGGAACATGTAGCGCGAGGTCTCCTCTACGAGCCAGAGGTCCATGGCGCGTGTGGTGCCTTGCTGCTCGAGTCGGTGCGAGATACCGCTCTGCCCGGCATTGTAGCTGGCCGCTACGGTCATCCAGTCGCCATAGAGGGCATACGACTCCTTCAGGTATTCGCAGGCTGCACGGGTGGCTTTCTCCACGTTGTATCGCTCGTCAATATTGACATTCACCTCCAACCCATATTCGCGCCCCGTAGCCAGCATGAATTGCCATAGGCCAGCTGCCCCGGCGGGCGACTTTGCTGTGGGGCTTAGGTTGCTCTCTATGACCATCAGGTATTTGAGGTCGTCGGGCACGCCACACTCCTTGAGTATGGGTTCTACGATGGGGAAATATCTATTTGCCCGCTTTATCATGAGCAGTGTCAACTGGTGCGAGTAGGTGAAAGCGGTAATCTCGCGATCCATGCGCTCACGCAGGTCGGCACGGTCGAGCCGGATGACCTCATCGGCAAACTTCACCTCAGCGGGTACCTCGGGCACTACGGCCAATGCCGCGACCTGGGCTTGTGGCAGTTCCTTGTTGGAGAGTTGCTGATGTCCCATCAGTAAGGGTATGGAGGCTCCTGCACCCAAGAGCAGGGCAGCAGTGAGGGCTTTGCTGAAAATCTTTTTACCATTCATAATCTTATATCTGTATCAATGCTACAAAGATACGAATAAACGAGCAAATAAAAAGGACTACGAGAAGAAAAGCTTGCTTTTATTTCTCGCGGCACTATTTTTTGTTTTCAGCGAGTGAAAGTATCTTCGAGATTATCTCAAAGATACAAAATATGTTCAAGACAACCAAGAGATGTCCTGCTTAGTATGTACAAATGGCAGTACACACCTTATCTTGCCAGGCACGGGCCTGCGAGAGCTTAAGCACGTGTTGGTTCATAATGACGAAGGCGAGGGTGTGACCGTTGGTGGCGTGGGCATAGCCAGCAAGGGTGCTCACTCCCGTCATGCTGCCTGTCTTGGCAATGATACGTCCACGCATGGCTTTGTTGCCCATGCGGCCTTTAAGGGTGCCGTCGGTGCCGCTGTGGGGTAGGGCATCGGTGAGCATGTTATATATGTGGGATTGGCTATGGGCATAACGCAATACGTTGAGCATTAGGCGAGCACTTACCATATTGTAGCCCGACAGGCCGCTGCCGTCTACTATCTTGTGGGGTGGCACACGGGTTCCCTTCTCGCCGTATGTGTGGTGTATGGAGGCGAGTAGAGAGTCTATTCGTATCACACCGTCAGAAGCCTTGGCATAGGGTTTCCCGCTGGTGGCTGCAAGATGAAAGAGCATAGCCTCGGCATTGAGGTTGTCGCTCTCCTTGAGGGCTTCGTGCACGACCTCTCCAATGGAACGTTCCACTGTGGCGATGGGGCGTGCGTCGGGTGGGCATATGCCGTAGCCGAAGTGGCTGGCGCCGATGCCGCTGCGTAGCATTCGTTCGGTGAAAAGGGCGAAAAAATGCTGATCAGACGTCTGAACGCTCAGTTTGCGGTTGTGCGGTTGCTCTACGTTACCGCTGACGATGATGCGGTTGCTGCCATCTTGCCAATTGCGGGTGATGCGTAGCGGTTCGTCCGAGTCGCTATAGCAGCAGGTGCGGTTGTCTATCTCGTACCAGGAGGAAGTGGGTAGACATACGATAGTGGCAGCACTGTCCCTGACAGTAGGGGTTACGCACACCTCTACGCAACCTTTCTCGAGCAGCAATGGTGAATAGTAGGGTTGGAAGGCTGCTGGGGCATCGTCCCAGCACCAACCGATGCCCCAGTAGGTAGTGTCGGCCATACTGACATCGGCCAATACGGAACCGCTGATGCTGCGTATACCTGCATGGGGTATAGCGGCTATGAGGCTGTTGAGGTCGTTAGCGGTGAATTCGGGATCAAAGCCGCCCACCACATAGAGGTCGCCGTGCAGGATGCTGTCTGCGCCCAGAAAGCCCGTAGCGCGCAGCTCGGTGCGCAGTGTGTAGTCGGTGCCCAGACGGTTGAGTGCCGCCACCGTAGTCACCACCTTCTCCACCGAGGCAGGGCGGCATAGCTTGTCGGCACGGTGTTCGTAAAGCATCTTGTCGGCTGTGAGGTCGTATACAACTACTGAGGCGTCGGCAGTGTGTAGTAGGGCATCCCCCAACAATACATCGAGGTGGGTGGTGAGGCTCTGTGCCATCATGAGTATAGAGCCGCACAGCATTGCTGGTAGGAGGGTATATCGTCGCATGTATTCTCAATTTTGCCGATAAAGTTACGACAATATATCCGATTTATAAAATTCTTTCTTTACCTTTGCGGTGTGAACCCCAATAAATTCGACAATGGTACACAAGTATGACTTCCTCGTTATCGGCTCAGGATTAGCCGGAATGAGCTTTGCGCTCAAGGTAGCGCACAAGGGCAAGGTAGCGCTCATCTGCAAGGCTGGACTTGAAGAGGCCAACACCTACTACGCGCAGGGCGGTATCGCTGCGGTCACCGACCTCACGGTAGACAATTTTGACAAGCACATCGAAGACACAATGATTGCCGGCGACCACATCAGCGACCCTGCGGCTGTGGAGAAGGTGGTCAAGGGTGCTCCGGCACAGATAGAGGAACTCATCCGTTGGGGAGTTGATTTCGACAAGAAGGCGGACGGCGACTTTGACCTTCATAAGGAGGGGGGGCACTCGGAGTTTCGTATCTTGCATCACAAGGATAATACCGGTGCCGAGATACAGACCTCGCTTATCGAAGCCGTGAAGGCGCATCCCAATATCACTGTCTTTACCAACCACTTTGCCGTGGAGATTATCACCCAGCACCACATGGGCATTATCATCACCCGCCACACTTCGGGTATCCGCTGCTATGGAGCCTACGTGCTTAATGAGGACACCGGCGTAGTCGATACCTTCCTCTCCAAGGTCACCGTGATGGCTACCGGAGGCTGCGAAGCCGTGTACCGTCAGACCACCAATCCGCTCGTTGCTACGGGCGATGGTATCGCTATGGTATACCGTGCCAAGGGCGTGGTGAAAGATATGGAGTTCATACAGTTTCATCCTACGGCTCTGTTCCACCCGGGCGACCGCCCCTCATACCTCATCACCGAGGCCATGCGCGGCTACGGTGGCGTGCTTCGCACTAAGGATGGCAAGGAGTTTATGCAGAAATACGACCCGCGCCTCTCGCTTGCTCCGCGCGACATCGTGGCCCGTGCCATTGACAATGAGATGAAGACCCGTGGTGACGAACACGTATACCTCGACGTCACCCACAAAGACCCCGAGGAGACTAAGGCACACTTCCCTAATATCTACAAAAAGTGCCTTTCCATCGGTATTGACATCACTAAGGACTTTATTCCCGTGGCCCCCGCAGCGCACTACTTGTGTGGCGGTATCAAGGTCGACCTTGACGGGCAGAGCAGCATACGTCGGCTCTATGCTGTCGGTGAATGTTCGTGTACGGGACTGCATGGTGGCAATCGCCTTGCTTCCAACTCACTCATTGAGGCCATTGTCTATGCCGATGCAGCGGCCAAGCATGCCTTGAGTGTGCTCGAGCGTTACGACTACAATGAGGACATCCCCGAATGGAACGACGAGGGTACCATCAGTACCGAAGAGCGCGTACTCATCACCCAAAGTATGAAAGAGGTGAACCAGATTATGGAAGCTTACGTGGGTATCGTGCGTAGCAATACCCGCCTCACTCGTGCGTGGAACCGCCTCGATATCCTTTATGAAGAGACAGAATCCCTCTTCAAGCGCAGCAAGGCCACACGCGAACTATGCGAACTGCGCAATATGATCAATGTTGGCTATCTTATCACTCGTCAAGCTATGGAGCGTAAGGAGAGTCGCGGATTGCATTATACTATAGACTATCCGAAGCGGTAAGGTAGGTAAGAAGAACTGTTGATTTTGAGGCAAGCATGTGTATGAGAGGCAAGATTGAGGCCGAGGCACTGCGCCTTGGATTTACCGCCTGCGGCTTCGCCCAGACGGAGCCTGTCGATGAAGAGGCTGTGGAGGTCCTTGATCGTTGGACGGGGCAAGGTTACCATGCCGATATGGGCTATATGGAGCGCAACCGCGAGCTGCGCCTCGACCCCACGCTGTTGGTCCCCGGATGCCGTACGCTCATCGTCGTGGCGCTCAACTATTATCCGCAACAGCTACTGCCTAAGGAGGGCTACCAGATAGCCTACTATGCCTATGGTAAGGATTATCATCGCGTGGTGAAGGATAAGCTGTACCAGCTGCTTGCCCACATCCGTGCCCTCGTGCCTGACGTCAAGGGACGTGCCTTCTGCGACACGGCTCCTCTGCTCGAACGCTATTGGGCAGTAAAAGCAGGGCTGGGCTTTATTGGACGTAATCGCACGCTTATCATCCCAGGTCAAGGCAGTTACTGCTTCTTGGGGGTGCTGGCAATTGATGCGCAACTAGATGTTCATGCCATACCATCGACCCGTGCCGAGAGCACTTGCATGGGCTGCAAACGTTGTATCTTAGCTTGTCCTACGGGGGCCCTTACCGCGGATGGCATTGACTGTCGCCGTTGCCTATCGTACCTTACCATCGAGCATCAAGGGCCTCTCCCCTCAGATGTATGCGGTAAATTAGGCCGTCGTATCTACGGCTGTGATACTTGCCAGCAGGTGTGTCCGCACAACAGCAAGGCTATGCCTACCATGGAGTCTCTCTTCACAATGTCGCCGGATGTGGCTTCATTAACCCCTGAACAATGGCAGCAACTTACCCCTGAACAATATACGACCCTCTTTAAGGATAGTGCTATGGAGCGGGCTGGATATGAAGGTCTGTGCCGTAATATAGAGGCCGCAACGAAAAAGTGCTAAGCATAGTTTTGTATCATAGGTACAGCGAAGGGTGGCAAGAAAAAACGAGGATGTATCAGCTTGATACATCCTCGATGATAATCCTAGGCATTGTTGTCACTTACTCTTAGTGTAGAGTTCTTGTGTCAAAACCTTGGCACGTTCCAGAGCGATGGTGATATGGCTACAGATGTTCTCTTTGCCGATGAGTTCGTCGAAACCTGCTTTGGTGAGCACCTCCATTACCTTGTCATTGACTCCTGAGAGGACGATGTGCACATCTTTCTTCAGGCACTTTTTACAGAGGTTCGTAAGGTTGTGTACGCCTGTGGAGTCGATAAACGGAACTTTTCTCATACGGATGATGCGTACAGCAGGGTGTTTGCCTACATCGTTCATCACCTCCTCGAAACGGTTGGCTATACCAAAGAAATAAGGACCGTTGATTTCGTATACCTCTACGCGATCAGGAATGATGAGATGCTCATTATTGTAGGGTAGGTCGCTATCGGCATTGAGGTCAATTTCTTCCGTTTCCACCGATACTTTTGTCACTTCAGACATGCGGCGCATGAAGAGCAGGCAGGCGATGAGGATGCCCACTTCGATAGCCACAGTGAGGTCGAAGATAACGGTAAGGAAGAAGGTGACGAGCAGTACGATGATGTCGCTCTTGGGGTTCTTCAGAATGGCCTTGAAGCTGCGCCACTCGCTCATGTTGTACGACACTACCACCAGAATACCTGCCAGGCACGACATAGGGATGTACTTGGCTAACGGCATGAGGAAGAAGTAGATGAGCAGCAACACAAGCGCATGGATGATACCGGCGATGGGGGTGCGTCCACCGTTGTTGATGTTGGTCATCGTGCGGGCAATGGCTCCGGTGGCAGGGATACCGCCGAAGAGCGAACAAACCATATTGGCAATACCCTGTCCTACAAGTTCCTGATTGCTATCGTGCTTGTCGCCTATCACACCGTCGGCTACAGCAGCCGAAAGCAATGACTCTATGGCGCCCAACATGGCAATCACAAGGGCGGGTGACATGAGTTTGGTAAACACTTCCCACGTAATCTTGGGTACTTCGGGAGTAGGCATATCCGGATTGATGGTGAAGCGGTCGCCTATAGTCTCGATGGTTGTCACGCCGGCATAGTTCTTCAGGAGCAAAGCCACCACGGTCATTATGATGATGGCAAGCAGCGAGCCGGGCAGTTTCTTGCTTATCTTGGGGGTATAAACGATAATCAGGATGCTTCCCAGTCCTATGAGCAGGGGCCATATGTTCATCGTGTTGAAATGCTGGAAGTATACTATCCACTTACTTACGAAATCGGCAGGGACATCGGCAATCTGCATGCCAAAAAGGTCTTTGATCTGTGTGGTAAAGATAGTGAGTGCGATACCGCTCGTGAAACCCACGATAATGGGATAGGGGATGTACTTGATGATAGTACCCACACGCAGCACACCCATCAGAATGAGGAAGATACCTGCCAAGAAGGTGGCGATAATGAGTCCGTTCATGCCATAATCGGCGATGATGCCGAAGACAATGACGATGAAAGCTCCCGTAGGACCACCGATCTGCACCTTGCTGCCGCCAAACACGGAGATGAGCAGACCTGCGATAATGGCTGTGATGATACCCTTCTCGGGGGTAACTCCCGACGCGATACCGAAGGCGATGGCAAGCGGTAGCGCTACGATACCGACAATGATACCGGCCATGAGGTCGGCCATGAAAGTACTCTTGTTGTATCCCTTCAGACAAGAGAACAACTTCGGTTGGAATTCAAACAATTTCATAGTGAAAAAAATGTCTATATATGCTAATACCTTTATATATACTGATACAGGACTCAGGTGTAAGTGACAATTGACGGTGCAAAAATACTACGTTTTCACGAATTATTCGGTACAATTCTTAAAAAATCTTTCATGGAAGGTGTTGGTCATAATTTCTGTGCTAATTATAACTGCAATAAATTTGGCATTTCGCTCGCCTTGCACTAATTTAATGCTTGCTTCGCAATCAAGAAATTAGGCGGCGGCTCGGAAAACTGCAAATAAATTTGCGTTTTCTCTCGCCTTGCACTAATTTTGCCCACATGAATCGGAAAGACTTTGAAATAATGGCTCCCGTAGGCTCGCGCGAATCGCTGGCTGCTGCCATTCAAGCGGGTGCCGACAGTATATACTTCGGTATTGAAAACCTGAATATGCGTGCCCGCTCGGCGAGTACGTTCAGTATTGATGATCTGCGTGAGATAGCGGCTACGTGTGACGAACATGGTGTGAAGAGCTACCTTACGGTCAATACTATTATCTATGATGAGGATATCGCTCTGATGCGTACCATTATTGATGCCGCTCACGAGGCGGGCATATCGGCCGTCATAGCTGCCGACGTGGCGGTAATGGACTACTGCAACCGTATAGGGCAGGAGGTGCACCTGAGCACCCAGCTTAACATCAGTAATGCCGAGGCACTCAAATTCTACGCCCGCTTTGCCGATGTGGTGGTGCTGGCCCGCGAACTCAACCTCAAGCAGGTGGCAGCTATCTATAAGACCATTCAGGACGAGCAGATACGCGGTCCGAAGGGTGAACTCATCCGTATTGAGATGTTCTGCCATGGGGCGCTCTGCATGGCCGTCTCGGGCAAGTGCTATCTGAGTCTACACGAGTTGAACGCATCGGCCAATCGTGGTGCCTGCATGCAGGTGTGCCGCAGAGGCTACGATGTGGCAAGAGAGGAGCCCTCTTATCTCCTTAGCGAGGTGGATAGCCCCACTGATCCCATTGAGTTGGAGGTTGACAATA
>JAEIGA010010526.1_pt1 | contig 14019 bp, 13 predicted proteins | sample 9270691 | NCBI WGS metagenome assembly JAEIGA01 (sample SAMN17057246, study PRJNA624740) | gut metagenome | biome: biome; isolation source: fecal sample | host: Bos grunniens | place: China: Xizang | collected 2019 | reverse complement strand
TTCTGTGAGCACAAGAAGGTCTCTAAGGACCGCGTCGACATAGATGTGGATGCAGGAGATGTGTACCTTGAGATTGAGCAGCAGCAGGACGAGACCACATGCTGGTGGACAGGTATGGGCGTTCCTATGATGTTCAGCGATCCGGAGGAGCCGTCTGCAGAACTTCTTGAGGAGATCAAGAAGTGGTTCAGCGACTTCGAGAATTCGTTGTACAGCGCAGATCTGGCTGATTCTCAGAAGGGTTATTCCGCTTATATCGATGTTGACTCGTTTATAGATTATTATATAGTCCAGGAACTTGCCAAGAACACAGACGGCAATCTCCGCAAGAGTTCTTTCATCACGAAGAAGAAAGGCGGCAAGCTGGTCATGCATCATCTTTGGGACTTTGACCTGACATTTGGAAACAGCGGCGGACTTCTTCATGATCCGGAAGGTTTTTTCATAAAGGACTTTAATCCTAACTGGCAGGTCGGTGACAACTGGTTCAACAGGATGATGAAGGATCCTGCCTTTGTTGACAGACTCCAGGCACGATGGAACGAGCTTTATCCGCAGCTGCAGTCAATGGTGGACTTCATTGATGACCAGGCGCTTGTGCTTGACAAGGCGCAGCAGGAAAACTTCAAGGTATGGAGCATATGGGAGTCAGTGGACTGGGTTGACTGTCCGTCTCTGGGCTCATACAAAAAGGAGGTCGACTTCCTGAAGGAGTTCTATTCTAAGCGTGTCGAGTGGATGAATACCGCAATCAATAAGCTCTAAATTGTCATTTCAATCGACTTAACTGTCATTTCAATCGAAGTCGAGAAATCTAAAATACGATTATGAAAACCAGACATTTTATTCTTCTGGCCTTGGCACTCTGCTGCCTGGCCTGCACACAGAAACCTCAGGCAGAAGCGGACCTTCCGAAGGACGCATTCGTCCGTGTAAGCGGTCCTTACCTTATCGAACCTGATGGAGACACTCTCTTCATCAAGGGTACGAATCTCGGAAACTGGCTCAACCCGGAGGGTTACATGTTCGGCTTCCAGAAGACCAATTCGGCATGGATGATCGACCAGATGTTCAAGCAGATGGTCGGCCCGGACTTTACTGCAGAGTTCTGGAAGATGTTTAAGGACAACTATGTGACTGAGAAGGACATAGAGTTCATCGCTTTACAAGGAGCCAACACCATCCGTGTGCCATTCCACTACAAGCTCTTCACTGATGAGGATTATATGGGCCTGACTGCCGATCAGGACGGCTTCAAGAGACTTGATGACGTTATCGGATGGTGCCGCAACCATGGCCTCTATGTTATCCTTGATATGCACGATGCTCCTGGCGGACAGACCGGAGACAATATCGACGACAGCTACGGCTACCCTTGGCTCCTGGAGAGCGAGGCTTCTCAGCAGCTCTTCTGCGACATCTGGAAGCGTATTGCCGAGTATTATAAGAATGAGCCTGTAGTCATCGCATATGACCTCATCAATGAGCCTATCGCTCCATATTTTGAGAATGTTTCGGAGCTTAACGCTAAGCTCGAGCCTCTCCACAAGAGGGTGACCGCTGCAATCCGCGAGGTTGACCCTAACCACATCATCATGATCGGTGCGCCTCAGTGGAACAGCAACTTCGATCCGTTCACCGACTGGACTTACGATGACAACATGATGTATTCATGCCATCGTTACGGCGGCGACGCGTGCGTCGAGGCTATCGGCAACTTCATCGCATTCCGCGACAAGACCAATCTGCCTATGTACATGGGAGAGATCGGACACAACACCGACGAGTGGCAGGAAGCATTCTGCATCGCCATGGAGCAGAGCAACATCGGCTATACATTCTGGCCATACAAGAAGATCCGCAATTCATGCTTCAACGGCATCACCCCTCCGGAGAACTGGGACAAGGTGATGGCGTTCTCGGAGGCGCCACGTGCTACATATTTCGAGGCTCGCGAAGCACGTCCTGACCAGGCAGTGGCACGCCAGGCAATGCTCGACTTCATCGAGGCCTGCAAGTTCGACAACTGCATCCCGCAGGAAGGCTATATCAATTCTCTTCGACTAGATAAATAATCTTTCATCAAATATGCATCGTCGCGGAAGAAAAACCACTTTCTCCCGCGACGATATTATTGAATCTTATTGGTTTATAAAATAAACTTATTTATATTTGCAATGTCGTCGCGAGGCCTTATGCCTGGCCCTCTCGTCCGGAAGAGAGGGTGGGCATAAGTAAATGTTTAACTGTTAAATGTTTTGAGATGGAAACAAATGAAATGACAACAGAAAAGAGTCTTCAGATCATTGGCGATGCGATAGCAAAGAGCCGTCGTGATTTTGAGAAAAATGCCGGCAAACCTATGATTCTATGGGGCGTGATAGTGATGATATTCTCTGTTCTGACATGGGGAGTGTTCAAGCTCACAGCCAATCCGGTATGGTTCTGCTTATGGTTCGGTGTTCCAATTGTCGGCTATCCTTTGACCATGCTGCTAGTAAAAAAGGAGAAGAACAAGACCACCAGGAACTTTGTGAACCAGACATTAGGTCAGGTTTGGAGTATTTATGGTATCTTTGCGACAGCTTTGGCAGTGGCGTTCTCCTTTGTTGATCCGACATACATAGCTTTCGCAATCGCCATACTGATGGGATTTGCAACAGCAGTCACCGGTTTGATTTTGAAGAACGGCTGGTTTGTGGTCGGAGGACTTGTCACAGGAATAGCATGCCCTGTAATATTGAGCCTTGTTCATTCTGCCGACCTGAACCTGATGTTTGCTGCAATAGCTTTGGTGGATCTGCTGATCCCCGGATTGTTCATAAATCGTAGGAAAGCATAATAATATGTTTAAGAAACTGGACCCATTACTTCATTCAGAGCTGCGACTGGCTGTGGTATCCATACTTGTAGAGCTTGAAGAGGCAGATTTTGTCTACCTCCGGGAGTCAGCAAAGGCAACAGCCGGCAACCTGAGCGTCCAGTTGGACAAACTCTCGGAAGCCGGCTATATATCGGTGGAAAAGACTTTCGAAGGCAAGAAGCCACGTACGGTATGCAGGATTACCCCTGTGGGACTTGCTGCGTTTGAGGCTTATGTAGAAGCTTTGAAAGCTTATCTGCATCAATAGACGTAAAGTCGTCGATTACCATATCGCAGAGCGGGGCTAGAGCCTCGCTCTTGTTTGTTGTGGCAAGCCCCACCACGAAGGCTCCGGACGAGCGTCCGGCAGCGATTCCGTGGAAGGAATCTTCGAATACGATGGTCTCCTCAGGGATGCCACCCAGCACCTCCATTCCTTTGAGAAAGCATTCAGGATCGGGCTTTGACTTCGAGAAATGTTCGCTTGTGAGGACTGCATCCACGAGCTCCAGCAGTTCGGGGTGCGAAGCGTAGACATTCGACATCTTGATGTCGTTGGAACTTGTCACGATGGCAGTGCGGATGCCTCTGTTCTTGAGAGTCTGCAGGAACTCCAGTGCTCCCGGGATGTAGTCATATGACATCTGCTTCTCAAAAGCGTTCAGGGCAGGCACTATCTCCTCCTGCTCTTTGAGCATGCCATTGAAGTATTTGTCGAAGATCTGCACGAGTGTCTGGCCCTTGATGGTGTGGCCGAAGCCCTCCATCCCGAGATAATCCTTGCCCTGCTTGTCCCAGAAGATGGTATACTGGCTTTCAGTGTCGGCGATGACGCCGTCGAAATCAAACAGCACTATCATGTCTACTCTGCCTTTGGAGTTTCAAGTTTCATGTCCTGGACGAGGGCTTTCTTAAGCTGCTGGTCATAGCGCAGGCGCACTTTCACGCCGGCCTCCTGGAACCAGTAGCGTGTTGCAAGTTCCTCTTCGATGAACGGAATGATTTCCTCCATCTTCAGGCGGAGGAACTGCTCCTTTTCGATATCCAATGACTTTTCCAAAGCCTCCAGCTGTTCCTTCATCGTGTCTGCCAGACCGTCCTTTTCAAGCTCCTTCTTCATCTGGTCATATAGAGTCTTGGCGCTGCTTCTGTAGTCGAATTCCTGAGTCAGGGCAAACTTGACAAAGTCTTCATAATCCTGAGCGGTATAGTGGAACTCATCCACTGCAGGAATGCTTTCATTCCTCTTGCAGTAGTCTATCACGTACTGGTCCACGACTCCGCCGAGCACCAGAGAATATACAAGTCTGCTATACTCCTGAGCCTTGATGGTGATGTCAGGAGTGATGCCACCGCCGTCGCGAACGATACGTCCGGATGCTGTCTTGAACTCTGTTGTAAGTGAATCAGGGATATATCCGACGCTGCCGTCCTCATTTCTGTGGCTGTAGTCGATGGCCTGCACGCATCGGCCGCTAGGAGTGTAGTATTTTGATGTGGTGATCTTCAGCTGTCCGTTGTAGGCGAGAGGTCTGATTGACTGCACAAGGCCTTTTCCATAGCTTCTTGTACCCATGACGATGCCTCTGTCGTGGTCCTGGATAGCTCCTGCAACGATCTCTGATGCCGATGCTGAGCCAGAGTCTATAAGAACGATAAGAGGAAGTTCTGTGTCAAGAGGCTCGCTCTTGGTGTGGTATTCTTCTGACTGCTTTGCGTCGTTGCCCTTGGCCGACACTACGAGCGTGCCCTTTGGAACGAAGAGCGACACGATGTTAATGGCCTCGCCCATGAGTCCGCCTCCGTTTCCTCTGAGGTCGAGCACGAGTCTTTCCATGCCCTGCTTCTTGAGCTCCTGCACCTTGCTGCGGATGTCAGCTGAAACACCTTCAGTAAATCCGCTCTGAAGGATGTATCCTGTGGTCTGGTCAAGCATCCCTGCATATTCCACATCAGGCATATGGATCCTCTCACGTACCACCGGCACCTGCACGATCTCTCCTGTAGTTCCTTTCTTCACGGTGAATACTACAGTCGTGCCTGGCTTGCCCTTCATGCGGTCTGTGCTTTCCTTTATCTTGAGGTCTTTGGTAGGGACACCGTCGATTTCAACGATTTCATCTCCGCATCGCAGTCCTGACTTGCTTGCAGGCGAGCCTGCATATGGCTCGTTTATGATCACGTTGCTTCCGTCCGGCTTGTGAATGATCGCTCCGATTCCTCCATATGTATTGGAAATCATCAGCTGGAAGTCTTCATTCTCTTCCTCTGGAACATATATGGTGTATGGGTCGAGCTCCTTGAGCATTGCGTCTACGCTGGCCCTCATCATCCTGTCCACAGGCAGGGAATCCACATATGAGCGGTTAAGCTCCTTTATGATCGAATTATGAATCTCGCTCCACTGTCCGAGCTTGAATCCCTTAGACTGTGCAGACGCTGTCTGCGTTGCGAAAAATGCCATGGCCGCAGCCACGATAATTGACAAACGTTTCATCTTTTCATCTTAAAAATCATACAAATATACTGAAATCCCGTCACATACCCATATCATTTTTATTCTTCCTTTTGTGTCAAATGTAAATCATTGTGTTTCAGCGAATTCCTGGTTTTACGTGCTGCGTAAATGCAGCACGTAAAACCAGGAATTCGCTGGTATTCAGCGTGTTGTGATTGCATCTGGTAGATGTTTTGTAGTACATGAGAAGCTGGATAGAGCGTGGGAATGCCGGGTGATGGCGGAATGTCAGGAAATTTGTATATTTGCCCCGGTTTTTAGTAGTAATTAAGAAACAAATTTATGAAGATTGTATTTGCGACAGGCAATGTAGGTAAGTTGAGAGAGGCGTCAGAGATTTTGGGCGAGGGATTCGAACTCGTTTCGCTTGAGCAGGTGGGAATTACTGAAGATATTCCCGAGACAGGTAAGACACTTAGAGCTAATTCTTTACAGAAGGCTCAGTATTTATACGAGAAGTTGGGATGTGACTGTTTTGCAGATGACACAGGTCTTGAGGTGGATGCTCTTGGAGGAGCCCCAGGCGTGTACACTGCAAGATATGCTGGTGACGACAAGGATTTCAACAAGAACATGGACAAGGTTCTTTATGAGCTGAGCGTTCTTGAAGGCGAGGCCCGCATGGCTGAGTCGCTTGGCATCAAGACTAAGGGCAAAGTCTCAAGAAGAGCCCGCTTCAAGAGCGTGGTGACACTGATCATCGACGGTAAAGTGAAGATGTTCGAGGGGACGCTTGAAGGAACCATAGCAAGAGAAAAGTCTGGAAACGGAGGCTTCGGCTACGACCCGATATTCATCGCAGATGAATTCCCTGGCAAGACATTGGCAGACATCTCAGAGGAGGAGAAAAATGCCATCTCACACAGAGGCAAGGCCTTGAGAGCAATGGCTCAGTGGCTTCACGAAAACTCATAGCTTCCATTGTCAACCCGATCTTATCGGGGGTCTAAAGCGCTGATTATGAATACAAACACCGAACTGATAGTCCTACATACAACCAAGTTCGGAGAGAACTCGCTCGTCGTCCATACCCTCAGCAGGGATTATGGACGGCGAAGCTTTTTTGTACGCAGTGCCGGAAAGAGGCAGATGTCTCTGTTCCTGCCCCTGAATATTCTGGAAGCTGATATCCAGGAATCCACAAAGTCGACATTGTTCACTGCCCGCAACCTTTCTGCAAGATTTCCGCTTTCCGGCATACGAAACAATATGTACAAGAACTCAATGACCATGTTCATGAGCGAGGTTCTTTATCGTGTGCTGAAGGAAGGTGTGAACGAGCAGGGGCTTTATGATTGGTGTCAGAAGAGCATTTTTCTGCTCGATGCCATCGAGACGGACTTCAGCAATTTCCACATCCGCTTTCTTCTTGAGTTTGCGGTGGCCTTAGGATTCAGTCCTGAGGCAAAGGACTTGAGCCCTTTCGTCGGTGAGCATTATGCGATAGTGGAACGCTTTATGCAGGAAACCTTTGCCGGGTCGATGCTGATTCCCCTCAGCGGCGCAGTCCGCAACGAACTGTCGGAAGAGATATTGAGATACATCGAGTTTCACACTGATTCCGCTGTGAATGTGAACTCCCTGAAAGTGCTTCATGAACTTTTTATATAGAATATTATGAAAAGGTTGGCCATAATCATATGTGCTGCCATCTTATTGGCGGCCTGTGCTGGAAATGATTTCATGACAGGTGTTGATCTTCGTGAAAGAGATGCAGGATTGGTCCGTAGCGGCATGATCTATTATGGACAGGACCCTCAGGAGGCTGCATTTGACGACATGTATTATGCGTTTCTGGCTGATGAGGAAGAAATGGCGCTGGCTTCGGCAACGGCCCTCAGAAACTTCAGGGACCAGGTGTCTGCTATGTCAGCTGACCAGAGGAAATTCCTCGCTGCAGTCTTCAGTGATTTTGCCGATCTGGCTGAAATGGCGGATTATGTTTATAAGGATGGCCCGGAGGAGCTTCCGCATGGATGGACAGACCTAGGGACGGAGAATCGTAAGATAGCGGCAATTATTGATAAATATTCTTTTTCTGAAGGGATTCCAAGCGGACTGAAGTGTTCGCTGATGGGCAAGGGGGAGCGTCAGGTGCTGGTGTTTGCCGGTACGGACTTCCCGTCTGACTGGTCTGATCTGGACCAGGTGCTGGATTTTATCATTGATGCATATGAGGATGTGAGCGGTGCTTTGACCAAAGACGCGTCGCAGGTCATGCTGGCGGGTCAGCTTGTGAATGAGCTCATCTCTGGAGGATATGTAAGCAAATCCAGTCTGGAGTTTGCCGGCCATTCTCTCGGAGGTAGACTTGCATCGGAAATGTCGGTTCGCTATGATTGCCCGGCTGTTCTTTTTAATGCGGCTGGTGTGTCCCCGGAGGTGTATGAGGAATATGAAGCGACAAGAAAGAAGGCAAAGGACAGCTGGAGAGGCTATGTGATAGATGTGACAGCAGCTAATGACCCGTTGACATGTGCCCAGAAATACATGTCTGGAGAAACAGCCCCGTTCGTATCCAGCACAGCCAAGGCATTGTCGGTGGATAAAGGAGCAGTGGAAGGTCTGTTCTCTTTGGGAAAAGGTCTGCTCGGAGCTGTGGTTGATAATCTTGCAGAGACATCTGAGGTCATGGCAGCCGTGAAAGGGATAACCGGAGCAGTCAGTGGTATAGTGGATGAATACTATGACAGAGATTACCGTGCCCTCGGTGCCATGATGCCGATACGTGAGGATATGGGCGGCCACGGCATAAAGGACCTGGCTAAAGCCCTGCGTGTCAGAGCTGAAATCTGCAGATAAATAGAGAAGCCCGCGTCGATGCGGGCTTCCTCGTTTAAATCTCAGGCCATATGTAGACCTTGTCGCTGCGGCGCAGTCTGTTTTCCTCGATGGCCTTGCATGCGGCCTCGTTGCATCCGTCTCCGCAAAGGCTGAGCTCTTCCTCGCGTGCTCCCGGCACCACATCCTTCCAGTTGATCGGAATCGAGCAGTATGTGCCCTTGGTAGCCTCCTGCACTGGTTTCAGGTCCACTCTGATCTCAGGAACGGTGTATTCCACACATCCGGATGTAGGGCCGATGATCAGGATCTTGTCGCCCACCTTGAGAGAGTATGACTCCACAAGTATCTCCGCGACTCCAAGCTTTCCGAACCAGTTTGTGATCTTTCCGCAGTATGCCTTCTTGCGTGTGGCTGTGCTGCCGTAGACGTCGCACCATTCGCCCATCTTGCCGCCCTGGTAGTATCCTCCCCAGAATCCTCTGTTGAATACTTCCTCGAGCTCGCTCTTCATGGATGCTCCGAACTCAGATGTGTATGTTCCCTCGCACACTGCGTCTGCTGCGCGGCGGTAGCATGATGCCACTCTCTTTACATACTCAGCTGAACGGGCACGTCCCTCGATCTTGAACACTGTCACTCCTGCATCAATGATCTTGTCCATGAACTCGATGGTGCAAAGGTCTTTAGGTGACATGATGTATTTGTTGTCGATCTCAAGCTGCATGCCTGTTTCAAGGTCCTCAACCTTGTAGCCGCGGCGGCACAGCTGGAAGCATGAGCCGCGGTTGGCCGATGCGCCATACTCATGCAGACTGAGGTAGCACTTGCCTGAAATGGCCATACAGAGCGCTCCGTGAGCGAACATCTCGATTTCCACGATACGTCCGGAAGGTCCACAGATCTGCTCCTCGTCTATGATTCTCTTGATCTCCTTCACCTGGCCGAGATTGAGCTCGCGTGCAAGCACTATCACATCGGCAAATTGTGCATAGAATCTAAGAGCTTCGATGTTCGAGATGCTCAGCTGTGTGGATATATGCACCTCCACGCCGATCTGACGGGCATAGATGATGGCTGCCATGTCTGACGCAATCACTGCTGTGATGCCTGCCTCCTTGGCTGCGTCAAGTGTGCGTCTCATATCTTCGAGGTCTTCCCCGAAAAGTGCGATGTTGAGGGTGAGGTAGGTCTTGACACCGTGCTCGGAGCAGATCTCCACGATCTGCTTGAGGTCGGTCATCTTGAAGTTGTTGGCCGAGTGTGAACGCATGTTCAGCTTCTCGACTCCGAAATATACTGAGTCGGCTCCTCCCTGGATTGCTGCGTGCAGACATTCGAAGTTGCCTGCAGGAGCCATGATTTCTAGCTTTTTCTTTTCCATATTCATTATAAAGATCCTTCGCTTGGCTCAGGATGGCTATTTTGCTCTTCCTAATAATTTCTTTGCGTAGTTTTCAAGCATTTCTGCCTTTTGAGGCGCGAGGCTCAGCTGGTAGATGTAGCCTATTGCCTGATTGTGCAGCCTGATGATCTCCTGCTTGGCCTCTTCTTCAAGCCCGAGACCGGCATAAATCTCCTTTACAGCAGCTATCTTCTGCACTTTCTGCTCTTCTGTTTCAGTAGGCATGTCCATTGCGGCGAGCAGCTGCTCCCGAGTCTGAACTGAAGCTTTCTCAAAGGCCCTCGTCATCAGCCAGCTCTTCTTGTTGTTCAGGATGTCTCCTCCGATGGCCTTTCCGAAGACGGCAGGATCTCCGTATGTGTCAAGCCAGTCGTCTGCCACCTGGAAGGCCAGACCGAGATCGTAGCCATATCTGTACAGCAGCTCGCACGACTCTTCCGGTGCCTCGGCAATGATGGCCCCCATTTTGGCTGCGCATGCTATAAGCACGGCAGTCTTCAGGCCGATCATCTTCAGGTAGTGCTCCATAGGAACAAAGCTCTCAGACTCAAAATCCATGTCGTACTGCTGTCCTTCGCACACTTCCGCTGCAGTCTTGGAGAACAGCTCAAGAACTTTCGGAAGCACTTCGGCTGGAGCTTTTGCAATCATCTTGTAGCTCTCGATCGACATGACATCGCCCGAAAGGATGGCTGTGTTTTCATCCCATTTGCGGTACACTGTCGGCACTCCGCGGCGCACGTCCGCCTTGTCCATTATGTCGTCGTGAATGAGAGTGAAACTGTGGAACACCTCGATGGCTGCAGCCGGAGTCAGAATCTCCTCGTTGAACTCGTCCTTGTAAAGGGCGTATGCAGTGAGGCATAGGCGCGGACGGATGCGTTTGCCGCCTATCTCGATCATATACCTCAGCGGGTCATATAGTCCTGAGGGCTCCTGAGTGAAGGTCAGGTTGTCAAAAAGCTCCTTCAGAGCGGAGTCGATATGGTATTCCTGAATCATAATTATTGTCTTCGATATCCCACAAAGGTAATGATAAAAACGGAAAATCTTTATCTTTGCATGATTAAACGATACTGCTTATGACAATACAAGGGGAAGCGACGGTGGTAAAACATACCGGCAGTCATTACATGCTCGCGCAGCTGCCGCAGTGGAATCTGTTTCCGGCTGTGCTGAGAGGAAAGATCCGACTGAAGGGCAGCACTGCGACCAATCCGGTGGCGGTGGGCGACCGTGTCACTTTTACTGCAGACGTGCCGGAGGGTGCGCAGAATCCGATGGAGTGTCTGACTGCTGAGAATCCGGCTGCAATCACTGCTGTCCATCCGCGCAAGAACTACATCATCCGCAAATCCACAAACCTTTCGCGTCAGTCTCATATCATAGCGGCCAATCTCGACCGTGCATTCATCATCGCTACTATTGACTTTCCTGAGATAAAGCTTCCATTCCTTGATCGTCTTCTGGTCACATGCGAAGTGTACAACGTACCCGTGACCATTGTCCTGAATAAGGTTGACCTCTACCGGGAATCCCACGCCGAAATGCTGGAAGCCTTCCACGAGATATACGAAGGAGCAGGCTATCCGATCATCGAGGTGTCAGCTCTGACCGGAGAGGGAGTAGACACGCTCAGAGAGGCCTGCAAGGGCCATGTGTCGCTTTTTTCAGGTGTGTCAGGCGTCGGAAAATCATCTTTGATCAAAGCCTTGGACCCGTCCCTTGATCCTAAGGTCGGAGAGATATCTGATGTCCACCTTCAGGGTAAGCACACTACCACCTTCTACGAGATGTACTCCCTTGCTTCAGGCGGATTCATTGTCGACACCCCGGGCCTGCGCGGTTTCGGTCTGGTCGATCTGAAGAAGGAGGAGATAGCGCTCTATTTCCCTGAAATGCTGCGGGTTTCCGAGGACTGCCGCTTCGCACCATGCACCCACACCCACGAGCCGGGCTGTGCCGTGAAGGAAGCTGTCGAGGCCGGCGAGATCAGCTACGACCGCTACTCGTCATACCTCGGCATGCTCGACGAAGAAGGTAAATACAGGTAAATGAAAGCTATCAATCGAGACATATTGAAGCTGGCTTTGCCGAGCATTCTGGCAAATATCACCGTGCCGATTGTTGGTATGGTCGATGTGGCTGTGGCCGGGCATCTCGACACCTCGGCAGCCACCATGATCGGCGGCATCGCCATCGGTTCGATGCTGTTTGACCTGCTGTACTGGAACTTCGGATTCCTGAGAGTGGGAACGGGCGGTCTGGCGGCTCAGGCATATGGCCGCGGCGACCGTGCGGAATGCGCGCGCGTGCTGACCCGCTCGCTCGGAATAGCGCTCTCATGCGCCCTGCTTCTGATAGCCATCCAGTGGCTGTTTGTCAAGGCTGCATTCGTCTTCGTAGACTGCACTCCTGAGGTCCAGGACCTCGCTTCACAATATTTCTTCATCCGCATATGGGCTGCTCCTGCAACCCTTGCACTTATGGCCTTGAAGGGCTGGTTCATAGGCATGCAGGATAGTGTGAGCGCCATGCTTACAGATCTGACAGTCAATGGAATGAATGTCCTTATGAGCATAGTGCTGGCTCTTGGTATAAGCGTGGGAGGATGGCATTATGAAGGTATGGGATTTGCCGGCGTCGCAGCCGGAACTGTCGCTGCCCAATACTCGGGACTGCTGGTCGCTTTGGTGCTTCTGCTGGTAAAATATCGCCGCAATACTCTGCTGCTCATGAGCCGTTCACAACTGCGGGAAGTGTTCAAAGGCGATCAGATGCGCCGCTTCATGAGCATGAATGCAGACCTGTTTGTCCGTTCTCTCTGCTTCATCGCTATATACATAGGCTTTACAGTCATTTCAGCCCGTTATGGCGACACCCTCCTTGCGGTCAGCTCCATCCTGATGAAGCTCCTGATGATATTCTCATATTTCACCGACGGATTTGCTTATGCCGGAGAGGCCCTTGTGGGCAGATATGTCGGGGCGGGGAATCGTAATATGTACAAGGAATCAGTGAAATGGACCTTTATCTGGAGTATGTCCATTGCATTGATATTCATTGTTATATATCATTTCGCAGGTGTTCCGATGCTTCAGCTTATGACATCGGATGCAAGTGTCGTGGATGCTTCCCGCGAATATCTTCCATGGCTGCTCCTGATGCCTGTCGTAGGCTGCGCCGCCTTCACATGGGACGGCATTTATGTCGGATCCACTGCCTCCCGCCCCATGCGCAACTCCATGCTCTGGGCTGTTGTTGCATTCGTTGCGGTCTGGGCTGCAGGAATACTGCTTCTGAACCATTGCCCGTCGTGGTTTTCGCTTGATGTGGCTGACGATTCCGCCTCGCTATTTAACCGTCTGGCCATGCATGTTCTCATGGCCGCCTATTTCGCACATCTTCTTGCCCGCACAATCTACCTCACCCTCCGCTCAAAGTGCTGTTATCCGTCACTTTAAGCTGATATATTATGCTGAAAAAACATTTTATTTTCAAGTGAATTTTGTATGTTTGCAGTCTGATCAAAAATTAATATCCTTAGTTATGAGACGATTGTTTAATATCGCTGCTATTGCAGTATTGGCGTTGACTGCAATGTCGTGTCAGCCTTCTCTCATCGGAGAGTGGCACCATGTCAAAACAGAATATTATGTGAAGGGTGAGCTTGACGAGGTTGAGAACTCTGACGAAGACTGGGTGCTTTGCTTCCAGGAGAACGGCTTGGGCTATCAGTTTGAGTATGGAGATGAAGACTCAATGTATTGGTTATGCAAAGGAGACACGCTTTATATCGACAACGACCCGATTAAGGATCTGGAGAGAGCAGGCTGCGTGAGGATAAAGTCGCTTGATAAAAAGGAACTTCATCTTGAGAGAGAAAGGAGACGCAACAGATCGGCTGTGTATATCTTCCAGAGGGTAAAATAATACACTGTACTCATATACAGCAAATAAGGATGCATCGTGTTGCGTCCTTATTTTTTTATTCGTATTTTTGCAAGTTGTGCATAAATCAAAAACATACATGGAAAAGAAATTCAACAGAACGCTTGTGACCTGCGCGCTTCCGTACGCAAACGGTCCGGTTCACATCGGCCACCTTGCCGGTGTCTATGTGCCTGCAGATATCTATGTGAGATATCTCAGAATGAGGGGTGAGGACGTGCTCTACGTCTGCGGATCGGACGAGCATGGAGTTCCTATCACCATCAAGGCACAGAAGGAGGGATGCACTCCTCAGGATATCGTGGACAGATATCACAAGATCATCAAGGACTCTTTCACAGGCCTTGGCATCAACTTCGATATATATTCAAGAACATCTTCAAAGACTCATCACAAGAACGCTGCAGACTATTTCCGCAAGCTTTACGATGAGGGCAAGTTCATCGAGAAGGTGAGCGAGCAGTACTACGACGAGGAGACAAAGACCTTCCTCGCAGACCG
>JAEIGA010010525.1_pt1 | contig 14019 bp, 11 predicted proteins | sample 9270691 | NCBI WGS metagenome assembly JAEIGA01 (sample SAMN17057246, study PRJNA624740) | gut metagenome | biome: biome; isolation source: fecal sample | host: Bos grunniens | place: China: Xizang | collected 2019 | reverse complement strand
TGCTTACATGATGGTCAATGAAGCAGGAGCTTCAGTTTATTCGGCTTCCAAATTAGGCGCAGAAGAATTCCCGCAATATGATGTTTCACTAAGATCTGCTGTATCTATAGCCAGGAGACTTCAGGATCCATTGGCTGAGTTGGTTAAAATTGATCCTAAAGCAATTGGTGTAGGACAGTATCAGCACGATATGCCTCAAGCCAGATTAGATGAGACATTATCCGGTGTTGTAGAGGACTGCGTCAATGCAGTAGGCGTAGATCTAAATACAGCTTCACCGTCTCTATTGGCACGAGTATCAGGGCTTTCTTCCAAGACGGCTAAAAATATAGTATCTTACAGAGAGGACAATGGGATTTTCCGTGACAGGAATTCTCTGATGAAGGTTTCTGGAATAGGTCCAAAAGCCTTTGAACAGTGTGCAGGTTTCCTTCGCGTTCCAGAAAGTGTAAATGTATTAGATCATACCGGTGTACACCCAGAGAGTTATGAAGCGACTCAGAAACTGCTGACTCTTTGCGGTTTGGATCTTGAATCTGTGTCTGAAGGAGCAGCAGAAAGCTTGAACGCAAGGATCAAGCTGGTCGGAGAGGAAAAGATATCTGAACAATGTGGGATAGGCGTTCCAACAATAAGAGATATAGTTCGAGAACTGGCTAAACCCGGCAGGGATCCGAGAGATGAACTTCCCCCCACAATGCTCCGCACAGATGTTATGAAGATGGAAGACCTCAAACCTGGTATGATCATGAGAGGAACTGTCCGCAATGTTGTTGACTTCGGATGTTTCGTTGATATTGGTGTACATCAGGATGGTCTAGTGCATATATCTGAAATATCCAACAAGTATATAAAACATCCCTCAGAAGCAGTTAAAGTTGGCGATGTGCTTGATACATATGTCCTGGGGGTTGATCCTGAAAAGAAAAGGATAAGCCTATCAATTAAAAAGGCTAAAAATGGGTGAAATGAGCTTGACCATTAAAAAAACAATAGCATTGATACTTGTAATCTTGCTTTTTGCAGCGCCTATCTATTCATGTAGTGCATCAGCTACAGAGATATCATTAGGTGTCGATGTGACAGCAGAAGCAGCATATGTTGTTAACACAAATACAGGGCGTGTTGTGTATCAGAAAAATGCTACAAAGCAGATGTATCCTGCGTCTTGTACAAAGATCATGACAGCTGCTTTAGCTTTAGAGATGTGTCCAGATCCTATGAACACAATCGTGACTGTCCCCAATGGCGTATGGAATGAATTTGATGGGATCAATATATCTAATGCCGGACTTGCAGGAAGCGAAGAGATGACAATGTATGATCTTATTTGCTGTATGCTTTTGCAGTCTGCAAACGAGGCAGCATCTACTGTTGCTCATTTCTATGGAAGAGATGATTTCATCAGCAAGATGAATATGAAGGCTAGATATCTTGGATGTACAGGAACCAACTTTGTGAATCCGCACGGACTTTATAATGCCGAACACTATACAACAGCAGAAGATCTTTACAAGATAACTGAATGGGCTATGACTGTTCCGTATTTTATGGAGATAGCAAGCATGGCCAGATATACGCTCCCGGAAACAAATAAGCATTATGAGCGAGATCTTATATCCACTAATAAGATGCAGGATCCCAATTCTGGGTATTATACTTCATATATTCATGGAATAAAAACTGGAACTATAGACGAATCAGGAAGATGTTTCGTTACTTCTGCAGAAAAAGACGGAATAGAGTATGTTGGTGTTTTTTTAGGAGCTCCGTTTGAAGTGGACACACGGCATTGGAGCCAAGGAAATTCGGTTTTCAGCAATGCCAGGCTAACATTTGACTGGCTTTACAAGTATGCCGCAATGAAAAAAGTTGCTCCTGCAGGTACCCCTGTTACCGAGATTGCTCTGAAATATGCATCTGAAAAAGACTATCTAATGCTATGTACTGAGACTGATTTGACGACACTTATCGATGAGACTTCGGAAGATTCACCTGTACTGACATTTGAAACAGACATTCCAGATCATATACAGGCTCCAGTAAATGAAGGGCAAGTCATTGGAACCACAAAAGTATATTCTGACGGTATTTATATTGGTGAAGTAAACCTGATCAGTACTGAAAATATTAAACTCAGTATAATAGCTAGAATCCTTGATTTTGTGGGTTCAGTTCTTACTTCTACGCCTGCAATGATTTTATATGCTTTAGTGCTGGTGTTTGGAGCCTTTTATATTTACTACATGATGGTAGTGATACCAAGAAAACAAAGGGCGCAGCAAAAAAGAATGGAGCGGCAGCAGCAGATAGCAGAAAGACAGCGGAGACAAAGATAAGCATTAAAAAAATGGTAACCTGTGAAAACAGGTTACCATTTTTTATAACTAATTAATGATTGTATTCCATCAGCTCGACTGTAAAGGAATGTACTTGATTTTCTCGTATTACCTGTACTTCAACACGATCTCCTACTTTGTGCTGATTCAGGACGTCTGAGATATCCTGTGAATCAAATACAGCTGTACCGTCAATACTGATGATATAATCGCCGACTTCTAATCCGGCTTTTTCACTGCCGTAACCGGGATTCACGGCAACGATATATACTCCATAACGTGTAACATTATATTGTTTTGCTGTTTCTTCGTTATTTACAGATACTACTGTTACACCAAGGATAGGTCCAGTTGAGACACGACTCGTAGTTTTGTTTTCCATTATATCAGCGGTAACTCTCTTGACAGTATCGCTTGGTATAGCAAATCCAAGACCTTCGACGTCTTCTCCATCTGATTTTGCGTTAACGATTCCGATAAGTTCACCTTTGGCGTTAAACAATCCGCCGCCCGAATTTCCTGGGCTAACAGCTGCATTGGTCTGAAGAAGATTCATCATCTGACCTTCAACTTCTATCTGGCGGTCAAGAGCACTGACTATTCCTGTTGTAACAGTACCGCCTAAAGTACCTAAGGGATTTCCAATAGCGATTGCTGTGTCGCCGACTCTTGTTGCTGAAGAATTACCTATAACTGCAGGGGAGAAATCTGTTCCATCGATCTTGATTACTGCAAGGTCTTCTTCCTCATCATAACCAATCACTTCTGCTGGATATTCTTTTCCGTCTGTAGTTGTGACAGTGACTGAATTTGAATTCTTAATGACATGGAAGTTAGTAACAATATAGCCGTCACTTGTGAGGAAAACTCCGCTTCCTGCACCTTGATAGATACTTTGTCCAAAGAAATGACCATATGTCACAACTTCAGTCCTCACCTCGACAACAGATGGCTTTAGTTTATCTATAACATCTGCAAGACTTGTTGGCTCAGATGCAACAGAGGTGGTTTCGGGTGTTACAGACTCATAGACTACTGATGTTGACGGAGGAGCAAAGTATTTATTATATGCCCAGGCACCGGCGAATCCGCTTATCAGTGACAGGAGTATGCATAACAATGCAACCCAAACTGCACTTCCGCGTCTTTTCTTTTTCACTGGGGTCTCTTTCTTCGTGAAATCTTTAGAATATACCGGAGTCTTATTGTCCGTATTTGTCCGATAGTTCTCGTTTGAGTCATAGGTATCATATGTTTGATATTGATATTCAGGAGTCGAATACCTGTTATCCACATATACACGAGTATTAGAGGTATCTTTAGTCCCGTGCAATACAGGTTCGCTTTTTGGTTCATCTGCAGGTATTCCAAATTCGTTTCGGAATTCTTCAGTTGACACACCTTCATTCAGGTATACTGTTTCTCTGGCCATTTTGTCAGATACATAGTTTAATGGTTTAGTATTTTCTGGAATATCGTTTATCTCATCAAGATGAGGTTCTTTCTCTTCAACGATATCATTGATGTTTTGATCATTGTATTCGTTCATCTATCTTAAACATGCAGCATTGATGTGCTACAAGCCTCCTTTCCTTATGTCACTAAAATAATAAGATTCTAATGTGAAGATTTGATGAAGATAATCTGTTCTTTTTTTGTTTTTTTGAATAAACAAATGTATACTTCAATTATCGATATCCTAGAAAGTGGGTGCTTTTATTTATGTGGTATATAGTTTTGGCCCTAATAGTAGGCATTTTATTTGTTGTTCTGGTTCGAACATTAAAGTTTAAGCCAAACGAAGATGCACGGGCAGTGCCAGATCCGATTTCATTTGACAAAGAACGAGCAGTCAAACATTTACAACAGCTTATTCGCTGTAGAACTGTCAGTTACAAAAATCATGATCTTGAGGATCATAATGAATTTGAAAAACTGAGGAATTTACTTCCTGATTTTTATCCTAATGTTTTCAAAACATGTTCTATGGAACGGGTGGATGAAACAGGGATCCTGTTTCATTGGAAAGGAAAAGATAGCAGTGAACCTTCTGTATTGATGGCTCATTATGATGTCGTTCCAGTTGATGAATCTGGATGGGAAAAGGATCCGTTTGAAGGAATCATAGATAACGGTGTGCTATGGGGAAGAGGAACACTAGATACAAAGATTACGTTCTGCTCTTCACTTGAGGCTGCCGAAACTCTTTTGGAGCAAGGTTTTGTTCCGGAGCATGACATTTATTTGGCTTATTCAGGTGATGAAGAAATCTCCGGCAACGGAGCACCGTCAATCGTTTCTTTGCTTAAAGAAAGAGGCATAAAACCTGGGATGGTTGTAGACGAAGGCGGCGCTGTCGTAGAGAATGTCTTTCCCGGCGTTAAGGAAAAGACAGCTTTGATCGGTATAGGAGAAAAAGGAATTATGGAAATGGAGCTTTCTATCCGCAGCAACGGTGGACATGCTTCTGCTCCTCTTCCTCACGGACCTGTTTCTGATTTAGCTAGAGCTGTTGTTGCATTGGAGGATCATCCGTTCCGTTCTCAATTGTGCGGTCCTTCAGCTGCTATGTTTGATACTCTCGGACGCAGATCTACTTTTCTCTACAGAATGATCTTTGCCAATCTGTGGTGTTTTAAACCTGTTCTGGATATGTTCTGTAAAAAAGCAGGCGGTGAACTTAATGCAATGATGCGCACAACTTGCGCTTTCACCCAAATGAAGGGCAGCGCAGCAAATAATGTCATACCACCGAAAGCTACTGTAGGAATGAATCTGCGCCTTATAGGTGAGGACACGGTTACCAGCGTGGTTGATTATGTGAGAAAAACAATTAATAATGATAAGATAGAAATCAATGTTATAGCTGGAGATAATCCTTCACCTACTTCAGATGTGAATACAGATGCATGGAGAAAAATAAAAAAAGCTGTCGAACAAACATGGGAGGATGCAATTGTAAGTCCTTATCTTATGGTACAGTGCAGCGATAGCCGGCATTATAACCAGATCACCGATAATATATATAAGTTTTCTGCTATGGAGCTAACTAAAGAAGAAAGAAGCGCCATACATGGAAATAATGAAAGAATCCCTGTAGAAAAAATAGGAAAGGCAGTAGAGTTTTACTTGAATCTTGAAAGACAATGTTAAAGAAACTGAATTTTACAGATGCCCTTAGAGCTCTAAAGTTACATCCTGATTGCATTGATACCGAAGAACTTGTAAACAAGTTTGTGGATGAGATGAAGGCAGGTCTTGATGGCAAAGAATCTTCTCTTCTTATGATTCCTTCATATATGTCTGCAGAAGGTTCGATCGTCTACAATGAGCCGGTTGCTGTTTTAGATGCCGGTGGAACTAATCTTCGTGTAGCATCGATACAGTTCAATGAGGATGGCAATCCTGAGATTCTTGATCTGAAACGTCTGAAGATGCCCGGAACAGAAGGGAGAATTACAGCGAAGGAGATGTTTTCGCAGTTCGCCGAAGCTGTTGAGCCTATGATAGGTAAAAATGGCTTGATCGCTTTCTGTTTCTCATATGCTGTAACTGCACTGCCCGGTGGGGACGGCCAGATAATTGGAAGTTTGAGCAAAGAAGTTGAGGTCGATGGAACAGCTGATCTATTTATAGGCAAAGAGTTGATCGAGGCTTTACGTTCACGGGGCGTCGAAGGACCACTTTCGGTATATGTACTGAATGATACTATTGCCGTTCTTTATTCTGCGCTTACAGCTGGAGCAGAAAGTGCAATTGGTTTCATCTTAGGGACCGGAACTAATACAGCATATATAGAGAAAGCAGAAAATATCCATAATGCTCTACCTTTCAGTTCCTCACAGATGTGTATTAATCTTGAATCCGGGGGATTCGCGTATGATCCCATGGGCGAAATAGATATTGAGCTTAACAATTGCAGCAGAAACATAAATGAACATCTGCATGAAAAGCATGTATCAGGAGTATATCTTGGTGAAATCATGGCAAGGGCATCTAAACGCCTCGCAGAAATGGGATATTTTAGCAAAGAGTTTTTCAACAAACTGGACGATGTCTCAAAGTTTGACATGAGGGATGTCGGTGACTTTTTGGAGGGAAATGCTGGGAATCTTTTGACACTTTGTAGTACTGATGAAGACGTGAATAATCTGAGAAGTTTACTGTTGGCAGTAGAAGAGAGAGCGGGAAAACTTGTGGCTGCAAACCTTGCCGGTGTTCTGATCAAGATGAGAAACAACGGTACAACAGGATCTATTCCGATTTCTGAGAACGGCACAACATTCCAGAAGGCAAAACCATTAAGAGACATTTGTTTGAGTGAGTTAGAATTGTTCAAAGAAAAAACTGGACCGTATCATTTTATTGTAAGGGAAGATGACACTTTAATTGGATCTGCAGCATCTGCCTATTTGCATTAAAACAAAACTGAAAAAGCCGCGCTACTGATCAAGTAGTCGCGGCTTTTATATTGTTATAATCAATCAGGGTCTGTAAGGTCGAGACCGAAGAATTGTTTGGAGATCTTTGCAAGCTCTCCGGAAGCTTTCATTTCGCTTAGAATGTCATTTACTGCTGTGACAAGCGTATCTGTATCAGCTGTCTTTTTAAAAGGAAATGCTACTGGTTCTCCAGGGAGGACCTGGACTATCTTAATGTTGGCATCAGGATTTTGTGCGAGATATTCATTTATAGAAACCTGTGCATTGATAGTTGCATCTACTTTTCCTTCATCAAGCATCTGTATAGTTTCAGAAAGAGTGTTAACCGGAGTTACAGTTGCCCCATACTCTTTTGCTAATGATGCGTAAGTGCTTGAAGCAGTATTTGCTGTTGTTTTACCTTTTAGATCTTCTATTGATTTGATCTCATTATTATCTGATCTTACAACAAGTACTTTATGTGTATATACATAAGGGGACGAAAAACTGTATTTTTCTGCGCGTTTATCTGTATATCCGACGCCATTGCATGCAATATCATATTTCCCGGTTTCAACCCCGGACAGAATAGAATCCCAGTCAGTCTCCTCGAACTTAACTTCAACACCGAGTTTTTCAGCAAGTCGCTTTCCTATCTCGACATCGAGTCCAGTCAATTTACCATTCTCGTCATGGTATGTCCATGGAGACCAGTTTCCTTCTGTGGCTATGATGATATAACCTCTATCTTTAATTTGGCCCAGTAAGTCTTTGGTTTCTGATTGTTCGCCTTGGTTATCTTTGTCGTTATTGTTTGAAGCACATCCGGTAAACGCAAACATAATAACTATCATTAATAAAAAGCTGATAAGTCTTTTCAATAAATCACCTCCAGACGATTGTTTTACTAATATATATTTATGTCTATTGTTTGTCAAACATGCTGCTTGAACTATAAATGTACAATTGGTAAAACTCATTTTTCTAATATTAGAAAAAGTTAAGAATACCTCAATTGGAATGCTATAGAGTCATCTGATTTCAGATAAAACACTTCTTTTGAAGAGTCAACATCTTTTTGAACGACAGTAAATACCTCTCCTTCATAGCATTGGGAGCGATACCACATTTCTATTTCCCTGATATTTAGCGACTGCCAGTCGCTGCTGGAGAAAAGAGACGGTAAGACACGTATATATGCCACATTATTCATGTGACCGCCAAGATCGATATCGTTAGAAGTTACTCGGTATTTTCCAAGCACTTTAACATCTGACAGATCCGAACTGAATTTAATGAAATCTTCCTCAATTGAGATATCATCTAGGATAATCAGATCTTCAGGATATACGGAATCAACTCTTATTAAACGTCCGGATATAGTGTCGATTACAGCCCATTCTGTTTTGCCAGCAATAAGTAATTCGTCACCAGAGGTGACTGTATAATCTCTGTTGCATTTTCTTCCGTCAGGGTGTTCTGGCCAGGTGGATAAGGTAACAGTTTCAGACATTTTTGGCATTCTGTAGAAATGCGCTTTGGATTTTACTGTCAGCCAAAATCTGTTAAGAGGCGCAAGATCTTTCAGCCCTATACCTAAAAGATCAGCATGCTCAGTGGCAATATCCATGAACAGTGAGAAAGTATTTGCGATTCCCAAACGTCCGGAACTATCGCATTGGCTAGGTGCTATTGGGAATGTACGCTGAAGTTTGTTGATCATGGATTATCACCTTCTTTTCTTTAAGTTCGGTAACTGTTGGAACGTCAAATTTCTCATCGCATTTTTTTAGAAGTCCGGAATCGATATAAAATTCAATGGGACTGGTTTTGGCATTCCGTGTGCGTATATATTCTTTCCGAAGATTATCATTTGGCAACATATAATGCCATTCGTGGGGAATTCCCTTTTCTGACAAAAGAGAATCGATATTATCACGTTCTTTTGCCTCCCAAAATCCCCAGTCCAAAACGATGTTTGTTCCAACACTTGTTAGATTTGTTGTGAGATCAAAAAGATACTTTTTCACCTGCTTTATCTCTGCATCGAAGTCAAAAGAGGTAGAGTATGAATGCAGAGTAAGTAACAGCTCATCACATGATAGAATTACAGCACGATGTATTTTAGATATATCTCTGGCGAAAGTAGTTTTACCTGAGCATACCTTTCCTATAATCAAGTATACAGTTCCTAGTGTTTTCTCCTGCATTTTTTATTTAACAGTAAGATCAGCTAATTCATATGCGATGACTTTACTTAGCATATCAAGCGGCACCTCGACCTGAAATCCGATTTTACCTGCACTAAACAATATGGTGTCAAACAGTATTGCTGTCTCATCTATAGTTGTTTTGAAGAATTTTTTCATGCCAATAGGGGAGCAGCCTCCGTGTATGTATCCGGTAAGAGGAAGCAATTCTTTTGATTTGACCATTTCTATATTTTTCTCTGAAACCGCTCTTGCAGCTTTTTTCAAGTCCAGTTCTTGGGCAACTGGAATTACAAATACATAGTGTTCCCCAGATTTTCCTATAGTTACAAGTGTTTTAAATACATGGTCAGGGTCTTTTTTCAGGATCTGCGCAACTTCAATTCCGCTAAGTGCTTCATTGCAATTATAATTGTACTCTTTGTACGGTATCTGTTTCTGATCCAGAATACGCATTACGTTTGTTTTTTCTAATTCTTTCCCCATAATTATAACCTCATTTGTATTATATCAAATCAAATATGAGATGTGCGTAACACACACGAAAAGCATTGAATAATTGCGTAAAAGATAATAAAATGGTATCAATGGGGATTTGGGGATTTATAAATATTAAGATTTGAGAGGAGTTAATTCATGGTTACTACTGTAGAAATCATGGGAATCGTGATTGCACTTCTTGCCTTTGCATATGCAGCGTGGCTGTATAGCTGGGTTAAAAAGCAACCACAGGAGAATGAAACAATTACAAGGATTGGCGGCTTGATCCAGGAAGGTGCAAGAGCATTCCTTAACAGACAGTATGTTTTGCTGTTCAAGTTTGCTTTAGCTATCGCTATTATTATCATGCTTATGCTGCCGACCCCTGTATGGCAGTCGTTCTCTGTAAAAAATGTATTCATGGGATTGTCTTATATCGCTGGTACATTGTTTTCTGCTTTTGCAGGTAAAGTTGGAATCGAAGTAGCTACTATTGCTAACGGAAGATCTGCAGAAGCAGCAAAAAAAGGAATCAAACCTTCATTCATGGTAGGATTCCGTGGCGGTGCTGTCATGGGAATGGCAGTTGTTGGCGCTTGTGTATTCGGTGTTTGCTTAGTTTATCTGCTGCTTGCTGATCCGCAGGCTGTTCTTTGTTTCAGTTTTGGAGCAAGCTCGCTTGCATTGTTTGCTAAAGTTGGCGGCGGTATCTTTACTAAGACAGCTGATATAGCAGCTGACCTTACTGGTAAGGTTGAGCTGGGAATTCCTGAAGATGACCCAAGAAACCCCGCTGTTATTGCTGATAACGTAGGAGATAACGTTGGTGACGTTGCGGGAATGGGAGCTGACTTGTTTGACTCTAACGTAGCCTCACTTGCTGCAGCTATCGTTATTGCTTCAAAGCTCGATATGTCTTCTGGTTTTAACAAGAACGTAGCAACAGTATTCTGTTACGCTGCCCTTGGTCTTTTAGCTTCAATACTCGGTGTTATGACTGCCCGTATAGGCAAACATGGTAACCCGACAAAAGCTTTGAACTCCAGCACATATGTTACTACTGGAATTTATGCAGTACTTACTGCTATTGCTACCGTTGCTTTTGGTTTCCGTTGGGAAATTTGGGCATCTTGTGTTCTTGGACTTCTTGTCGGTGTTATCATCGGTATTACGACTGACTACTTTACTGATGACTCCAAGAGCCCTGTTCATAACTGTGCTCATGCATCTCATACAGGTCCGGCATTTACGATCCTTTCTGGCGTGTCCTATGGATTCCTTAGCACGCTTCCTGCAATGGTAGGTACAGGTATTTCTACGCTGGTTTCTTATAAACTTTGCGAGGGCATCGATCCTGCATTCAGCTCTGAATATGCTTTGTTCGGCATTTCCATGGCTGCAGTTGGAATGCTTTCTATCGTTGGAATGATTGTTTCTAACGACGCTTATGGCCCAATCGTTGATAATGCCCGTGGTCTTGCTGAGATGGGAGAACTCGGAGACGAAGTCCTTGATATTACAGATGAGTTGGATAGCGCTGGTAACACTGTTAAAGCAGTTACAAAGGGCTTCTCCATTTCTGCTGCAGGTCTTACTGTTATCGCTCTTCTTGGTACATTCATGAGTGAGGTCAACTCTGCAGCTACTGAGCTTGGACTTCCTCTTGTTACCGGATTTGATGTAATGGATCCGCTCGTATTCTTTGGAATGCTTGTCGGTGCAGCAATCCCTGCAGTGTTCTCCGCTATGCTTATGCTTGGTGTTGACAGAAACGCTCAGAGGATGGTTGAAGAAATTCACAGGCAGTTTAATACGATTCCTGGTCTTAAAGAAGGAAAGACAGATCCTGATTACAACAAGTGCATTGATATTGCTGCTGCAGGCGCTCTGAAGGAACTTATTCCTGCTGGCGCAGTTGCCATTCTTTCCACAATCCTTACAGGATTTATCGGCGGTGTTCCTGCAATTGCCGGATTCCTTGTCGGTAACATCCTCAGCGGATTGCTTCTGGCTCTGTTTATGTCGAACGCTGGCGGCCTTTGGGACAACGCTAAAAAATACGTTGAGTCTGGACATGAAGGCGGCAAGGGAAGTGAAGCACATAAAGCTGCTGTTGTTGGAGATACAGTCGGCGATCCTTTCAAGGATACAGCTGGTCCTTCAATCAATACGCAGATCACAGTCGTTTCACTGATTGCTTCTTTGCTCTCCACATTGTTCCTTACACTTGCACTGTTCAAATAAGCGATCTTGGTTTATTGAAGAAAGGGATACTGCATTAGCAGTATCCCTTTAATGTATTTAATGTAAAAAAAGAAATAAAAACAGCCGTACAGCATTGTACGGCTGTTTTGGTGAGACACCGGAGATTCGAACTCCGGACACCCTGCTTAAAAGGCAGGTGCTCTGCCGACTGAGCTAGTGTCTCATTTTTTCGCTTTTAGCGCGCAACAAATATTATATGGAAGAATATTATAAAAGTCAAACGTAAAATTTCAAGAAAACAAATATAACTCTATGATACACATTTTTTGATGGAAAATAGAATAACAGGGAAGAAATAATAGGTTTTTAAATGTATAATGATACAGAACGTTATGTGATAATCAAAGAATATGGAGGACTAGATGGATTACAAAGCAAATATGTGGAAAGAAACAGTTGGGCCTTGTCTTCGCAATTTTGATGAGAACACTCAGATAGATAGTGTTAATGGCGCCTTAGCTTTGAGACCTCAGATTGAAGAAATAATAGATAAGATATGGACAGAAGGATTTGATGGCATATATTTCGTTGGTATTGGTGGTACATATGCTTCTGGTATGCAAGCAGAAGTGTATATGAGAGGGAAATCGTCACTTCCTGTATTTGTTGAGAATGCTTCTGAATTCCTGACTACTGGAAATAAGCGCTTCACGGATAAATCAGTTGTAATTTATTCTTCTGTATCAGGAAATACGAAAGAGATGGTCGAGCTTGTTGACAGAGTTCATGAGATCGGTGCCAGAGTGTTTGCATTTATTGATACTCCAGGTTCAACATTAACAAAACCGGACAAACAGGACTATTTGATCGTATACCCGATGAATGAACAGCTAAAATTCTACATGGTTTGCAACTATCTTATGTACAAAAATGATGAGTTTCCGGATTACGAGGAATATAATCGTCAGATGGACAATTATCTTGCAAACGATTTGGCGGAAGTAGAGAAAAGAGCAGATAGTTGGGCATATGAGTATGCTAAGCGTCAGGTAGAATTCCATAAGCTCAGACCAGATTTACCACATTATTTTATTGGATCGGGCAATCAATATGGAGCTACATATTCATACGCCATGTGTTACTGGGAAGAACAAATGTGGGTGCGAACCAAATCTATAAGCTGTCAGGAATTTTTCCATGGTACTTTGGAAATAATAGAAAATGATACTCCGGTGACACTGTTTATCGGGGAAGATGAACAGAGGCCTTTAGCAGAGCGTGTCGCCAGATTCCTTCCGAAAGTATGTGCGAATTATACTATCATCGACACAAAAGAAATGGAAATGAAAGGGATCGATGATAAATATCGCGGAAGTATAAGTCACCTTGTGATGCACGGAATCAATAACAGAGTTGATGCCTATATGGAACTCTTCTTAAGGCATCCACTATCGATCAGAAGATATTACAGACAGTTTGACTATTGATTTACATATATTAAAAAGGGGGCACATTTTTGTGCCCCTTTGACATTAAAATACAGTTTAACCCTCGTTTGTGTAAGAGGATATACTTACTGATGAAACTGTAATATCTTTTTTAGGTCTATTCCATTTATCAGTCTTGGAATTAGCAATCTCTTGTACAATATCCAATCCCTCAAATACTTGTCCAAAAATTGTATACTCAAAATCCAAAGACGGCTGTCCACCCAATTCTTTATAGGCTTCGATAACATTTGCAGCATATCCTGCAGATTGCATTGCGCTGACATATTCTTCCGAAACTTCGGACCCGGCTACGATGTAGAACTGACTATATGATAGGCCATCTGTTCCAGCTGCCATTCCTATTGCGCCTGTAAAGTTGTGCAGAGATTCATTGTATTCCAGGGGAACGCCCACTCCGTTAAAGCTGTCACCACCATTTCCTTCGGCTGTCGGATCTCCCATTTGTATAACAAAATCTGCAATTGCTTTATGGATAATCATTCCGTCGTAGTAGCCACTGTCAGTAAGCTTTACAAAGTTTGTTACAGTCTGAGGAGCGGCCTTGTCAAAAAGAATAGCCCGAATAGTTCCTTTATTCGTCGTGATCGTCACTATAGTATCACCAACTGAAGGACTATTAAGCTGCGGTAAAGGATTACGTACCTGCGGAGGTTCTTCCTCTTTTTTGCCACATGAGACAAGAGAGAGGACCAGAACAAGCAGCAATAAGATTGTGACACCTCTTTTTTTCATGACATTATGCCCGCCTAAACCTATTTTTTTCATTATAGTACATTGAAGCGGTAAAAGAAAAGAAAAATGAGCATTATTGTACGGAACTAAGAAAATCATAATATTTTATTATCATGTTATC
>JAEIGA010010524.1_pt1 | contig 14020 bp, 8 predicted proteins | sample 9270691 | NCBI WGS metagenome assembly JAEIGA01 (sample SAMN17057246, study PRJNA624740) | gut metagenome | biome: biome; isolation source: fecal sample | host: Bos grunniens | place: China: Xizang | collected 2019 | reverse complement strand
GAGCAGCTTTCCGGCCGAGAACTCCGCATATGAACACATGCCGTCACGATATGCCTCCACGTAGAAATGGGACGAAAGCGCATTCACGGCCTTGAGACCCACACCGTTAAGACCCACTGACTTCTTGTAACCCTTCGAATCATACTTGCCACCGGTGTTCAGGATGCTCACAGCCTTCACGACCGAATTAAGAGGAATACCTCGTCCGAAGTCCCTCACTGTCACCTCCTTCTCGCTCACCCCGATCTGTATCTGCTTACCGAAACCAGCAGAGAACTCGTCGATAGAGTTGTCCACAACCTCCTTGAGAAGCACATAGATACCGTCAGCCGGATCATCTCCCTTTCCAAGAGTACCGATGTACATACCCGGTCTGAGCCTGATATGCTCGACACCCTCAAGAGTCCTGATGTTATCGTCGCCGTAACTTACGTTATTGTTGATATTTTCTTTTTCTGTCGCCATATTCATTCAAAGACATAATCGTGCAAAGATAGGAAAAAAATACTAGTCCTCAAGGATGAGAAGCGAGAAACTCTTTCGAATTCCGTGATATAAAGACTCTACAGATATAGTCACCGAGCCAGGTGCAAGACACTTTATGGTCAGTCCGTCTACAGATGCAACTGACGGATTGGAAGACGTGCATATGATATCGCCTGTATATGCGTCTTCAGGCTCCAATATCGGTTTGACTGTCAGCCTTTCTCCAGGGAACCTCACAGCAAGAGGGTTTGCTTCCATATCCTGACTGTCAAGCATTATCTTCATTGATTCAGCCTCAAGACGGATATTCAGGTTTATGCTGGCGCTGATTTCATGAATACGGTTTCTTGCTGAAATGGAACATATTCCGCTGGTATGTACTGTCACAGTTCCGTCTTCTGATACAGACGCGGTTTCAGGATGGTCCGAAGTCCATATCAACGAATGATCCGTCATGTCGGTGAACACGGGGTGGAGGACGAATGAACCTCTTTTCCTGATGTCAATAGAAAATCCTTCTTCGAAACTCAGGGCCGGATGATCTATCTTCGGTCCCTGCTTTATGCGTAATGTTTTTCCGTATTCCGGATCTGCAACCGATGTGATGGTAATCGACCCCTCTCTTGCTTCAGCGGTGTTTCTCAATATTTCGAACGCTATCTTTTGCTGTCCTTCCTGCCCTCCGATAAGTCTGAGCCATTCATCAGATGTGGAGATTGCTACGTCTGTATTGCTTATGTAGAGAATACGGAATGTTCCCCCGTCTCCATCAACTTCTATGATTTCCTTTTCCAAAGCGATATACGGTCCGGGTCCTTGTGTAACCACGACTGAAAGTGTCTCGTCAGCTCTGACGAAACGGACTTCTGCCTTTCTTGATTCCTTTTCATGACTTGCAGCAATATTCAGAGTGACATCTTGTGGCGAAGAAGCCCCGTCGATATCTGTGGTGATCCATTCGCTGTCACATGATACGGTCCATGGTTCATGACATTCCACAGACACTATAAATGAACCACCCTTGTAGTCGGTTTCTATCTCTGTAGCGCTTAGCGAGAATATGTGAGCTCCGTATTGTCTTATATAAAGGAAGTCTCTTTGTGAACCGGATTTGAACATTATCCTGGTCTGTCTGTCAGCTCCTTTGGCTGGTTCTATGCAAACCAATGCCGAATCATTCTCTTTTTGTATGTCTATCCAATCGGCAGTATTGTCTGTTACCCAGTCATGAGGACCTTGCAAGACTATTTCGAACTTGCCTCCCTCACTGGGGCATTCAATTTGTTCCGGATTGATTTCCAATATGGGAACCTCTCCCATACGGTAACATCCGGCCAGCAGCATAGCTGTAATTATCAATAAATTGAATGTGCGCATAAAGTATTGAATCTGCCGGCAAAGATATGGAAAAATGCCACAATTGGTACGAGTTTAAATAAAAATTACTAATTTTGCACCAAATTGGTCTTTGGGAAACCTGGCCGATGAATAAGATTATAACCAACCGTAAATAAGATGACTTTGCACACAGGTCGATTCAATGCGCTGATTCTCACAGCGCTGATTCTCATGCTTGTATCATGTGAAGGCCACGAGCCGTCGCATGCCCTTGCCGACAAAGGCAAGGGCAAGGTAATCTTGTCTCTCAGTTCCGGTCTGGAAGTGGATATCAAGTCTGAGGCTTCTCCAATATCCGATTATGATGACTATAACTTCAGGTATGTCGGAGTTGACGGATATGCTACATCGGAATATTATCGATATGGAAATGTTTCTTGGCCGATGGAGTGGTATCTTGGTGTTTTCTGTCTCCAGGCGGAGAGCTGTACAGAAGAAGAGGCTGAACTCCAAAGAGGTTGTATCCGTTATGAAGGTATCAGTCAGCCATTTTCTGTCATAAATGATCAGATGGCTAATGCATCAGTCGTATGTTCCATCGCCAATATCAGGGTCAATGTGACATTTAATGATGAGATGTTTTTGTCCTTTGCTGATTTCTATCTGAGTGTGGAGACGGTGATGGCCCCTATTTATGAAGATGATGAGGAAGGAAACACGGTAATGCTTCAGCCGGAAAAGTCTATGCGTACTCTCGATTTCACGATGATTGAAAAGACAGGATATTTCAATATTCATCCAGGTGATATGAATCTGAAATATAGCCTTTATGCAAGATTGGATGGCGCGGAAGAATATATTCTTCAGAAACAGGACTATCTGTCTACAGTTGGCGAAGATCCGGATCTTATCAGATCTGGTGATGATATCACCCTTAATGTAAAGTACGTAGGGAATGTTACTGTTACTGAAGGAGTAAAGTTTATCGTGCAAGGAGAGCGTAAACAGATGCAGACAGGTTTGACGATAAAAGATTATGGTCAAGGTTCCGTAGTTGAAGATAAGTAAACATGAGAGGATTATTGTCATACATAGGTGCTTTGGTCGGGGTTTTTGCTCTGATATTGACTTTCGATTCATGTGCTGGTCATGATATCACATTGCCAGTGGAAGATTCGAAGGTGTTCCCGGTGTGTTTCTCTGCAGGCTATCCTGTTGCCGATACGAGACTTTCAGTAGAAGGAACTAAGATAGGATGGGATAAAGCTAATGATAAAGTAAGGATAGTTGCAGTATCCGAGGATATGAAGGTCGGTATTTCCGAATTGACTGTATACGAAACAGACGGTAAGACCGCATCTTTCAACGGCTTTGTTTCGATGGATTCAATGCCGGAAGATTGTTATTTCATGTATCCGGTAAATAACAGTATGAATGTAAATCCTGAGGCAGGAACTATTTCAGTTCCATATAATAGCCAGACAGGAAAGCATGAGCCCTTCATGTATGCAAGAGCACAATATAATGAGTCCGGAGTCAGCAAAGAATTCATCCACGTCGGAGCAATGCTTGAAATAACCTGCGAAATAGATGGTGTAAGTCAGCTTACATTTGCTGGAAATAAGCTGGAGCCTATCTCTCCGATGATTGTAAATACTGTTACAGGAGAAATTTCGCTTGCTCAAGAATCCAATGTTCAGATTACCGTGCCTGTTCAAAAAGATGGAAATACCTATATCGCTGTTCCGCCGGTAGATCTTACCAATGGCTTCTCCATAATTTGTTCCAACTCAGATGGTTCTTCAAGCATGATAAAGACCTTCAGTTCTGATGGTGGATTGACTGGCGGATACAATTTTGCTGAAAAGGTAGGCTGCATCATACCTATTACGCTTAAGGGAACTCTGGAGACATATAATGTCACTTCTTCTGTACCTCAAGTAGTACATACAAAGACACAGGCAGGTCTGCTTAACGGAACAACGATTACTTTCTCGATGAATAAGGCAGGTGTGTCTGATAAACTGATTGAGGAGTGGGGTGCAACTCTTGTCAATTCTGACGGCCAAAAGGTCAGAGAGATAACACTTACCAATGCAAATCCTCCAAAGGGTCAGACCGTGACCATGGATATCAGTAATGATTGGAAACTTTTACCCGGAGGAACATATACCTTTGCCCCATTTTATAAGATATATGGTCAGAAGATATCCCTGGCTTCCCAGAATATAATTGTTGAGAATCCAGGTGTGAAGCTGGAAATTCACGGACAGACATCATATGATAAATATAGTGCAGGAGACGTTACAGGAGCTAATAGCCATCCGAATACGGTTATCGGAGGTGTCGCAGTCACGACAAATGTGGATTTAGGGTTGATTACTGACTATGTTGCTACCTTAGACGAAATCGATATGGGTGCAGCAGAGGTAACATCGCTTGATGAAGTAAAGGCTTATTACGGTGATCTGAAAAAGGAACAGTATAAGGAATATATAATGGAAGTTTCTTATAAGATAGGACCATGGAAGATTACTGCTAATAATGACTTCCATATAACAGGTCTGCCGATGGAAGTTGATTTTACAAAGGGAGACCCTACGTCCAGCAATTGGAATCAGAGTCTTATGTGGGCATATCTGGGAATCGCAGGCTATAGTAATTCCTGGGTGACATTTAGAAAAGGTACAGGAGCTCTTGTTACTCCACCTCTGCATGTTCCCGGAAATATCATTGTCCAGACGTCCATAGATGCTCATACGAATTGCAGTAATGAATCAGACAGAGTCATAATGATTAATGCATGTCCATCTGCTTCTGAATCTCCTATAACGAATTCAACCAAAACGTATACTCCCAAAAAAAGTAGCGTCTTAGCAAATAGCTTGAAAAGTCAAGGATATGGTTCGTGGATTACTGATTTGCAACTGTCATCTACAAACGATGCTCTGATGTACTCAAATGTAAATGATAATGAGTCTATAATTTATTTGAATCAGACACGTGTGGGAATATTCAAGATAAAGATACATTACCAGTAATTGATAGACAAACAACGCTTTATATAATGAATAGACTAAGATTCTTATTAATCTCTTTTATGGTCCTCCTGTCGTCCTGCGCCAGAAATATAGACGTAGTTACAGACCAGGAAGGTGAGGGCGCTTTCAGAATTGCCCTTTCCGTGGATGAAAAACTCGAGATTGTCCAGTCCAAGGCAGGTGCTTTGGATGAAAGCCTTGTCCCAGCTGCTGAAGATCTCTGGGTAGAAATCTACAGGTTTGGAAAACGACAGGGCAAAGAGGAAACAGACAAGGATGATTGGCGCCGAATCTATTTTGGCGCATATTCTGAAGCCAAGGAAAAGGAATTCAGAGTGAATGCCGGAAGGTATAAATTGCTTGCCTTTCATGGTATCGAGACAGCTTGTGGTTTCGATAAACCTTATTTTGAAGCTGTGAAGGAATTTGATGTCAATGGTATAGACGAAGACCATCCTGACGGAATTACAACTGTTGAAGCGGTTGCAAAGGTTTCAAATGTGAGAATAAGCGTGGAGTTCGACGAAACAGTTCCTGGCTCATATTATAACTATTTCCTTCGTCTGACAAACCTTGACAGACTTGATGCAGAAGGAAATCCTGACAAGCATAAGCAGATTCTCCGATATAGGAAGGATGAAACAAGGGATGCTTATATGATGCCAGCTGAACAGCTTCAGATTCAGTTTATGGCTCAGTACGAGTATGGTGATGAGTCATCATGGAAGTATGTGACTCTTGGTACAGTAAAGGCAGAGTCAAATGACCATATAACAATTAAGGTGAAGGTCAAGGACCCTCGTACAGGTAGTCTGGATATCAGTATCGTCAGTGATCGTAATATTGAGGAAAAGGTTGAAAATGTAGAGATTCTTGAGGAGTGGGCTCCACAAGGCGACCCAGTGATTGTTGCAGCAGGATTTCCTGAAGGCGACCATCCTGTAGTTGAAGGCGACGTGATTGGTAATGCGGCGACATTATCTGTTGTAGCCAGAGCCGGTCTTGCTAATTTTTACGTAAAGGTAGATTCTGACTATCTTGTTCCGGAGAATGGATTTGATCTTCCTCTCGGAGAAGAATTAGATATTGCCAATCCTACAGCAGAAACAGAAAGCAAGCTACAGAAACTGGCAGCTGCTGGTTTTGAATGGTTGGGTGATGATGACGGTGATGGAAAATCGGATATGCTCGGTTCTAGAAGATTGACATATCTTACCATGACGGATCTGTTTGCTAAGATTAACGAAGGAAATCCTTCACTGACTGTAGCCAGAAATCTTGCAACCTTTACCATAAGGGTAGTCGATGACGTTGCTAATGAATCAACCCTTGAGTTGACGTCTACAGCATATCCTATCACTCAGACTCTCAGTATTCCTGAAGGAAATGTATGGGCTACAAAGATTGTATCCCCAATGCTTGAAGCAAATAGAGGAGCAAGAAATCTTTTTATGCTTCAGGTAAGTCCTGATGGCGAGAATTGGAGTGACCTCAAGACATTCGATACTGCAGATAATTCTGAAGTTGACTTTGGAACTATTCAGGTTACTCCCGATACAGAGTATTGGTTTAGGACAAGGTATAATGAAAATGACAATCTTGTCTCCAATACTGTAAAGGTAAAGACTGAAAAAGCACTTCAGATTGGAAATTCCGGATTTGAAGATTTTCAGACAGTATATCTTGATGTTAATGTGCAAGCTGGTTCCGATTATGAAAGAGAGTGGTATCTTCCATATAGTGACTTGTCTTCTGCATGGTGGGCTGTAAATAGCAGGAAGACAATGCCGGATAGCCATTCTGCATCTAGTTTTAATTTTAAATGTTTTCCATGCACTGCATATTCTACAGATGCTTACTCAGGTTCAAAGTCAGCGATGGTATATACAGTTAATGTCAATTGGTGGAACACTGATGGTACCTCATTCGGAGACAATATACCTGGTGAAATATGGATTGGAACGACAAATGACAATGGAGATCATGTGACAGATGGACATGCTTTTGCGAGCCGTCCGACATCATTGAAATTCTGGTACAAGTATGCTCCAATCAATGCAGAAAGTTTTGTTGTAAACGTTGTGATTAAGGACGCGAATGGTAATGAGATTGCTAGAGCAGAAATTTTGGATGGTTCTGCTGCTCGTGAATGGAAGCAGTGTGAAATGCCGATATTGTATTCGGATATGACCAAAAAGGCTGCGACTATATATGTAAGCTTCAAGTCTTGTGCAAGCGGTGATATTTCCATGAACAAAAAGATTGAAATCGCAGGTAAGGAAGAAAAAGCTCACATTGGATCTGTACTTAGAATAGATGATATCGAATTGACTTATTGATCTGAAAAATAAAAAGTAAAAATATATGAAAAAGATTTTTATCCTCGCTCTTATGTCTGCGGTATGTATGACTTCATGCAGACACGGCGTAGTAGAAATGCCGGAGGCGACCGGATCACTCCAGCTTAGTGTAAGCAGTCTTACTGACTTTATCACAGTCGAAACAAAGACTGATGGTGAGAATGGTCCAATTGACTTTACCAATACAGCGGATTATGACGTTGTTGTCAAAGGCCCAACTCCGCTTAGTATGAAGTACAGTGAGTTTTCAGGAAAGGTTATAGAACTTGGTTCAGGAGATTATGAGATAACAGTAACTTCTCCGGCTACTGAGCCAGCCGCTTTCGATCAGCCTATCTATCAGGCTCATGAGGCTTTTACCATCAGGGCAGGAGAGGTTACTCCGCTTGATTTGACCTGTACTCCAGCCAACTGTAAGGTAACTATAGAGTTGTCTGATAATTTTATAAAGGAACTTGCTGCATATGAGGTGATTGTAAGCAATGGTCTTGGCCAGCTTGTGTGGACAAAAGATAGCGAAAAGAATGATTTTTCTCTTGGAAAGGCAGGCTATTTTCTTCCTCGTGGACTTGAAATCAAGGTCAATGGATATAGAAGCATTGATATGACTTCTGCCTCTGCAGTTCATTATATCGAGCAGACCTTGCCCGCTGAACATCATATAATCAGACTTGATGCCAAGGTAACAGGTCAGATTGGAGGAATAGGAATTACTGTAGTAACTGAATTTACGGAGAAATCCGAGGATGTTGAAATCGGAGGCATGGATGAGGAATATGTGGATCGTCCAGACTTTGGTGAGGGAGATGACAATGATGACGAAGTAGTTGATACTGCTCCTTCAATTGTTTGGGCGGATAACCCATTCTTTGATCCTATTTCTATCAAGAAGGGCGATCAGATCAGCATGACCGTAAAGGCTCCACTCGGAATCAAGACCTTCAGAGTAGAAGTTAGTGACAACTTCAAGGGTGCGGTTTCAATGATTGCTCAGAAAGATTACATCGACCTTGTCAACGACGTGGATATATGGCAGCCATTTGGCCTCCCTGTCGGCGATCAGGTGATTGGACAGCAGGAACTCGTGTTTGAACTTACTCCTTTCATCGATACGCTTTGTGGCGCTGCAGCAGGAATGACTGTGCAGTTTATCCTCATTGCATCTGATTCAGAAGATGAGTATATCCTGGTAGATGATGAGTATCCTACAGTTACTATAAATGTTCCGGCATAGGTCTTATAATTCTGATTAAAACATGAAGAATTCAATAATATTATCAGCGATGATCCTGTCATTGTCGATCATGAGCTCATGCAACCATGAGGATGTATGGGACGACGGACAATACGGATTTCTTACAATCGGTCTGTCTGACACACCGGATGTAGAGATGCAGGTGAAGTCGGATGAGTCTGAAGAATTTATAAATTACCGTTTGGATATAATAGACTCTAAAGGAAACATAGACCATCATTTTGAGGATCATACCCAGATTATAGGTGAAAAGCTCCCTCTTCTGATGGATAAATATAATATTGTAGCCTCTAGTGGTGAACCCCAGACAGGATTCAATCTGCCATATTGGTATGGTGAGAATTCTGTCAGGGTCTATCCTGGTAAAGATGCGTCGGTGGAACTGGTCTGCAAAATGCAGAAAGTGATTTTCAGTGTGGCTTTTCCGACTGAGGAAGAATTTACATCGAAGTTCCAGAAATACACACTTACGGTAACTTCTGGTGAAGATGTTCTTGTCTTCTCTTCACACCCAGCTGCAGGTGAAGGCAGTTTTGATGATGTGGCCTATTTGGTGGTGCCTTCTGACGGAACCTTGACCTACAGGCTGTGGATGAAGAATGCTGACGGTGCAGAATACTCTGTTACAGAACAGCTTGAAAATGTTAAGGCAGCTGAGCATTATCACTTTAATTACTCATTAGGAGACAGGGTAGATATTCCTGGTGCATTGGTTCTCGGTGTCTTCCTTAACGGTGAGTACATGGAGGCTATTTCTCATGACATTCTGCTTAACTTTGATAAGTTGGAGTTGCCGTCATATAGCAGTAATTCGGAGTTTACGCCAGATGCGGATGGACTTGTATATCCGTTGGGTAACACAATTACCAAGAAATTCATATTCAATGCTCCACGCAAGATCAAGAGCCTTGTAATATCACATATGGATGCGGATCTTCTTAGCGAAGGTTTACCTCAGGTCATTGAGTTTGTAAATATGTCTCCAGAGGATAGAGCTATTGCAGCAGAAATCGGTATATTACATACTGAAGTTACTCCAGAGTCAGTACAGGCGGAAATTGATATTACGGAGTTCATCAGGAATCTTCATATCAGTCCTGATAACGAGCAATATAATATGACGCTTACCGTGGTAGATTCCCATAACAGATATGCAAGATGCGATTTTGATTTTACAATCGTGTCAAACATTCAGGCAGAAACAGTATCTGCAATGCCATGGTCCGGATTTGCTTTCCTCAAGGGACGTTTCTTCTCGAAGACAGCTCCTGCAGGTGCTTCGTTCCAGTACAGGAAAGTATCTGATGCAGAATGGATTGAAATAGAACCTGACAAGATGGAGGTGGATCTCAATACATTGACATATTCATACTTGTTAAATGGACTTGATCTCAATACTGAATATGTGTTCCGCGCCACATCATCTAAAGATAAGGCTGATGGTAATGTTGCTGGTGAGATTAATTTCAAGACCTATGCTACTGAGGGTACCGTATATAACCTTGGCTTTGATGATTGGGTGAAGGTCGGAAAGGCATGGTATGCAACCTCCAATGCAGATGATGTTCAGAACGGACTGACCTGGGACTCTGCAAATGAGGGTACTGCCGACATTCTCGGACAGAGCCTTGTCCCTACGACACCTGAAGAACAGATTGTCATCAGCGGAAAGGCTGCAAGAATGGAATCAGGTGAACTTTTGAGTAATTTTGCAGCGGGAAATATCTATACCGGAGATTTCGGCAGCGCAACCATCAGTCCAGTAGGTGCAAAACTTAATTGGGGTATACCTTTCACTTCACGTCCTCTTGCCTTGCGAGGATGGTACAGGTATGAACCAGTACCTATCAACAGAACAAAGGGAAATTATTCACACCTGAGCGGTCAGACAGACTTCTGCCAGATCCAGATCTTCCTGACAAACTGGTCAAAACCGTTTGAGATCAGCACTGGTGATAACCGTTTCGTTGATACATCGAGCAAAAACCCTGATATCATTGCACATGGTGAGATTGTGTCTCAGGATAATACAACCGATAATGAGGGAAATAGAAACGGTTATGTGCAGTTTACCATACCTCTTCAGTACAGAAACCTGAACCAACCTACATACATAGTTATTTCAGGTGCTGCCAGCCGTTATGGAGACTACTTCACTGGAGGTCTCGGCAGTACAATGTATCTTGATGAGCTGGAACTCATTTATGATCCGGACGAGCTTACTCCGGAAGAATTTGAACTTGTGATGGGAGGAATCAGATGATAAGAAAGAAACTTTCAATATTAGCTCTTTTGACTGTCATGTCAGTGACTTTGTCGGCATCCGAGACTCCGGATACCGCCAAAGCATTTGACAGGGGAGTTGGCAAGATGAACTCGGTGTTCATACCGAAAGGGTATATAGGAGGAGGCTTGACCTTCTCCTATAAGACCTATGACATGGGTCAGGGAACAGATGATGTCGGTTATTCTATGCTCTTTTCCCTCCTGTCAGGGCTTAAGGGTGATATGTATACATTGGGTGTTGCACCTTCGGTGTCATATTTCATCATGGATAACTTCTCGGTGGGAGCCCGTTTCAATTACAGCAGGACTGCTCTGAATGTAGATAATCTAGGTATTTCGTTGGGAGATCTTGCTTCTCTGGCAATCAATGATTATCACATGCTCAAGAATATGTATTCGTCAGCTGTTACAGCAAGGTATTACATGCCTATTGCTAACAGCAAACGTATTGCAATGTTTGGAGAAGTTCGTTTAGGCTTCGATGTGGGCCAATCTGTAGCCTACCAGGCAAAGGATGGAAACAACTTCGGTACATTTCAGACCATATACGGAGGCGGACTTAATGTCGTACCCGGACTTTGCGTCTTTGCTACAAATGAGGTGTGCGTTGAGGTTGCTGTTGGAGTACTCGGCATCAACTATCAGTATGTGAAGCAGGAAACAAACCTTGTAGAGACCAGTGTGATGCAGCAGAGCGGTGCTAACTTCAAGATCAATCCGCTTTCTATCAGCCTTGGAATGTCCTTCTACATTCCTGTAACCAAAGCAAAATAAGGAGGAACGAGAATGAAGAGAACAGTATTATTGCTTTTAGTGGCGTTTGCATGTACGGCATGTATTAAGAACCCGCTTTCATATCCGAGGGTCAAGGCAGATATCACTGCTTTTGAAGTGGAAGGACAGAAGTCTGTTTCTATCGATGCTGAAAAGATGGTCGTGGATATTGTCCTGACAGAGACTGCTGATATTGACAGGCTGGCTGTGAAGAAATATGAATACACTGCAGACGCGGTACCTTCAACAGTACTTCCTGAAGTTCTGGATCTTACCGAGCCGCTAAAGATTTCATACCAGACCTACCCGGACCAGACCTACGAGTGGACCATCCAGGCTTCTCAGCCGATAGAGAGATACGTCAAGTGCGACAACATGATTGAAGCTGTCATTGACGAATCGAATAAAGAGATCGTGGCATATTTCCCGGAAGAACACGATCTGATGAATATACGCTTTACCAAGATGAAGCTTGAGGAACGTGGCTCTCAGATTGACTCGACCATCGGTCACATTGTCCTGGGAGAAGTTGAATCAGTCCAAAGGGAAAAAGTGCAGCTCCCGATGGTACTGGACTGTGTGCTTTCCAGAGAGTTCCAGGTTCTCTGCAAGGCAGGAGTGTCGACATGGAGATTTACAGCTGTCCATAAGATAATTGAACTGGAAGTTACATCTGTCAACGCGTGGTGTTACCATGCGGACATCCATGCAGCCTTCAAGGGTTCCGGCAATCCTGTCATAGAGTATCATGAATCAGGAATGCAGGAGTGGCTTCCGCTTCCTACCAAGGTTGACGGAACCAATATCACAGCCAGCGTGGACCAGCTTTCGGAAGGAACATCATATGTCGCACGAGTAGTGAACGGTGACGATATCTCTGAAGAATTCCCGTTTACCACTGAAACTCCCGAGCAGCTCCCTAACATGTCGTTCGACGAGTGGCATCAGGGCGATCCTGGAGGATACACCTGGTATCCTATGCCTGAGGGAGGTGGATACATATGGGGAACTGCAAATACTGGTGTGAACATGATGAGTGCCGTCAACTCGACAAGACCGGAGACCGTGTTTGTCGCAAAGACCGGAGGCACTGCTGTCAGAATGGAAAGCGTCTATGTCTTCGGCAAGTTTGCTGCAGGCAATATCTACACCGGCAAGTTCGGAAAGGCTGTCCTTTCCCCGGTTCCTGGCGCGGAGCTCGATTGGGGAGTGCCGTTCACAACCCGTCCGTACTCATTGAAGGGATACTATTCATATGCTCCTAAGGCTATTGATTATGTATCGGATAAATATGCTGACAAGCTTGGAACCATGGATACTGCCCAGATAATGGTAATTCTCACCGATTGGGAAAAGCCGTTCCTTGTATCAACCTCTACGGAAACCTTTGTGGATATAGCAAACGATCCTAACATAATCGCAGTAGGTGAGATTCTTACAGATGTTGACACTCAAGGAAAGTATGTGGAATTCGAATGTGTACTTGAGTACAGAAATGACAGAAAGCCTAAATATATAGTTGCAGTGGCATGTGCAAGCAGGTTAGGAGATTACTTCACCGGTGGCCAAGGTTCTGTAATGTACGTGGACGAATGGGAATTCGAATATCGTTAATCTGAACTTTAGCTCTAGAGCAGGGAATCGGAGATAACTTGCTGATTACTAGATGAGAGGCTGACTAAAAAGTCAATTTGACTGATTAGTCAGCCTCTCATCTTTATATATGGTTTTTCCTTTCTAAAAATACATGCTGGAGGCTTCGTCTTTCGTGTATAATCTGTTAAAGGGAAGCCAGGAAAGTGGCCGACATGCTTCTGAATTGCATGGTTGGCCAGGGTCTATTGATGTAAGTTATTTATATTTAGCTAGTTATGATAGATGTCGGTGGCTGACCATGCAGTATACAAGCAGGTCGGCCATAACTTCATGTAACTAGCTGGTGATTACTTTACAGGTTACAGTAAGTCTAAGCTTTGGATAGATGCAGTTGAACTGATCTATTAGCTCGATTATAGTGTCCCCCTGTGCGCTGAGTGCAGGAAATTTTAGAGTCAGCGTACAGGGGGATTTTGTAAGTTGTTGGGTGTTAAGTAGTTGTGAAAATAGGGTGTTCGCTGACTCATAAAAATTATGCACTCAGCGCACGGTGGCTCTTTTAAAGGCTTTCCCCGGGGGCTCTCTTAAAGGCTCTCCCCGGAGGCTCTTTCAGAAAGTTTCAGGAGTCTCATCTAAGGTCCTTTCCGAAGGTTCCCTTGATGAATCACTCCTCGGGCAACTTACCAGGGCAAAAGAAAAAAGTCCGAAGGTTCGCGAGAGCCTTCGGACTTTTTTCTGCTGTCGATCGTAATTACTCTGATACGATTGCACCCATTGGGCAAGCGTCAGCGCATGTACCGCAGTCGATGCATACGTTAGGATCGATCTTGTAGATATCACCCTCTGAAATTGCGCCTGTAGGGCACTCTGCCATGCATGAACCG
>JAEIGA010010523.1_pt1 | contig 14021 bp, 14 predicted proteins | sample 9270691 | NCBI WGS metagenome assembly JAEIGA01 (sample SAMN17057246, study PRJNA624740) | gut metagenome | biome: biome; isolation source: fecal sample | host: Bos grunniens | place: China: Xizang | collected 2019 | reverse complement strand
TTATCGGAGCCGTAGCACTTAACGTCAGCTCTGGGGCCCTTGGAGAATGGAACCTCACGAACGACTGTTACTTCCTCGGTGTAGGGATCGAACTTTGTCTCTACGTATGTGAAGCCGTTGATTCTGGAGATAATGTAAGCCGCGTCCTTGCCAAGACCGTTAAGGATAACGCGAAGGGGCTTGTTTCTTACCTTGTTAGCGTTAAGAGCGATCTTGATAGCACCTTCTGCAGCTGCGAAGGACTCGTGTCCTGCGAGGAAGCAGAAGCACTCTGTCTCCTCGGAGAGAAGCATCTTGCCGAGGTTTCCGTGTCCGAGACCAACCTTGCGGTTTTCAGCAACCGAGCCGGGAATACAGAAGGACTGAAGACCGATACCGATAGCGGCAGCGGCGTCAGCAGCCTTTGTGCAGCCCTTCTTGATTGCGATAGCTGCGCCTACTGTGTATGCCCACTTTGCGTTTTCAAAGCAGATGGGCTGTGTTTCCTCGACGATCTTATAAGGATCAATACCCTTGGCATCACAGATCTCCTTGCACTCGTCGATAGAGTTTATACCGAATTCCTTAAGAGCGGCGAGAATTTTCGCCTCGCGTCTTTCGTAACCTTCAAATTTAGCCATTATACATTACCTCCTTATTATTCTTTACGGGGGTCAATGTACTTTGCAGCATCATTGAATCTACCGTATGTACCCTTAGCCTTCTCGTATGCCTCGTTAGGCTCGATGCCCTTCTTGATCATATCGGTCATCTTGCCGAGGGATACGAACTCGTAGCCTATAACCTCGTTGTTCTCGTCGAGAGCCATTCTTGTGCAGTAGCCCTCTGTCATCTCGAGATAACGAACACCCTTTTCCTTTGTACCGTACATAGTACCTACCATGGAACGCTCACCCTTACCGAGATCCTCCATGCCTGCGCCGATAACGAGACCGCCCTCGGAGAATGCGGACTGAGATCTACCGTAAACTATCTGAAGGAAGAGCTCTCTCATTGCGGTGTTTATAGCATCGCAAACGAGGTCGGTGTTGAGAGCCTCAAGAATAGTCTTGCCGGGGAGAATCTCTGCAGCCATAGCCGCGGAGTGAGTCATACCCGAGCAACCGATGGTCTCTACAAGAGCTTCCTCGATAATACCGTTTTTAACGTTGAGGGAGAGCTTGCACGCGCCCTGCTGAGGTGCGCACCAGCCTACACCGTGTGTGTACGCGGAAATGTCAGAAATCTGTTTTGCCTGAATCCACTTGCCCTCTTCGGGAAGGGGAGCAGGACCGTGATCGCAACCCTTTTTAACTACGCACATATGCTGAACCTCAAGGCTCTGTGCGTAAGGGAATTCACTTACATTGCTCATTTTGTTTTATCTCCTTATAAAAATTATTTTTACTTTATGATCTCGCCGTAAACCTCGCCGAAAGCACAAGCCGCGTTGCATTCGTCGGTGTCGATGTGCATAGCGAACGCGTAGGCGGGAGATACGCGGCATACTACGTCGTCAAAAATAGTAGTTCTGTCGCTGTCTATCTTTACCTTTACTATCTGCTTGTCACAAATGCCCATTTCCTCTGCCGTGGCGGTATCGAAGTGAATATGTCTCTTTGCGATGATGCAGCCCTCTGCTATCTCAAGCTCGCCTGCAGGGCCTACCATCTTAACGCCGGGAGTACCCGCAACGTCGCCGCTTTCGCGAACGGGAACAGATTTCAGACCGAGGCTTCTCGCGTCGGTAAAGGAAAGCTCTACCTGATTAGCCTTTCTCGTGGGGCCGAGAACGGAGAGCATGAGCTCGCCCTTAGGACCTACGACCTTTATCTTGTCGTTTGCGGCTGCGAACTGATCGGGCTGAGAGAGCATCTTCTTGGGCTCAAGCTTAGCGTCCGCACCGTAGAGAACGGCAACTGCTTCATCGGTCAGGTGAATGTGTCTCGCGCTTGTTTCAACAAGGACTTTTTTAGACATAGTTTTTACCTCACTTTATAAATCATTAAAATTTAACGTGTGTTGGGACATAAAACCCCATTCCAACTTATTTTATCACATTTTCCGTCATTTGTAAAGGTTAATTTTAAATAAATGTGCAAGATTATAGATATTTTTTATTGGCAATACTAATAAATAAATGAAAAATGACAGGAGAAGGCAAATGAGCGAGCTTGAAAAGCAAGAAAACAGAGAAAACACCGCGTCGGATGATATAAAGGACTTTGGTTCTACTGTGACTAAAAATCAAGAGGGAAATATTCACTGTCTCTCGATAATAGGGCAGATAGAGGGACACTATATGCTCCCCGAGGGGCAAAAGGCGACCAAATACGAGCATATAATTCCAATGCTCGTCTCCATAGAGCAGGACGAGGAGATAGACGGTCTGCTCGTGCTTCTCAACACTATGGGCGGCGACGTAGAGGCGGGGCTTGCGATAGCCGAGGTCATAGCCTCTATGAAAAAGCCCAGCGTGTCTGTGGTGCTCGGAGGGGGACACTCAATAGGCGTGCCGCTTGCAGTATCGGGCAAGCGATCCTTTATTGTGCCCAGCGCGACTATGACCATACACCCAGTTAGAATGAACGGGCTTGTCGTTGGTGTGCCGCAGTCGTTCACATACTTCAATGAGATGCAGAAGCGCATCGTGGATTTCATCTGCGCGCATAGCCGCGCCGACAAGGACAAGATATACGAGCTTATGATGCGCCCTGATATGATGGCGACAGACGTGGGCTCGATAATAGAGGGCAGGGAGGCAGTCGAGTACGGTATTATCGACGAGGTCGGTGGGCTTGACCGAGCACTTGCGGCTTTACGGGAGATGATAAATAATAATAAGTAAAGATGCGGGGAGGAGAAAGCTTTTAGGTAAAGGCTATCTCCTCCCCACACCACTGTTCTTTCAAAAGCTTTAAAACGCTAAAAAGAATTTGAGCAAACATCATTGACGGGAGATTGTCTTTATGGTATAATGAAACCGTGAGATGTGCCGACAAAGTCTTACGACGTTGGCACGGCATAAGAAGGTTTCATTGATATCATAATGCCTTGCGGCACCGACAACTGCGTTATCTTTGTGATATAATAATATTACACCACAAGCGGCGAAAATGGGTCGATTATGGGTGCGTGATATAACAAAATTGTAGGAGACATAAAATGAAGTCTATCATTTATGACCACGATGCCAAGCAGGCTTTTCCTATACTCGCAAGGACTGTGGGCGACTTTTTTGTTGAGAGACATAAAATAACCAGAGCGGGCGGAATACGTTTTAATCAAGTCTTTTTAGTGAGGTCTGGAAAGGGAATATTGGTATACGATTCCAATGAGTATGAATTGCGCTCAGGCGATATGTTATTTATTACCGCAAATGCCGCGCACGCTTATTGGGAAGTGGACCCTGATGATCCATTCATAACCAGCTACATAGGCTTTGACAGATACGGAGTGGAGGGACTTACGTCGTATTACGGCCTTCACGGCATATCTCCACGAGGTATCAGGGCGTAGGCCGAAAAAGGTAAGTTTTTAGAGAGAATATTTGGGGCTCGGAGAGGGCTTTTTGGGCCCCATAAAATTTTTTGAAAAAATTTCAAAAAACATCTTGACAAGAATCGATTTGTAGTGTATAATATCAATTGTTCGTGACAACGAGCTCTCGGAGACCTACTCCGAGTAATAAATCAAAGGTGTTTAAATATGCGGAAGTGGCGGAACTGGCAGACGCGCACGTTTGAGGGGCGTGTGGTTTACACCGTACGGGTTCAAGTCCCGTTTTCCGCACCAGAAAAGGCATCAGGGATTCAGCCCCGATGCCTTTTCTGTTACGGTAAACGCTTCGCGAACCGTAGCCGCGTATGCGGCATACGGGCGCTTTAAGGCGAAGCCGTGCGCGTAGTGAGCACAGCGAACGTTGTTCAACGTCCCGTTTTCCGCATTAGAGGAATCCGCTGTCCAAAGCCCTATTTGGACAAAAGTTCAAGTTCTGTTTTGCCCCGATGCCTTTTCTGTTACGGTAAACGCTTCGCGAGCCGTAGCCGCGTATGCGGCATACGGGCGCTTTAAGGAGACGCTTTGTTTTATATTGACAAAATCTTTGTAATGGGGTATAATTAAAAAAACGGCAAGGGAGATTTATTATGGTAAGACAAAAGTGGTTAGTCAGAATAGATGACAAAGAAATAAGCGTTGAATACAAGTGCTCGGCATTTACGGGAAAGACCGTCCTTGTAGTTGACGGGGATTCCTTTACCGTGAAGGGAAAACCGTTTGGTATAGGGCTTGTGCGCAGGGAGAGCGTAATAATAGGTGGCACACAGGCTATCCTTGACGTCAAAAAGGGCGGCAGGGCAGAGCTTATCGTGCGCGACGGAGAGGTCGAAAAGCTTTAAAGTACATAAACTCAAAAAGACCGCGACACACGTCGCGGCCTTTTTATATGAAGTTTTATCAATCGAGAAGCCTGAATCCCGCGGTCTCGGTTACGGGGAGAGAGAACACTATCGGGTGAGCGTGATCCTCGTACGTGTATTCCGCGATCGCCTTCATTATGTCACTGCGCTGTTCCTTGCGAGTTACTATGTAGGTTATCTCCTTTTCGTCTGAAATAGCCATACCGAAGAAGGTATCCGTTCCCACAGATGCAGTACCCTTTGCCTTCACTATGGTGCCGCCCGTGGCGCCTGCGGCTCTTGCCGCTTTCATTATTTCATCACTGTGACCCTTAGCGCAGATAGATATTACAAGTTCCATTTGAATCTTCCTTTCAAAACTATGGTCGTGCTCGACTTGAGCCTCGTCGTCGTTCCTGATTATGTGACCTAACACCTTCTTTGACACTATGCTTGAAAGCGGTACTGCCAGGGCGATTCCTCTGTTTGGCAGGTCTATGCTCATAGTGTGCGTGAGCGCGTCGGTGAGCTCGCAGACTTTGTTATGAGTTACCAAGGACTGCATCAGCACCTTTTCCGAGTGCTCAAGGCCCAGAAGGCTCAAGGTCTCCGACGTGGTGGCACCCTCGCAGATAGAGCTATACATGGGCGTCGCCTTGTGCTTTATGAAGAAGTCTAAAAACTCCTTCGCGTCGGATCTCTTTATTATGGTTATGAACAAATAAACGTTTTGCATCAGTTTATCATTCCTTTCTTTACAAGAAAGCTTATGTGTAGATTCTTATAGCCGAAAAGAATTGAACTCACACGGTTTTGTGTGGCAAATATCCGCATCTGCCGCAGATAAAATTCTCTCAACATCTTATGTTGCTTCGTATTTTTTCTTTGCATCTGCATAATATTTGCTCACTCAAAACTGCGTAGCACCCTTCGGCGTTGCAATTTTTGATAGATTTCGTCGAAGCGAGTTGTAGCAAGGTAAAACCTTGCAAAACGAGGTGCGGCGGAAGATGCGAAAATTGCTCGCCGCAGGGCGTATGAGTTCAACTTTTTTCGGCTATAGCCGAAAACTCGATGATCTCGGTGTCGTAATCGTCTACGGGTTGAGGAGCGGGATCGACGGGATCTGGCATTTCGAGAATAGACGTCTCCTCTGCGTCTGCCGCTGCCTCGAGCTGCTCACTGTGTCTGAGCTTAGCCTTGTAGACGAGACCGACAAGCTGTATGGAGATAGTAGGTGTCATAGCAACGAGCGCGATGGTTCCGAATGCGTTTATCATTATCTCGTCGGGAGAGGCGCCTCTCGCGCTGCAAATTCCGATAGAGAGGGGAAGCAGGAAGGTCGCCGCCATAACACCCGAGGCAACTCCGCCTGCGTCAAATGCTATGGATGTAAATATGCTCGGGCACACGAATGACAGGGCTACTGCCGCGACATACCCTACCACGAGGAAGGGAAGTATCGGCACTCCCGTGAGCGCACGTATCATCGCGATTCCCGCCGAGACAGCCACTCCGATAGCCATAGTCATAGGAAGAACCTTTTTGGGAATGATTCCCGATGTCGCGTCCTCGACCTGCTTTTCAAGCACGCCGACCGCGGGCTCGGCATAGGTCATACAGAAGCCTATCATAATTCCGACGGGAATGACTATCCAAGAGTAAGACATATTTGCAAAGGTCTCACCAAGATAGCTTCCAACGGGCATAAATCCTACGTTTACTCCTACAAGGAAGAGCACCATGCCGACAAAGGTATAGCCTGCGCCTATGAATATCTGAATGAGCTCCTTTTTGTGAACTCTTACCGTAAACAGCTGATATATCAGGAAGAACGCAATAATGGGCAAAAGTCCCATAAGAACGTCCTTTATTATTGATGGCGCCGCCGACAAGAAGGAGAGCCCCATCTCTTGAGAATTGGAGAATTCGGGCATAGCGTGTGGCGTGTAGGAGATGTCCTTGAAGCCGCCCACAAGACCCATTATAAGTATTGAGATTATCGGGCCTATGGAGCACACTGCCATAAGACCGAAGCTGTTATCGTCGTCCGAGTTTTGCGAGGTTATGGCCGCGATACCTGCGCCGATAGACATTACGAAGGGAACAGACATAGCTCCCGTAGTAACTCCGCCGGCGTCGTACGCGATAGCGAGGAAGGTGGGGTCTATGATGTACGCGGTGATAGACAGGGCGAGGATAACACCGTATCCCACGATGAGTATGTATTTGAATTTGACGTTGAAGATTATTCTCATTACCGCGATAACGAGGAAAATGCCGAGTCCTGCTGCGACGGCGAGGATAAAGGTCATTTTTTGCTCTCCTGTGTAGCCCGCCAGAACGTGAAGGTCGGGCTCGGAGATAGTGATGAGAATACCTACTGTCAGGGCAATTATAGCGATTATCGGAATGTTGCGCGATTTTGTCAGGTTAGCACCTATATGTCCGCCTATGCGGGACATTGAAAGCTCCGCTCCAAGAGAGAAAAGTCCGAGTCCCACGGTAAGCAATACCGTGCCTATGATGAACGCGATAAACGTCTTGTTAGGCAAAGGACAAACGGTGAATGATAGAAACAATATTATAAGAGCTATGGGAAGCACAGACGCGCAAGCTTCTTTTATTTTTTCGATTATTGTCGCAAGACGGTTGTTTTTCATCTGTCCCTCCTTTTCCGCAAATTACTTCATTATAATTATATATCATTTGGCATTTGATTTGGTAGACTGTTTGAGAATGTGGAGTTAATATTTTGTGAATTGTATCTGATACGTGTTCAAATGCTATGCAAAGTTGGATAAAACACTTGACAATTATTGCTTTATATGATAAAATCTATAATTGGATTATAATTTATTATACGCGTGTATAATGGGAGGTCAAAATGAAGAATACAGAGAAAACAATGGACAAAATAGTAGCTCTTTGTAAGGGACGCGGATTTATCTTTGCGGGCTCGGAGATCTACGGAGGACTTGCTAACACTTGGGACTACGGTCCTCTCGGCGTTGAGCTCAAAAACAACGTCAAAAAGGCTTGGTGGAAGAAGTTTGTTCAGGAAAACAAATATAACGTCGGTCTTGACGCGGCTATACTTATGAATCCTCAGACTTGGGTAGCATCAGGTCACCTTGCGGGCTTTTCCGATCCTCTTATGGACTGCCGTGAGTGTCACGAGAGATTCCGCGCGGACAAGCTTATTGAGGACTATTGCGCAGAGAATGGATTTGAGCTTCAAAAGCCTATCGACGCGTTCACGCACGCCGAGATGAAGGCTTTTGTCGAGGAGCACAACATTCCTTGTCCTACCTGCAAAAAGCACAACTTTACCGATATCCGTCAGTTCAACCTGATGTTCAAGACCTTCCAGGGCGTTACTGAGGACGCGAAGAACACAGTATATCTTCGTCCCGAGACGGCTCAGGGAATATTCACCAACTTTGTAAACGTGCAGAGAACTACCAGAAAAAAGATGCCCTTCGGTATCGCGCAGATAGGTAAATCCTTCCGTAACGAGATAACTCCCGGTAACTTTATCTTCCGTGTCCGTGAGTTCGAGCAGATGGAGCTTGAGTTCTTCTGCAAGCCCGGAACTGACCTTGAATGGTTTGCTTATTGGAGAGAGTTCTGCCACAACTGGCTGCTCTCTATTGGTCTTAAGGACGAGAATATCCGTCTGCGTGACCATGATCCCGAGGAGCTTTGCTTCTATTCCAAGGCTACTACCGATTTTGAGTTCCTTTTCCCGTTTGGCTGGGGCGAGCTTTGGGGCGTTGCCGACAGAACCGATTACGACCTGACACAGCATCAGAACACCTCGGGCAAGGATCTCACCTATTTCGATCCCGAGACCAATGAGAGATACATTCCTTACGTAGTTGAGCCCTCTCTCGGAGTTGAGAGAACCGTGCTTTCCGTCCTTTGCGACGCATACGATGAGGAGGTCATCGACGCGGAGAAGAATGATGTCAGAACAGTTATGCATTTCCACCCCGCGATAGCTCCCGTTAAGGCGGCAGTGCTTCCTCTTTCCAAAAAGCTCTCCGACAAAGCTACAGAGATATACTGTGAGCTTTCCAAGTATTTCAATGTGGATTATGACGAGGCGGGCTCGATAGGTAAGAGATATCGCCGTCAGGACGAGATAGGTACTCCTATCTGTATCACGGTGGATTTTGACACCGTCGGCGACGATGAAAAAGCGGGCGACGGCTGTGTTACCGTACGTGACAGAGACACTATGGAGCAGGTACGTATTCCCGTGACCGAGCTTCGAGCTTATATTGAGAAGATAATCGAATTCTAATGCAGGATCACATTTTATTCGGAACGCTTTTAAACGCTCTCTTGGTTCTTGTGGGCTCGGCTATTGGTCTGTCCATAAGAGGCATTACCCACGGAAAAGACCTTGGAGAAAAGGGAAAACGCGTATCTGATGCCATATTTTCGGGACTTGGGCTTGGCGTTATTCTGGTTGGCGTTGGCGGCGCTATAAAGGGCGCGGTCAACGATCAGATAATGGCGGCTATCAAGGACGGAGAGGTGGAGTTTGCCGATATAAGCGGCGAAAACACGTTAGTTATCATTATTTCAATGGTGCTCGGCGTGCTTGTTGGAGAGCTTATTGACATTGATAAATGGGTAAATAAGCTCGGGGATAAGTTGGAGAGCGCTATGAAGGGCAGAGGCGGCAAGGTGTCGCAGGGCTTTGTCTCGGCATCACTGCTGTTCTGCGTGGGCTCTATGACCATCGTTGGAGCTATGAACAGCGGCATTTCGGGCGACCACACGCTTCTTGTGACTAAGAGCGTTATGGACCTTGTATCATCTGTGATATTCAGCTTGACTATGGGTGTCGGAGTGGCGTTTTCTGCTCTGTTCGTACTAGTCTATCAGGGTGCTATAACCCTTTTGGCAGCAGGATTTGGACAGTTTTTGTCCACGCAGGTCATTACCTGTATGACCTCGGTTGGATCCTTGCTTATAATCGCGCTCGGACTCAATATGCTTGGCGTCACCAAGCTCAAAATAATGAATTATATGCCGGCAATGCTCTTGCCGATAGGCCTTATACCACTGTGGAACCTTATATGGTAACACAAGAACGGGGCGGAAGGAGATCCTTCCGCCCCGTTCTGTTATCCAAAATTAACAGACAGCTAATATTAATTTAGAAATAGGTACTTGAGTTGTGTTAAGATTACTTAACTTCAACAGTTGCGCCTGCTTCTTCGAGAGCAGCCTTAAGCTTGTCAGCCTCTTCCTTGGAAACGCCTTCCTTAACAGGCTTGGGGCAACCCTCAACCATGTCCTTAGCTTCCTTAAGGCCGAGACCTGTGATCTCACGAACAGCCTTGATAACGTTGAGCTTCTTGTCGCCAAATCCGGTGAGGATTACGTCGAATTCAGTCTTCTCTTCAGCTGCGGGAGCTGCTGCGCCACCTGCTACTGCAACTACGCCTACGGGAGCTGCTGCGGATACGCCGAATTCTTCCTCAACTGCCTTTACGAGGTCAGCGAGCTCGAGAATTGTAAGTGTCTTAATTTCTTCAACAATATTTGTGATCTTTTCGGATGCCATTTTAAATTACCTCCTGAATGTGGAAATATAAATTATTTTTTAGTTTTATTTCGGTATCGGACCGATTATTCTGCAGCGGGTGCTTCTGCTTCAGCAGCAGGTGCCTCTGCGGGTGCTTCTTCTGCGCTTTCCTCTCCACCCTCGTTCTTCTTATCAACAACAGCTTGAATAGCGTAAGCGAAGTTGTAAAGAGGAGACTTGATAGAGCCGAGGAACTTTGCAAGAAGAACTTCCTTGGAAGGAATGGCAGCAAGGTTGTTTACGCCTGCCGCGTCGAGAATTTCACCGTCAACGTAACCTGCGAGAATATTGAAGGATTCGATCTTGTCAGCGTATTCCTTGATTATCTTTGCAGGAGCGACTGCATCGTTCTGGCTGATTGCAATAGCGGTCATACCGTTGAGATACTGCTTAATATCGCTGTATCCGCACATATCACAAGCTCTTCCTGTGAGAGTGTTCTTCATAACGACGTACTTAACTCCCGCCTCACGAAGAGCCTTACGGAGCTTTGTGTCGTTTTCAACGGTGATACCCTGATAATTAACGATAACGCCGGAAGCGCTCGTCTTTATCTGTTCTGCAAGGTCAGCAACTACTTGTTTCTTCTGTTCGAGTATTGCATTACTAGGCATTTGTGGTTTCACCTCCCGTAGTGAATTCTTTGAAATAAAAAATCTTTCTTCCCGAAAGCCGAGCTTCGCCGAGAAGAAAGATGACATGCGCCAAGATGCGCGGATATATCATTTTTTACTTCCTCGGCAGGGTGGCTTGCGCTTTTACGGGAACCTGCTGTCTTTGGATAAGAGCCTTTTGCGGCTCACTTGTGTATTATATCACTAAAAAAACTGTTTGTCAATACCTTTTTTAAAAAAAGTTGAAATAAAATTGATAGAATTTTCGATATGCTTAAAAAATCACTTGCGTTACACAAAAATGCGTCCGCAAGTGATTTTATATGTTTTAAATTGTTTCGGAGGATCTATTATTATTCTTCAACAGTTTCCTCGACGTCATAATCGCCGTTGGCAGCTGCTGTGACAATTGATCCAAGCTCCTCTGCGAGTTGCTTTGCAACGTCCTTGTTTACGCTTACCTTAACGTTGATAACGTTGCTGCGGTCAGCCTTTCTCAAGAAAGAGAAGAGACCTCTGGTCAAAGAGTTACCGGATTTTGTGGAGAAGTTTAGAACGTGAGTTACGTAAGACTCGGAGTCAATCGAGCAAGTGAGAGTGTAGTCTTTTTTGCGTGCATAAACAATGAAGCAAAGTGCTGCGATCGCGCCGAAAACAATCAATCCTATGATCTTAGCCGCGCCACCCTCTGATGCGAAAAGGGTTATCAATGCAACAAGAGCAAAAATAACACCGAGAACTATAAGAATAGGGTAGGACTTCATTCCATAGAAGGTGTTTACGTACTTAGCGGATTTGATGGGCATTTCGCTTGTGGAGATGCGCTCCGATCCCTTACCTACAGATGTCTCCTGGTGAATGATACGTCTGTTGGTTACGATGAGAGTCCTGTGTGCACCGGAGGATTTTCCGATACCCTTAACATCTACTGTTCCGTACTCATAGTTTCTTATGAGCTTTTCGCCGTTGGCTAATTTGACTGACATATTAATGTCCTCCTTGAAGTTAGTTGATCACTTTGATTAATTATTCCAAAATAGGATATTATAATTATATCACTTGCGTGTAATTATGTCAAGGGCATTAAAATAAAATATCAAAAAAGTTGCCTTTAGGGATATAATTTATACAAATAAAACCCGCAGTTTGCCGAGCAGCAAATTACGGGTTTTGGAGATTTTATCAGAATTTGTTGTTTTTTATTATGTTTTCTGCGAGCTTGACGAGTCTCTCTCTTATCCAGAAGGGCTCGACTATTTTGAAGTCTGAACGCAGAGTGATGAGCACACTCAAAAATTGCTCTACGTTATGGAACTCGCAAACGTATTTGTTGCGCGGCTCTTTGGATATTATGAAATTTTTGAGGGAGAGAACGGACAGCTTGTCTGGTATCTCCACGGTTGCGGTATAGGGTATCTGCATCTGCACAAAGGTGTTTTCGGCTTGCAGAGACGCGCCTGCCATGCTATCGGCGAGCTCGGTCAGTGAGTCGTCGTTGTCGCTCGACATAACGAGTGGCAGGGAATATTGCTCGGAGTAATAATATCCCTTGTGCTCTATACTGTATTCAAGGGGCGCACCGAGCTTTTTCTTGAGATAGTCCACGTCACGCTGTGCCTGACGGTGAGATATATTGAATCTTTCGGCAAGCCTCATGGCGTTCGGATAGTACATGTTGGCAACCTTTTTGTGAAGCCACTGTATTCTGGTGTTGGCGGAATTGGAAGAGCTGCTTTTCATGATCTGAAACAATTCCTTTCATTTATATTATATATAGAATATATCAGAGCTTATTCTGCTGAGGCGCTCTTGAGTGAGAGATAGGCACAGAGAGAATTACACAGAAAATATATTGAGTATGCAAGATAACTTTTGTCAAATACCTTGTTGCCCGAGGCGAATGTATAGACTATAACACAGCCGGTAAGCAGACACATGGACAGTGATAGTGTCTTTGAGAATACAAACATGCGCGCTCGGCATCCATATAATATGCCACGCATATCCGTCAGCGCTTCAAGCATTAGCGCCGCGGCGGCGAACTGTACGAGCAGCTTGAATGGGCAGTTGATCTCTATTGACCGTTCTACGTACAAGGACACTATAATGAATATTAAAAACAGCACCTGCGCGTATCCGCAGATTATCTTGACGGTGTCGGGAAGCTTGAATGCTTTAGACATGCACCCGATGGCGGACAGGACACAAATTGTCGCAACTCCGACTCTGAGTCCGAGAGCCGTATTACTTGCGGCGGACACTATAGAGCATATTATGAGTGCTATGGCAGGGCAAAGATTCAAAAATCTCAAAGCCGAGGATTTAACGTTATCTGTGACAAGCGTGGTGCGTTTGAACGCGAAAAACGCAGACAAGGCAAATGCTACCATAAGGGCGAGGGCAACGTACAAGCATGTAGCGAGAGCGTGGTTTTCAAAATATCTTGATCTCGCCTCGGACGAGGGAACAGAAGCTAAAACTCCTATGAAAGCCAGAATGACGGCTATTGCCGCCGATGCTACGGTGTATATTTTTAGCTTTTTTTTATCTGTGCTTATATTGTTCTCGACGCTATTCATTTTGATTATATTCTCCTGTGTTGCTTTATAAAGGCTTGACATGCACCTTTTTAATGCTTCTTAACTACATTATATAACGAAATTGTTAACTTGAAATAGACAAATTAAATAATTTTGCTCAAAAAATCGTAAAAAAGCTATTTTTGCACCTCTTTTTTCTCGTCTATTAATATAAAGTGCGATTTGGCACGCATTTATATATAATAAAAGGAAGAAAATTTGATGGAGGAGGGAGTGATGCGGCTTGCTTTTGTGCAATATGCACAAAAGCAACGTAAAAATTTGTGTAAAAATCTACAACAGAAATTTTAATCATTTTATTGACAAAAAGGTAAAAATAAAGTATAATGGTAGAGCTTGATATGCGATGAAGCGAGAGGTTGCTTTCAGGGGACGCTCTGAAAGGTAATTTTCGTGGAGTATGTCCGTATGAATCGGGCGACGTAGCCTTTCATACACACACTGGGCAACATGCGGCATAGTGGTGCTTGAGTGTTAAAATCCTTTACAACTATTCGGAATTTGTCTGTCAGATGCTGATGCAGGCAAAGTCCGTATTTTAATGTAAGGTGATAGAAACACACGGCACGGTGTACGAAAGAACGCCCCACTTTTAAAGGCTTTTGCGGTTTTCGCGAAAGTGAACATCTGAAAGGAGGCACACAAAGATGGCAGTAAATGAAAAGATCAGAGTTCGTCTTAAGAGCTACGATCACACTCTTATCGACACAGCAGCTGAGAAGATTGTGACTGTTGCTAAGGCAAACGGCTCAGAGGTTTCCGGTCCCATACCGCTCCCCACAGAGAGAGAGATAGTTACTATTCTCCGCGCGGTACACAAGTA
>JAEIGA010010522.1_pt1 | contig 14022 bp, 9 predicted proteins | sample 9270691 | NCBI WGS metagenome assembly JAEIGA01 (sample SAMN17057246, study PRJNA624740) | gut metagenome | biome: biome; isolation source: fecal sample | host: Bos grunniens | place: China: Xizang | collected 2019 | reverse complement strand
CCGTTAAAAGGAGAATATAGGGTCATTAATGAAGATGAGATATTGCTATTCTCCTGAGCAGACATGATGAAACCTGACATAAACAGGAAGAATGTAAGAAAAGCTAAAGCGATTTTTTTCATGAATTGTTAATTCCTTATTAATTGTGTAAAGATACAGCATAAGGCTGAGAAATGAAACATCGTATCGGCTTCACTCATTTGTATCCGTAAATGTAGATTCCTCTTCCGGACACATTCAAGAACCTCATTCTGATTACCTCTGTTTTAAAGGAACCTTCCCAAATTTAGCAAAAATCCGTATCTTTGGATCATGAAGATTGAACGAGCGCATTCATATATCGTGGCGGCAGTAATATGGGGCATACCAGGAATCAATATAGCCATCAAGGGAGTCAGAACCTACATGTCGATGAAACCTGAGGACCTGTGGTGGCTGATACTTATTACTCTGGCTGTGTCTGTCTTCTTTTTCATCATCTTTTCTCGTGTAGTCAGAAAATATTCTGAAAGAATCGCAATGTTGCCGGATAGAGTGAAGGTTTGGCAAATATTTCCACCTAAAGGATGGATTCTGCTGCTGTTTATGATGTGCCTGGGAATCGCACTTAAGCACATTCCCGAAATCCCCTCTGCCTTTACCGCATCTTTCTATTCTGGACTAGGACCGATGCTTATACTCGCAGCACTGAGGTACATTGTTGCCGTGCTTCGCAGATAATGGCATATGACGGCCTAATGGCTCTTCCAGAGCGTCTTCATGAACATGTTGTTGTACTCTTCCCAGTTGTACCATTGATGGCCGCCAGGGGTGACGTGATATTCGTGCTTATATCCCTTGCGGTGAAGATAATTGCAATAGCTGTTCATTCTTGGATAGAAGAAATCTGTCTTTCCTATCATTATCCAGTACACCTTCGGCGGATCCGCAAACTGCAAGGTTTGCCTCTTCTTCAGTTTTGAATAGAATGAAGAGTGTTCACTATGTTTTATGAATGGATGGACCATAGGGGAGTATAGTCCTATATAGTCGAACATTTCCGGATGTGAGGCTGAAATGTGAATGGACTGAAGAGCGCCAAGCGAAAGTCCTCCAATCGCCCTATGGCTCTTTTTGGGAGCAGGTCAGAAAGTCGGTGCATTTTCCGTGCAATTTTTGGGATACGAAAAAAGTCGTAAGTGCTAACAAGACAGCAACTTACGACTTTCTTTCTGCGGTGAGAGGGGAACTGCGATATTTGTAAACAATAATCTCAGCTAAGGTGCTATTGCAAGTGCCCTTAAGGGAAATCTATAATCAGTGAGCAAAGATGAATCCGAAGTAGACGCGTGGACCGACAGGTCTGTTCAGACCACTGGAGTTGATGGCAAGCAGCCAGTCTGTCTTGAGAGTAAGCCTTAGTGCTTCTCCGACGGCATATTCAACACCGACATATGGATCAACTGCAAAGAATGGCTGCTTGTGCAGTACTGATTTTTGTTCAAGTTCCCAGTCGTGCTTATCTCCTTCGAACATATAGAATGATGTTTCCATACCGCCTCCAAGCGTAACGCCAGCATATGGTATAAATTTACCCATTTGCAAAAAACAATCAGCCAAGATGCCTGTCCAGAACAGTTTATTATTACTGCCGCTCTGGGCCCCCTTATTGATGGGAGCAGTTGAGAAATACCCTTCGAATCCTGTTCTGAAATGCTTGCTGAGATGCAATTTAGCACAACCGCCGATGCCGAAAGTGGGGCTGCTTATATTAAGATTAAATGGATTATCTGATCCGTACTGGTATCCGCTATGGACCAGCATTCCTCCAGAAAAACCTTTGATTACCTTTTTCTCTTCAGCAAGGGAAACTGTCGCTGAGATGACTAAAGCAAGTGCTGTAAGTATAAATCTGTGAAATTTCATAATTCGTCAAGGTTTATTTCTTATGTCCAGGTCCTTCAGGGTACCAGCCCTTGCGCACACGTTCGCGCTGATGGATTACCTCCAAGATGCTCCAGAATGAAGAGAAAGCGACTACGCCAAGAATTGTTGACAATATGAAGTGAGATACCAAAACTGAGGCAATGCCGAATAATACTCCTGCGACAGCAAATAATTTCCAGCTTCTTACGCCTAAATAATACTCCGCTTTGATTACAAGCGGATGGAATATTCCTATTATCACGAATGTGGACAGTCCCACAAGTAGTCCGGTGAAGTTCATAAGCAAATTTCAATTAGCCCGTAAATATAGTGAATTTAGAGCAAAGTTTATTTATATCTCAGTAAGTGCCGCTAAAGTTCCATCTGAACTAATGAATGACTAATGCCGTGCCAAAGGCTGGATTGGGATTAAAGATTTTGGTAAACGATAAAATACGAGTATATTTACATCCTGCCGGAGAGAAATGCTGCTGTTCTCTACAGTATATTCTGATGATTCATTGATAACTGAAAGCAGCATCTAAGACATTAAAGTATGGAGTACCTGTCAAAACAAAGATATGATGAACTTGTGGAAGAGTTAAATCATCTGATCAACGTGGTCTATCCTCAGGTGAGGGAGAATGTAGCGGAGACAAGCGCACAGGGCGACAGAAGCGAGAACGCTGGATACCGTGAAGCAAGAAGGATACAGGCAAAGACCATCAGCCGTATCCGTTTCTTGCAGAAAGTACTGGAACATTCGAGGGTAATTGACCCCGACGCCTTGCCCAAAGACCGTGTGTGCCTTCTGAGTCAGGTGGAATTCACCAACCTCGCGACAAATGCCCGAATGAAATTCCAGATAGTCAGTCCACACGAGATGAACCTCGAAGCAGGTAAGATTTCCCTCAAATCTCCAATCGGAGCAGCCCTCATGGGCAAGAAGGTCGGAGAAATTGCTGAGGCCCAGGTTCCTACCGGCACACTCCGCCTTAAAATAGAAAGCATCAGCTTGGATTAAACTATTCCTGAGTGCGTGTTTTACCTGGCGCTCAACTGCCTGGTACATCCGAGGTTTTGTGGAATCAGATCTTCTTACTCAGCCAACTGCGGACAGGCTCATCGTACAACTTGAGACAGAGATATGCAAGCACAATGCTTGAGACAACGACCAGCAAGGCAATTGACCAGCCCTCGGCAAGAGTGTAGATGTCATTCTTGATGAGCCAAGCATAGAATACATACATGATAGGGTAGTGCACGATGTAGAGCGGATATGAAAGTTCTCCAAGGAAATTGTTCACTTTACTTGTGGCTCCACATGCTGAACCACAGGCGCCGAGCCATACTAGGGCAGGGAAGATAAGTGTAATGCATACGAACTCATAGAGACTGTTGAGACTGATGCCTCCATTAGACGGAATATACGGCAGAGCAAACAGCACGATCAGAACCAACGTGCAGATCCAGAACGCTCCCTTTACTTTTCTTGGCTTGAATGTACGGGCAAGCAGCATACCCATACTGAACGGGAAGAGCATTCTTATGAATCCACCCCAGAAGTTAATTTTGTCGATAGTCCAGCCTACACCGATCATATCGTAGCCAGATACATCACCGATGAAGAAGAATCCGTGAAGAACGGCAAGCAGGAAAGTGAAGAAAGCAAGCACCTTTGTGGACATCCTGCGCATGAATAGCGCGTAGCAGATATTGCCTAAATACTCAAAGAAGAGTGACCAGGACGGTCCGTTGAGAGGGAACATCTCTCCATTGCCACGCACTTCATAAGGTATTCCAGGCACTGCCGGAATCATGAACATGGTCAATAGCATCGCAATCATTACCCAGCCTGTGGTCGCGACGCTTCCGTCCCATCTTTCGCATCCTGCAGCGAAGAATGCTGTGGCTCCTATGACGGCACCCATCAGGAGCATAGGATGAAGACGTATGAGTCGGCGCTTGAAGAATCCCCCTGGAGTCATCTTGTTCCAACGGTCATCATAGGCATAACTGATTACAAATCCTGAAAGGATGAAGAAGAAATCCACAGCGATATGTCCGTGATTGAATGTCGTTATGAGGCCGCTTCCGACTCCATCGGTCGCCTCTGCGAAAGCAAGGCCTTCAAAGATATGATATATGACTACCAGCAATGCTGCGACTCCTCTGAGTCCATCAAGCAGTTCATAATGTGGTTTAGTATCTGCAAAATAAGCAGATCTTACAGCCTGATCATGATTATCCATAGGTTTCGTTCAGATTTTCCTGCAAATTTATATAAGATATTGAATATTCGGTCCTTTCGGGCTAAAATCCACTCGCAAAAGATAAACGACATCACAGTTATGAAATGGCCCCCGAAAGTCAGATAATACTTTCGGGGGCCTCATCAAGGAAGGCTACAGTATATCTGCAGCCCTCGCTATAATTAGTTCAATATTACTTAGGTGCTACCCAAAGAATATTGCTGACGCAGTTCTTATCCTTCATATAACCGATGTTCTCCATATAGTTAGCCTCAGAAATAGCTCTTTCCACACCGTCAACAATGATTCTACCGCTGGCTGTAATGTTCTTGGTAGGGAATGTATTGTTGTGGTTAGCCCAAAGGAGACCAACGTACTTGCCTGCACCGCTGAGAGTCTTGATGGTTCCGTAGTTTCCACCACCCTCAATTCCTGTGATTGTAGCCGAACCTGCAAGAGCGAAGATACCGCCGACAGTACCTGTGTAATTATTTGTCGCCTCGAGATCACCGTTGTTGACGCAGTTCTTGAGTGTACAATGGTGAGAGATGTTGCAGACAATATTACCGAGACGGCCATTAGCAATCATGTTGACCTGGTCACCGTTGTTTGTAACGTCTTCAAGGATGACACCTGTATTGGCAGTCGCAATGATACCTGAGCAGCGTCCGATCTTGACATTCATGTTACCGTTGTTCACACAGTCCTTGATAGTAACCTTATGGGCAGCCGCGGCATTAGGAGTGGTTGCGAAACCGCAGATACCACCATACATTGCACAAGTTGCACCATTTGCCTGGTTAGTACCGCCATCAAACTCAACGTCAGCGTTGACAACGCAGTTCTCGAACAATGTCTTGCCATACTCTGCTTCGCCGATAAGACCTGCATATGCATAACCGCAGACACCACCGATCGAGAATCTCTTTGCTGCAGTTGTACCGGCAGAAACAATCTTACCTCCGATCTTGACATTAGAGATGGTAGAGTGGATTGCTGTACCTACGAGCATTCCTGCATCAGCCTGATCTTTTGCTGTAACATTGAATGTACCGCTGAGCTCGAGATTCTTGATTGTCGCATTATGAGCCACCTGGAAAAGGCCGAATGTCTGGTTCACTCCAAGTACAACTACCGGGTTGAATCCTGTGATCTTATGGCCATCACCATTGAATACTCCCTCGAATGGCGTAGTATTCTCGACTATGCTTGCTGCATTATTTGCATTTGAAGTCTTTGTTGCATCAGCAAGAGCCTGCCAATCAATCTCCTCATTTGAAATGTCGATGTCAGCAAGAAGAAGGATTTCACCTGTCGCTTCATTTGTCCATCTGGTCAATGAACCGCCTGAGTTGGCAGCCACGATAAATGCAGCGAACTCTTCAGCATCAGTAATACCACCCAATGATGGATTAGGGTCAACATAAGTATAACCAGCCTGATTTACACTGATTGAAGCAACAGCACCCTTACCGGTAAGAGTTCCACCTCCTGAAATTCTGATTTCACCGGTACGAGCATGTGTAGTAGTAGTCTCGTCCTTATAGTTTGTAGCAAACTGGAATGAAATTATTGAATTTCCTGTTCCATAAGTCACAGACGGAGTTATCCAATCGGGACATGTAAGAATCCAGGTTGCATCGGTTGTCAAAGCGACAGCCACAGGTTCCGGATTCTGTGCCTCTACATCAATGGATGCAAGGTCAACAGACATATTTACTTCCGGTGCTTCCTGCTCACATGAAGCGAAGAGCGCTCCACAGCAAAGAACAGCAACGATTGATTTAAATATCTTTTTCATACTTTAATAATTGTTCTTATTTTACTTTAACAAGCATATAGTTAAGACAGCTTCTCTCGCCTTTGGAGTCAGAAACGGAGTTTACCACCGAACCCTTTCCTGCAGCGGCATCATAGACCCACATCACAGAAGAGCCACCTCCGTCGACATTGGTCATGTTGTAGCCGCCGAGTTTCTTAGCAAGTACCACCATTTCATCAGGACAGATACCGCAAGAATACCAACCCTGTCTTCCGTCAACCTGCACCAGCCAGAGAGTCTTCTTGTCCTGGCTTACCACAGGGAAGGTTTTAGGGTCTCTTGCAGAAGGGTCATGATTGGAAGGAAGAGATGACAGATTGTTTACACCATTCTTCAACATATGGAACATAGATGAATTCTGAGTGTAGATCGGTCTTGTAGTCTCACCCTCGATGGTCATGTCGCAACGGAACTCAACAGTCGAACCCACAGAAACCAGAGCAGAGAAAGCATCAGCCTTTGCCCCTGAAAGTGAGATTCCTACCTGCCTGTCCGATGTGATGTAAGGAGGATTCGCAAGCGCCTCATTTCTGCCGTCTGAGATAGAAACTACCTTGGCGGCAGCATAACCGTTGTTTACGGTCATCGGAGCATCCACATATTCAGCAATGACATAAAGCGCATTCTTTGCAAGCTTGTTTGTCAGATTGGTATGTGCTGGGTGCGGATACTGCTTGTAGTGCGAGTCGTAAAGATTGATCTGGTAAGCCGATGATGTGTGACGCATGATAGTGTCATTCATCGAGCACCACTCAAACTCCTGGTTCGCAGTTCTGAGACGGCCTTTGAATCCCTTCTTGCCCACAGAAGCAGTACCGTCGGTAAAGACAGTGATACCCCATGAGTGATTTGGCAGTTTATTTACTACCGAAGGATTATTGATGTATACAGGCTCTCCTTCCTCAATGTGGTAACCACGTGAGATTCCATCGTTCGAGTCGAAGAATCCGGTGTTGATGCCGGCAACGATTTCATGACCCTCGCTGCGCTTTCTTTCACAGACCTGAGACAGAGTCTCACGTATCTTGAAGCCGTTGTTGCTGTTGCCGTTTCCGTTAGGATTAGGCACACAGTCGTTGGCATATGATGTGGTCACCTCTACTGCAGGGTTGGAAAGGTCGATCTCAAGGATGTGAACCTTAAGAGGTGTATTGAGACAGTCATAGTCATAGAATTTGACTCCTGATGCCACCTGCTTTGAACTCACTTCTTTCCAATTGAGATATGATTCCTTGGTGTTATCTATTTTCACCTCAGCCATATCGTAACCCTCCTTGGCAGGGGAGACTACAGCATTGAGATAAGCATCCCAATCAGCATTTTCCGGATTGTCCTTATATGAAGCATATGAACCGACATGTCCCTTTCCGGTGCACTTGACGATATTCGTTGGGATCTTGTTGTATGAACAAGCCCATGCAGGACCGACCTCACCAGACTTCTCAGCGAGAACACATCCGGAGTTGGTACAGTTTGATACCTTGCCTTCATTATATGCTACAAATCCGGCAGCACGTGCATTGACAGGGCAAAGGATGTTACCATTGTTCCTGCAGTTCTCGATATTAGCCGATGAATATCCGCAGATACCTCCGATACAGATATCTCCACCTGAACCAGTACCTGTATAAGACTGTGATGCACGTACGGTACAACCTGTTATCGTTCCGCCCTCGGCATATCCTGCTATCGCTCCCGCGTTGACAGATGCTGCATTTCCTTTCAAGGTGATGACATCTCCATCGGCGCCGACTGTAAGAGCAACAATAGATGCATTCTTTACATAACCGAAGATTCCGGCATATGGGGACTTGGCAAGATCTGTCTCCCACCTTATGTTCTTGATGGAATGTCCTTTTCCATCAAAATTTCCGGTGAAAGGATTTGTCTTTGTTCCTGCCGGTACCCACTCTTTGATAGATGAAGCATCTATGTCATTCAGAAGGACTATGTTTCCGTCCACCATGAAAGGGGTAAGCGAAGAGCCGTCGTTGACTGCCTGAGCAAAAGCCATCAGGTCTTCAGCATCTGAGATACCACGTACAGCCAAGGAACCTTCGATTTTTGCCTGAGAAAGCTTGACGTCAGCGCTTACACCTGTCAATGTCTTGACAGTGATCACGGCCTCGCGCGGTGTTCCATCCTGGTTGGCCTCGAAAGTGAAACTTGCTCTGACAGGATCTGTCGATGCCTTGCCTGCTGAAGTCACCATCTTTATCCACTTTGCATCAGTACGGGCAAGCCAGTCCTCCGATGATCTTACAGTCAGAAATTCCTGACCACCCTGTGGATCAAGTGTGACTTCCTTAGGAGCCACCTCCAGAGCCGCAGCCTGTGGTTCACCTCCCTTCGGACCGCAGGAGATGAGTGCTCCTACGGCCAAAAGGAAACTTAATATATAGCTGTTAAACTTCATATTTTACTTTGATACACCATCCTTCCAACCAGGATTCTGTGAAAGGGCTCCGTTTGTAATCTGACGCTGATCAGCAGGGATAGGCCACAAGTAATCCTGACCCTCATTCCACTTATATGTTTCAGTAGCATAATAAGTGAGGAATCCGCTTGTGCCATTGCTCAAAGTATAGTTCTCACCGATCTCGATATGATTTGCCTCAGGCACTGTTGTGCTGCCCTTGGCTCCCTGATAAAGATACAGATCTGCCTTACCATCTCTGTCAAGGTCATGATCACCAAGTCCTGAGAAATATACGCCTGAGAATCCCTTGGTTTCAGCTGGAGTGATCCACTTACCCTCTCTCCAACGAAGCATATCCCACTGACGGAATCCTTCGCATGCAAGCTCTACAGTACGCTCACGACGAATTTCAAGGATAGCTGCAAGCTGAGTACCCTGGGCATTAGGATAATACTTCTGCATAAGAGGATCTACTGTTGTAGGAACTGTCTGCATCTTCTGCATACCTACGCGGGCACGGATTGGATCGATTGCAAGAGCCACGTCTGCATCAGTAAGAGTTCCAAGCTCTGCCTTAGCCTCGGCATAGTTAAGAAGAACCTCAGCGTAACGGAAGAGAGGGAAGTCTGATGTAGAAGTTGTAGCACCTTCATGAGAAATATCGCTGATGTACTTGATCACACGATAACCATTGAGAGTTCTCTCCATCGAGAGCTGCTCAGGAGCAGTACCGCCGATTGCCACATAACCAGGTCCCTGGATAGTCTGAGCCATACGAGGGTCACGACCCTTGAAGGCATCAAAGTAAGACATTGTTGCAAGTTCAGCCTCTGTATAAGCTGTACCGTCTGCCTTGAGATAGTGGTTCACGAAACGTGTAGTTGCAGAGTGCTTGTGATTCTTGAAGTCGAACTGGATACCATGACGAACCTGCACGATCTCATCACTGTTGTATGCTCTAGCAAAGATTGTCTCGGTAGGGTCAGCGACTTCAAGTACGAAATACTCGCGATATGAAGCGTTGGTAGCCTTACCTGCGATGCCCATGGTGTTACCTGTGTAAAGAGACTTCTTGCCGATGATCTTCTCCGCTGCGCTTACAGCCTCCTGGAGGAACCATGTAGAAGAGATGGTCTTACCATCGAATACCTGCTGATCCTCTGGAACGAATTCAGTACCGGCATGATATTTACGGAATGTTCCCTCGAACAATGCTGCACGAGCCTTGAGTGCCATTGCGGCATTCTTTGACACGTGGAAGAGCGGGCCGCTGCCCCAAGCCTCAGGAAGACGCTCATATGCCTTGTCGCAATCCTCGAGAACCTTCATCATCACGTATCCGCGTGGGTCACGTGGCTTGTTCAAAGACTCAGTGTCAGAAGAACCGATTACATAATCATACCAAGGCATATCACCATACTGGCGAACCATCTTGAAGTAGAAATATGCGCGGAAGAAATATGCAACACCATTATACTTCTCACGGACAGCCTCATCCTTGCAGTTGACAGACTGCTCAAGGAAGTAGTTGATGTTCATAAGAGGAGTAAATGTTCCGTTGCTTGTAATGTAGCCGTTGCCATCCACAGAAGGAACTGACCAGGATTTAGAAGAAGGTGTTCTTGTACCCTTCTGAAGGGTGTTCAAAGAACCTCCCATCATATCATCGCAATAATCCTCTGCGATATCTGTATTTTCCAGTACGTCCGCATAGAACTTGTTTGTCCACAATTCAAGATCGGACTCAGTCTGGAAGAATGAGGCTGGAGACATAGCGGTCTCAGGAGATTTCGTAAGGAAATCCTCGCACGAAGTCAACGATAGCGCTGCGAATACAGCCAAAAACATATAATTAATCTTTTTCATGATTCTCTACGTTAGAATGTGACATTAACACCAAATGAGAATATCTTTGAATATGGATATGAGCAGTCTCCATAAGCGCCTGATGTTGCAACTTCCGGATCGACTACATCTGTCCACTCCTTCATTGGAGACCAGTACCAAAGGTTCTCACCCGAGAAGTAGAATCTTACCTTCTCGACAGCCTTGGTCTTGAGTGGAAGGGTATATCCCAATGTGAGGTTCTTCAAACGGATATATGAAGCATCCTGCATGAAATAGTCGCTGGTCTGGAGGCTTGATCCACACATACGGCCACGACGACGTGGGAAGAGAGCGTTGCTGTTGTCAGCACCTTCCTCATCCGACCAACACTTCTCAGCGAAGTTCTTAGGAATGAATGTCGGTCTATGATATGAATATGTGTTCCAGAAATAGATACAGTTGTAACTTGGCATCCAACTTACCTTACCTACGCCCTGGAAGAAGACAGAGAGGTCAAAGCCCATCCACTGCATATCACCCTTGATAGAGTAGACATAGCGTGGCTTGGTGTTACCGATGATTCTTCTGTCACCAGGATTAGCCAATGTGTTGTCACCTGTATTGATGATGCCGTCACCTGCATCAGCAACACCGTCACCGTCAGTGTCGACTGTAGGGAGGTCAAGATACTTGATGTCACCGGCCATAAGGACATTCTTAGGCGCCTTACCTGCATAAAGACCCTTGTTTGGAATCTTATCGTCTACTTTAGATGCATATTCAGCAGCCTCTTCATCAGTTGCGAAAAGTCCGCCTGTTGTATAACCCCATACATCACCGAGAACCTTACCTACATAGTGGTCAGAAAGGAGGTTGGTAGGATTGTCATACTTAGTGATTGTAGTCTTGTAGTCACCGAGGGATCCTGCTACCGAATAATTGAAGTTCTTACCGGCAAGCTTGAATCCGTCCTTCCATGAAACAGTGATCTCATAACCCTTGGTTCTAAGGTCAGCTGCATTTGTCTTAGGAGCGGCAGAACCATAGACTGAAGGAAGTGTCATAGCCTTGGTAAGCATGTTCTTTGTGTCACGGATGAACAAGTCAGCAGTAACGTTCAATCTGTTCTTGAAGAAACCGAGGTCGAAACCGAGGTTCTGAGTGATTACAGTCTCCCAAGTAAGGTCTGAAGATACAGGAACTGTTCCCTGAGCGAAGCTTGATTTGGTTGTTCCATTAAGAAGAATGTTCTGTGAACCTGTCTTGATGGTATCCCAATAGTAATAGTCACTTACCTGCTGGTTACCAAGAGAACCATAAGATACTCTCACCTTCGCATTGCTCCACCAGCTCTTGAGAGGCTGGAAGAAAGGCTCCTCAGAAACACGCCATCCGGCAGAAGCCGAAGGGAAGAATCCCCAGCGCTGTCCCTTAGGGAAGCGTGAAGAACCGTCATAACGTCCTGAAAGCTCTACAAGATAACGTCCTTTCCAGTCGTAATTAACACGTCCGAAAAGACCGAGAGTACGGTATGAAGAGATTGACTGTGAAGCAGCCTCGATATTGTTCAGACCGTCCTCATTTGTTGTAAGACCGATGAATGAAAGGCTCTCGCTCAATCCACCTTTCTGTGTAATTGAAAGAGTTGTTCCATAATAATCATCGAAGTTGCCACCGAGTGTAGCAGAGAGATTGTGATCCTTGAATGATCCGTTATAAGAGAAGTATGCATTAGCAATATGACCATCCTGATAGTAACGTTTCTGACGATAGAAATCGTAAACGGAACCATTGGTGAACTGACCAGGTGCCATACCTGCTGTAGGGTTCTTATACAACTGCTTGTTGATATTGTCATATGAGTTAGCAGTAGGAAGAGACCTGTACGCCTCGACATTGTCTCGACGCTTGTAAGTGTAATCGGCAATGAACTTGAGACCCTTCACGATATCGAATGTGAAACGGTTTGTCATTGTGATATAATTTCTTGTTCTCTTGTTTGTGTTGCGTCCATCTGTGTAAGGACCACCACGTCCAGAGAAGATAGGAGAAGTCGCATCGGCCATATAACCAGGATACATGTTCACAGTACCATCAGGGTTCCATGGAGTAAGCATAGGACCTACGTTCTGAGTGAAGTTCCAAAGGATACCTGTACCGTTGTTTCCCTGAAGACCATCCTGCTCCCAATATCCGCCATAAGAATAAAGCTGGCGCTCGAAGCTGAGAGAGTTCGAATATGTCAACCAATTTGTAAGTTTCGCATCAATCTTACTTCTGAGGTTGAAGCCGTTGTACTTGTCCTCGCCTTCGTTATTGAAGAGACCCTCTCTGTAAAGATAACGACCGCTCACGAAGTACTTGACCTTGTCTGTACCGCCGCGAACCGAGATATTATGCTCTGTCTCAGGACGTGTACGCTTGAAGAGGAAGTCATACCAGTCGAAGTTGGCGAGATATACATACTGATATGTACCTGTAGCATCCGGAATGACCCATGGACGCTCAGGGTTTTCAGTTACGTCATAACGACGCTCTTTCATCATCTCGATCTGGTCTGCTGTAAATGTCCACGCACCATAACCTTTGTAGTACTCATAGAACTCATTACAGAGGGTCACATAGTCATAAGAAGATGTGATGAAGTCAGTAGATGTTGTGTTGGCAGAAATGCTGACACGGCCATCATACGAGATGGTTGCCTTTTCGTCAGTTCCGTTCTTTGTGTTGATGAGAACGACACCGGCAGAAGCCTTGGCGCCGTAGATCGCGCAGGCAGAAGCATCCTTGAGGACTGATACAGACTCTATGTCATTAGGATTCACCTGACCGAGGCTGCCTTCTACACCGTCGATGAGAATAAGAGGGGAGCCTGAATTGATAGAAACGTTACCACGGATTGAAACCGAGTACTCGCTTCCCTCGACTGAACCGTTACCCATTGTAAGAAGGAGTGACGGGTCAGCTCCCTGAAGAGCCTGAGCGGCACTATTCACCGGACGCATGGCAAGATCCTTACCATCCACCACGCCGACAGCACCTGTCAGGTTGACTTTCTTCTGAGTACCGTATCCGACTACTACCACCTCATTGAGGTAGTTCTGGTCAGTTTCGAGTACAATTGTGCACGGGCTTGCAGCACCGTTCTCAAGGGTTACCTCTTTCTCGGTGAGACCGATGAAAGAAACAACGAGAGTAACCGGATAAGAAACTCCCTTGAGTTCAAAATTACCATCAAGGTCAGTAATACATCCGTTGGATGTTCCCTTGACCATGATACCAGCTCCCATGAGAGGTTCTCCGGCATTGTCAGTTACCGTACCTTTCACAGTCGCAGACTGTCCGGCAGCAGAAATAGGCATTGCCATCATTCCGCAAAGGACTGTCACCAGTACAAACAGCCTTATCAGACCGCTCGCAGCTTTTGTGTGATTGCTCATAGTTAGTTGTTATTAATGATTGGTTTGTGTATAAGTGTTTACTTTACATTTACTCTAAGGTATATCGGACGATGGTCTGACGGGAACTTGAATCCGGTCACCTCATCCTTGACTATGGTGCCTGTCCACCAGTCCTGAAGCACATCCGCATTGCTCACATTCTTCATCATTGCAGGAGAACAGTAGACAAAATCAATACGGCTCCTGGCGCTTGTAGTTGTCTTGAATTCATCTTGGTGCATCTCCTTGATCACATCAACATACGGTGTATTCTCCAAAATATACTCATGCACCATGAAACGTGTGTCATTCAGGGAATAATTATAGGTATCATTGTCCAGCGATGACTGGGCATTG
>JAEIGA010010521.1_pt1 | contig 14022 bp, 19 predicted proteins | sample 9270691 | NCBI WGS metagenome assembly JAEIGA01 (sample SAMN17057246, study PRJNA624740) | gut metagenome | biome: biome; isolation source: fecal sample | host: Bos grunniens | place: China: Xizang | collected 2019 | reverse complement strand
TAGCACCCAATCTACATCCCCGAGTATAACCGCAGAACTCATCAAACCTAGAGCCGTCTGCGCTACTGTCTTGATGGCACGGATGCCCGCCGCCTTAATCCATTCTTTGAAATCGTACTGCATAATACCTTCCTCCTTAATTTGTAATAAATGCCTCAAATCCCATTGACTTGAGTTTGTTTAACATTTGTTCCGCATTCTCCTTTTTGGAAAATGCACCGACTTGAACTCGATATAATGATTTACTCATAGCCTTACTGACATCTTGCCTAAAAGCGTCCATCGTATAGGGCATTTTAAGCCCCTTCCACAGATGTTCCGGGTCTGCGTGGTTAGAGGCTAGACCAAGAGTAAAACCCTCGTTGTGAGTAATTATAACCCCCTTCTCAAGAGGATTGAGTGAGAACTTTGCACACAAGTGTGCAAACAACTCAACTGCAGATTTATAAGTACGTTCTGCGAATGCTCTTGCTCGTTCAATATCGGTACAAGTGAAGTTAGCACCTTGGGTGTATTTAATACAATCGGGTTCACACATTTCTACCCCGATATGAGTATCATTTCCTTTGCCCCCTGCGTGCCAACCTCGATGCTCCCACGGAAGTGTTTGATATACCACTCCCGTATTGGCATCTATAAACCCGTGTACACAGGCTTGTAAGTTAGGGGTGTTCCAATTCTTAATGAATACTGATGCGTTAGGTTGAGAGCAACCCACACTATGTAACATTAAGCCTTTTACTTTAATCTTTTTTCCTGCTAGGTAGCAAGAATTTTTGGTTAAAATACTTTGGGTGATTTGCATCACCGATCACTCCTTTATGATGTAATTTTCCAAGTTTGAACTTCGGAATAAATTCGGTCAATAAAACTATTTCCTTTAAGTGCTTTGTAGGCTTCGTAGAGAAATACGAAGTTCTCATACTCATACTGCCTGATTTCCTGCGCTTCGTGATTATGATAGTAAATACGAAGCATCTCACTACGCAACTGACATTTAGTGCCGTTTGAGATTTTCAATACAGAGATAATCAATGGGATCGTAGCACCCGCGAGTGCTACTAGCTCACCTATCAAAGCAATAATCGTTACTGCGTTCATTACTCAAAGTTACCTCCTATCTCCGTAATATAACAAGCACCCGAAGCACCATTACGGTCTACTGTGACTCTAACATTGATGCCCCATTGACTAGCAGATTTAGTTTCGTTCCTCAATGGGGAAATAACTCCTTCTACGATGGTTTCCCAAGTGGGGGAATCATCGTATCCATTGTTACAAGCCTCTATTTTCATAGTAGCTCCCGCAGGAAGAACCTTAACTACATTTACTAGGACACTCGAAGCTCTATTACTAGAATCAAAGGGAGTAACCCTCTGTACTACAAGTTTGGTTACGGACTTGGTGAAAGTGATTATCCTAGAGGACTCATCAAATCCATCTGTTGCAGTAATTTTCAAGGTGTGAACACCGTTGGTAAGTTTGAGCCAAGTAGTTCCCGTGACCGCAATACTGTTTGTCGCATCGAGAGTGGCAACATAAGAATTAACTTTCACGTTGTCTATATACTCGGTAACTGTCACAGGGTCATTATCAGCATCTGTGATGATGTATGTCTGTATGAACCCTTCGTTTTTCTCACCTAAATCAGTGTTTGAACCTGATATAACGGGTGGAACTTGTGTGAGTACAGTGTAACAACCATCCTCCATAGTGTCAGAAATCTTGGTTTTGTCGGAGAGGTTTACCATAGGTCTAATACCCGCACTTCCATTACGGGTGCTAATGTTGGTTGTTAAACCCGTGTTAGATATACTATAAACATCACTATATGCCGCACTCCTCGTAAAGTAATTCCAATGCGAATCTATAGTGGTAGGTTTATTTGTACTGCTAGTATTGGTGTAAGCTTGTGATGTCAAACCACAAGTGACCGCATTCGATACAAAATACTGTAACCTAGATGTCTTATCATCCACCGTGGTTACCCCAAGCACCTCTCTTAAGGAAGGGAGAAACACATTGCACACCGCAGTAGTGTAACTACCGTCTAAATGCTGAATGGGGAAAGTGTGAGTAGTAGGCAAGATAGCGAGTCTTTCTGCGGCAGTAAAATTGTAAAGGAAACCCGGGCGATCCACATATCCCGTATTATATTGTGTAGAAGTATTGTCGGGGGGCTGATGGTTGCTACCATCTTTTACAAACCAATTACTTGCTGCAGAACTATTAAGCCACTGATTTATGGTTGACTCGGGATATTCGGGGTCGGATTTCTCCGACTCCTCGTCACCTTTATAAGTATTATAAGCTCTTAAGTCAATGATTTTTTGTGTGATAAGACTGACGGAGTTAGCAGGATAACCGCTATGGTTTTTATCAGCAACTATCCACACGATAGGTTGCGGATCTTCCGAGCCTACCTTGTGATTACCAAATTTTATTAAAGCTCCTATAGGAAGATTTGAAAGATATTGTGGCATATTCTAGTCCTCCTTAACACTCTATTCTACCAGCCGACTCGTTCCAAACACCATTGCCTGAAAATTCGCTAGCTGATTTGAAGTTTACAATAAATGGGTTGCCCGTTAAGCCATTGAACACTCTGTTCATCAACAGAACTATGCGGTCTTCCATTAACTGTAGTAATTCTTTGTTTATTGCCGTGCCTTCTTCGACAATAGTATCGGGAGCAGGTGTAAGCAACACTCTCCCATCGGGTAATGTTTCCATATAATACTTATTGTCACCGAGAGCAACACGGTCTTTTATATCTCTTGATGTGTATATCATATATTACCTCCTTAATGGTAATCGTCTTACACCACAATACGTTGTACCCGATGAGATGAATGATGCTTTCATACAATCAAGTAATTGTTTAAGTAGATATAAATTGTGTTCTATAGCATTTATATCTTGGTATGATAACATTACCTCGGGTACTGTTTCTGCTCCACTAGGGGTGTAAAAACCATTGAAAATGGAGCGAATATTATTTGCGATACGTTTCATATCGTCTATGTTTGGAAGGTCTGTGTTAGACCACTCCATAGTATAAACTCCTACTGGGTAGAGGTATCTTGTAAGATGCTCTGTAAGATATGAGATATTTCCCTCAATACGAATAATATCCGATACGTTAAGACAACCCTTGAGGTCATATATCGTACCCAATTTAAGCACCAAGGTTTCATTCTCGATGTAAGCATTTCCAGCTTGAAGTTTTACTAAATCTTCTTCCAACTTCACATCTCCGTTAACTGAAAGTTTTATTGCTTCCTCTAGCAATTCTATATCACCAACGTGAGAATGGCTATTCTTCCAAGCTTCTATCTGCTTTATAGCAAATGTTACATCTGCAAGTGTTCTATCAAATATAGGTTCTCTCCAAATAGCCATTATATCACCTTACCTTTGCCTGTGCCTGTGAAAGCACCATTGTAATCAAACTTAACTTCTGTCATACGGATGTTATTAGAAGTGTAGGCATTTTCACTCCTCACTATATCTAGCGCATCGAGCCTTACATCTGCTCTCCAATTAACATCGACAGTAGCTCGGTTTGTCAAGTAGGATTTCAGCCAATCACCTATCGATTTTGCCATATCCTTATTAGTAACAAGTGGGTTATCTATAGTAATGATTTCACCCTCTGTTCCCATTTCAATTATTACTTCGCTAGAGGTGCTACTAGTAGCACTAGTGTAGGAGTAGTATTTTATTCTCAATTCCTTAATGGGTTTTGAAAGTGTAGTTTCAGGTCTTGCAAAACTGTTGAATGAGTTAATTTTGTAGTCCTCAACACTGTCAGTTAGCCTTTCAATATGCAACACACCTTCTCGGTCTTGATACAATACGCATTGACCTGCGTTTGCAATTAACTGCAAGAGGTTAGCGTAGGTATCTTCGGGAAGGGGAGCATTCGTGGTAAGCAATTTTAACTCCTCTGCGATAACCCAAGTAGTAGGAACTTTAGCCTCATTGAGAAGGGTGTCAGCCAAAGCATATAGGCTTCTAGAATAAGGTAGTAAAGCGGTTTCAGCGGGGCGAACTGTTGACATAAACTCAAGTACATCTCTCGCAGTAAATTCAGCAGTAATATCGTTCTGCCTTGCATACCATTCCGAGAGATAGAACGTGCCGCCCTTAATCCACTCAACCGACTTATTCTCATCATCCATTCTCAATCCGTATTTAACCTTAATGGGCTGTCTTTCCATAAGGTATTTTGCAATACCATTGGGGTTATACGGGTTATAACTTCCGTCAACATTGCCGATAGAAAATTTAATCTCGTTTTTGGGAAGGGAAGTGGATATAGGGTCAACCGATTGTGAGTGGGAATATGCAAACAAATCTCCCTTGGAATACACCTTGGTAAGACCCATCATAACCTCCTCTAACCTTGCTCTATGGTGGGGTAAGCACCATTTCTTTACGATTATGTCGAGTCTGTTATAATTTGCTATGTCAACGAATACAAGCGAGGTAACATCCTTATTGTCAATAACCTCTTTCTCGGCAACTATTGTATCACCCTTGTAAGCCACCACCGAGAATGCACTCGCGTACTCACCGTATGTCTTACTCCAAGTGATAGTAATACCGGGAATGAGTTTCGTTAATTCTTTAGAAAACTCTATTGTAATTATAGGTAGCCTTCTAAAAAGACAAGTTTCGTCACTTAACTCTGTACCGATATAACTGTTATTACCGACTTCTACATCGCCGAGAGCTTTTCTGTTGCCATCCAAACACCACAAGTTTTGCTCGAGAGTGCAGTACGGGGTAGGGGAGTTATCCTCCCCATCCACGATCTGTGAAGAATTTGAAATGTAAATAGCACCATTATCTGTTGCAGAAGCAATATCTAGTGCAGCAGGGTCACTCATATCAAGTGATACCTCTACGAAAGACTCGTTTAAGAGAGTGCGTTTATGTTGTTCTTTCCATTCAGGACTAACATTTTGCATATCTACACCCCCTTATACCTCTATGAGTGACAACGAGCAATCTGTCCAACCGAGAACTGCTCCCGTAACGGAATCCCTTCTCCATAAGCCCGATTTGCGATCACTAATATACATTTCCTTCGTTACCCAATCACCCTTACCTTGGTCGAAGAAGGTAACGGAATTTATGAACCTGCCCCCATCTGCCTCGGAGAAACATTTAAGGACTCTTGCCCACTGTGCTATTGTGAGGTACTTCCAAGATATTTCTACCTTGGAAATATTCTCACGGACTACAGAGCCTATCATCTTACCCTCAACATTTCTGCTTGAGTTTACGATAGTGGAGGTGTTGGCACTATAACTAGATGGTTCGGGGAATTCATATTCACCAACTTTAACTAAAGCAACCATTATAAAACACCTCCTGTGATAAGAACTCTGCCTCTTTCTCGCTGATATTTTTCAACGGAATTAGCGAGATTTTTTCCGTCAAGGTAAACACCACTGTCCTTCTCGAGAATTGCTCTCAAGAGGGAATTTTGTTCTCTTAAGAGTGCGTTCTGCTCCTCATTAGCAGAAGCTACACCACTTGCGATACCACCAACGATTTGATCGTTGTTTGCTACTGCGGTTCTTCTACCGATAGAGCCGACCATTTCAGCACCAGCTTCTCTTGCAATGAACATCTGTCCTTCGTCAGGGAAACCACCATCAGCAAATTTAGGAATCAAGTTAAACTTAATTGAACCTAAACCGATGGATGCAAATGTGTCATTGATTGTGCGAATTGCACTATTTATTACATCGATGATCCTATTAGCCATATCTTTGACGAAATTAACAATAGGGTTACTTTCCGTCTTCATTGCCTTATGACCTGTTCCAAGACCTGCAAATATTAAGCCAAGACCCAAAGGTATTCCCGCGCCCGTCAAGAGCATCAGTACACCAAGAACGAGCGTAGCACCTGATACGATTGTCCAAATGTTATCTAGTGCCGTTTTAACTGCTTTTTTGATAGCATCCCAATTAAAGCCTATAGAAGCCGCTAATCCTGCCGCACCTGCCACCATAAGACCAATACCGAGGGGTATAGCCACACCGGAGAATGCGAATATCGCACCCATAGCGAGTAATGCCGTGCTAACTATTCCCGTTATCAAACCTGTTGTACCTTTAAGTGTTTCAGCAAGTTTATCCCAATTAAGTGCTACTGGTGCAGCCATCAGTGATGCACCCGAAACGAGCATTGCTATACCGAGTGGAATATTACCACCACTGAATGCAAGAACAGAGCCTAGTACCAATCCTAAACCAACTGCTCCCATAATGATGGAACAAACATTCTTTATTTCATCGGGCAGTTTATCCCAATTAGGAGCAATAGCCGTAGCGAGGTTCAAAGCACCCATAGCCATAAGAGCTATACCGAGAGGTATATTTATTCCCGCAAAGGCTAGAACCGTACCTACTGCCAATGCCGCAGAACTTACTGCAGTGGTTATAACTGCAAGTGTGTTTGCAATGTCATCGGGTAGTTTATCGGAATTAAGTGCCGCCTCTGTAGCAAATTTCAAAGCACCACCCGCCAATAGAGCAACACCTAAAGGTATATTAGCACCCGTAAATGCTAAAATAGCACCAAGTGCCAATGATGTGCCTGCGAAAAGATCGTCTATTTTATCCTTGTTTTCACTGATATTAGTGACGAGATAATCCCACTTGAGGTCATCGGAAAGACCTATCCACTCTTTGGCAATTCTCAAACCCTCTCGCATCTGCTCAAGGATTTTCTCCGACTTGCTTTGCTCGAAATCTTCAAGGAAATTATACTTGGGCAAGTCAATGTCAAATGTTCCACCAAGGCTATCTATAGTACCACTTGTGGGGTCAATTACATTGAGTTCGTCAAAGCCCATCATATAATTCTTGAGCTTCTTGGCATTGTCTACGGCATCGGAAAGAGATTCACTCGTTCCGTCAGCAACCTCTTTCATAGGGTCTATCTCGGGAAGTTTAGGCTTAAATTCTTCGTACCCCGCCCACTGTGCAAATACTTTAGCCACCTCACCTACTGCTTTAGTGATAGCAATAAGGTAGGGAAGTACCTTGCTCAATACGGGAATGAAGATGTTACCTATTTCTCTCGCAGTAACATTGATTTGCGCCTTAAGTATTCTAAATTGGTTAGCGGGAGCATCAAGTGTTCTTGCCAAATCTCCGTGAGTATCGGTTACCTGTGTCATAATGGCATAGTAACGTAACTGTGCCTTTTCAGCCTGTGTCATACTTGACACTGCCTTACTGATACCTAACTCTAAAGCCGTTGCCTCAAGTTTTGCTTGAGATAAATCGAAACCCCACCTACGGAGAGGCTCAAGCTCACCCGCAAGACCCGATTGTAATTTCTGCATCGATTCTTCGGTACTAGCATTGAAGAATGAGGATAAGTCATAACCCAACTGTGTAAGATTTTCACCCATCAAATATGCTTTGTCACTTGCTACACCGAAGCCCTTACCGAGTGTCATAAATACACCCTGCGCACGCATCCAATCACTTGAGTCAATACCCACTAGTTTTTCAAGGCTTTCAGCATACTTTTTAGCATCCGTTGCATATTCACCCAAGGATACAGAGAAAAGGTTTAAGTTTTCCGTGTAATCCATAGATTCCCTTACGAATGTTCCAACAACTTCAGCCGCTTTTTGGAGTGTCTGCCAACCGACTTTAACCTTGTGATAGAAATCCGTAAATGAACCTGCCGCCTTCTTGTTGGCTTTTGGAATTTTGTTGGTTTCCTTGAGTAACTTCTGCATCTTGCCCGGCATAGCAGAGAAGCCATTTGATACTTTCTGCATCTCGTCAGCAAGAGGTTTCATAGCAGTAGCAACCTCTTGAATTTTAGCAGAAAAGGCTACCATATCTACTTTGTTTAACTCCGCAAAGACTTTGGGTAAGTTTTTCAAGGGAGTAATGAAGCTCGACAAATTGGACTTTGACAAGCTCGCTAATGGAGAAAGTGTATCAACCAAGCCTTCTAATTTAGTCTTCACTCCGTCAAGGTTAGCATTTTTAACATCGTTAACAACTGCCGAGAAACCTAAACCATTCTTGGTTGCGTTTTTCAATTTCTTAAGAGAAGATGTTAAGGCATCTATACCACTAACTGCACCCGCAGAATTAGAGGCTATCTCCAATTCTAACTGTTCAATCGTAGTAGACATTACACTCACCTCCTTTAATTAGATTGAGTACTTCCCTCAAACTTCTTATTGATATTGGTAGCCATAGCCTCCATAAACATCTTGCCTTTCTCGACAAGTTTACGTTGCTTTTCTTCCTCATCTGCCTTGACTTGCTTCTCATTGAGAGCATAAGGCTTACTAGAGTAGGGAGTAGGCTTTGTACCCTTTTGCGCAAAGGCACGAAGTACGGGAGCAACATCGCACAAGGCTTCGTAGATATACATACCCTGTAGCCATAACTCCTGATTCTTCCTCTCGTTCCGTAATTCATCGGCTTTACGATAATATTTCGGTAGGGAAGGGTCATCATCCCAATACTGCGCATATGTCATACCAATAGAAAGATAATAGGGGAACAACTCATAGAATTTTTCTGTGTAAGTAATTAAGGGCGGCGAACCCTTACGCCCACCGCCCTCCGTTGCAGACAGTGAGTCACTTACCAACTCGCTGTCCAATCCAAGTTTCCCTCGGACTCTGCAGGCTCATCAATGAGAGCCATAATAGGTTCGTTATACATTTCTGCCAACTTGCCGATAAGCTCAACCTTGTTTTTCATCTTGGAGAACATCTCCTCAATGACTTCAGGCTTCTCGAAACGATGGTTAGCGAGGAATGCACCCGCCCAAAGGGTAGGGAGAACTGTCATAGGCTTGGTTTCAATATCGGAAGCCACAAAGCCCTTCTTCTCCAACTGTTCTACACTTCTGCGAGTGAACTCAAGAACGTAGTCCTTATTGTTATAAGTAAATCTCAACTGTTTTGCCATTTTATTTTTCTCCTAAAAATTATTAAGTGATTTCAGTAGTGCTGATAGCAGTAGAAGGTGCGATAGAAATTGTCATACCAACAACCTCATTTACACCACCGCCATTAACTCTAACGGAAGCAATGCCCTTAAAATAGAACTTGCCTGCATCCCCCGCAGTACCAAGGTAAATTGCGAATGTCTGCTCATCATCGAGGGCAGCAATCTTATCATAATCTGTCTTTGTGTAGTTTGCGGTAAATTCAAGAGCGTCCGAACTCTGAATGCCGGGGATGTATGTCTGCATCGCATCCGACAGAGTAGTGGTTTCAAGCATTTCGGGCGCACCACCAAGGTCAGGGAAGTCCTTGATGTCGACAAGCTTTGTGTATGTAGAGCCAGTGCCTTTGTGCATCAGCTGAACACCATAAGTAGAAATTGCCATAATATCTACCTCCTGTATATTTCGTTATTCTTTGACACTACTGCCCTATATTTTCCTACCATCCTGTAGATTGTGGCATCATCTAGGTTAGGAATAGGTTGTAGCATCGAGCGACTAAAACCGAGTGTCGCAAACTCGTTGTCGATGAGTGTAGCAATAGCCTTGCACTCACTCTTTTTGCCACTTGATTTATTACTGTAGATGTTGACCTCATAGGTAACATCTGCGTGATTTTCGATAGTGTTAGATTGTGTTCTTTCGTAAACCGAATTGTCGGTTTCTACGATAGATATGCTAGGAAATCTCGGAGGGGATTTCACATACTCACTCGATATATGAGCATTTGGGTATTCAATCTTTATTGCTCTAGCAATTCTATCGAACACGATATTTTCAATGTTAATCATTTACCGAAGACCTCCTTTGCAATCTTAATGCAATCTTTTTCTAACTGTTTTGCGGTATTATACATAAATGGTCGGCTCTTAAAACCTCTAGTCCACCTGAATTTACCGCTATCCTCATCAAAATATACCCAACCTTTATCTCCGTGGTTATTCACATCGTACTGATAACCTTGAGGGTCAGGGTGAGGTGAGCCTTTGCCCACAACACCCGTACCAAACTCAACATAGACCGCATAAGTAGCACCTGCTCTTATGATACCTACATTTGAGGAAGGGAAGAAACCCTCAATGCTATTTTGTAACTCGCCCGTGTATATGGCATCTAGTTTTTTGACTTCCAATTTGGCTATCTCGACACCATACTCGGTAAGTGTTTTCACCAAGAGATCACACTTAAGCTGAAACAATTTCTTGTATTCGTTAAGCTCACGAATAGCACGGTCAATGCTTTTCTCGTCTAGCGAGAATCTAATAACCTTTTTACTCACTTACATTCACCTTTCGTATTGCGATAGACACACTGTTAAGTGACACCGCCTTACTGACTACCTCATAATCGTGGGGAGTAATGGTTTTGCCGTCATTGTTGAGCAAGGGCAGAGTATCGACCCATAAAAATGAATACTCGTCAATAGGAGTATTTATATCGTTAAGTACGATTACCTTATCGTATCTCTCGCTCTCGCCAAACTGTCGGCTTTCTACTTCACCCCGGGCAGGGGAAATGTTTCCGTAGGCTAGTACGGGGTTACTGCGAACCACAGTATATTCACCCGTCAACTGACCGTGTTCGTCATATAATTCTGTGTTGGTTATAAATGATGAGTAATAAAATTTTCTTTTGTTTCGTGCTAGTGTCCTCATCCGAATACCCCCACTCTAGGGATAATTTCCTTGAGCATAGACTCGGGAACATCGGCACTTTCGTATGTGCGGGATATTCCGTTTTCGTTATGACCTAACTGCCCTTCAGCACCCCTCTTATTGAGAAGGTAAGCGGCAATTTCGCACTGAAGATAACCATATCTACTAGGAACTTCTGTGATGGTATCGTCATAAGGGTAAGCACGGTGCAGGATTTTGTATCCTGCGATTTTGAGGTAAGAGAGTAGGGTATCGTCTACCCATTCGCCTTCATTAGCTTGTCCTACCATTACTCGGAGCATTGTGAGCTTTTCAGCTTCTGTCATATCTCATACCTCCTAGGGAATAATTAAGCAGTGAGAGTAATCTTAACTGCCTTGCTCTCATCAGTAAGAGCAACAACGTAATACTTACGGGAGAATACAGTGTTCTTACGGATGTTAGCATCTTCGGAGGAACGAGGAGGTCTTTCTACCTCAACACCCTTCTTGTTGAAGATGGTAACTGCATCCTTTGTAGCAACGATGATTGTACCCGCAGTAGCATCTGCCTTTGTGTAAATAGCAATGTCTGCAACGTGACCTACATAACCCTGTCTAGCGAAAGACTCGTTGTACTGAAGGGTTTCCTTAAGTGCCTTTCTAATCTTTGCTACATCAGCAGGGCATACGAAAGCGAACTTGGATACACCTTCGAGATTTTCAAGGTTAAGCTTTGCACCAGCATCTACGAATGCCTCAAAGTTAGGAGCAGTAGCAGAAACGGAAAGCTTTGTCTTTGCGAACTCCGCATAGATATCAGCATTCACTGTGTTGTACATATCAGTACCTGCGTGCTTCATACCTACGGGAACGAGCATAGGGTCTGTCATTGCGTGTTCATCGTACCAATCAAATCTGTTCTGTGCAAGTGCGATTTCGTACTCAACGGGAGTATAGCTTACCTCGATAGACTTGGAGTTACCTGCACCGATACCGAGCTTTTCAGTACCATCAGTAGCACGATATGTGTGGATGATTCTTTTCATACCAGCAGTGCCTACAAGAGAGTTATCTACTGTGCAGAACTGCTGAAGATCGAGATGAGAATTGAACTGATCCTCTACTGTGTTAGAGAGGAAGAAATTGCTGTAAACTGTGTTTGCCATAGTTAATTACCTCCATATAGCTTTTTGTATTCCTCGGGATGCTCGTTAGAATAAGTTAACTGTTCTGTAATTGACATCTTGAGGAATTTTTCTTTTGTCATTGTGTCCGAGCCATTACCACCCTCGGGCTTTGGTGTTTCTTTAAGTACCTCGCTACGGATTTTCTTTTCTACCGATTCGATGTGCTTCTTTTGGTTAGCGAATACCTTATCAAGCTCACCGTTTACCATTGCTTCAGCAGTATCATCGGCAAGTTTCTCGTCATAACCAAGAGCAAGGTATTTTGCCTTGTGAGTAGCAACTGTCTTTTCACGGAGCAGTGCATCTCTCTCCTTGATGATAGCATCCATCTTTTCAGCATCTTCCTTTGCCTTGAGTTCCTCTGCTGACATTTTCTCTCTCAACTGTTTGCGATAATCAGCTGCTTCGGAATTAGCCTTGGAAAGATTGTTTTTAAGCCTATCAATTTCTGCTGAATTATCGGTAGGCATTTCGATACCTTCAAGTGCGGTTTCGATCTCTGCGAGTGTCATACCTTCCTTGTAAGCATCTTTAAGTAAATCCTGAATCTTCATATTGTACCTCCTGCGTTTGATAAGGGTGTTCACTCACCACTGATTTCTGTTTTTAAGACTTGTCTTGTCCTTGCGTGATATTATTGTGCTTTCACTAGCACTATATTGATTTCATTATTTCATTTCCCCATACTGTAGCCTGATGCTCAAACCAAATGGCATCGTAGGGAGTAGTGACGGGCTTTTTAATTATCAGCCTAATCACCCTGTACCAATAACGGATAGCAGATGGGATGGTCACTATGAACGGAGTAAATATTCCGTAGTAGCAATTCTGTATTGCGTGACCAAATTCGTGATTTCGGGTACGGATCGGAGCATTCTTGCATACGAAACAGAAGTAACCAAGATTAAGCCCGCCCCATTTTTCACCTACCTCTATTTGAAGACAGTACCCGTGCTTTCTTCGTTTACACTTGGGGAGGGCAAGGGCTACGATAGCCCCTACCAAAGTAAGTGGTAATCCCCAAGTGAAGGATAGGAAGGTGAATACAATATTGCTAATATATTTTCTTTTAATATATTCCATAAATATTTACCTACCTTTTACTCGGTATGCAACGGAATAAGTGCCGTTGCAATATCACTTTTAACCTGTATAGCCCCAATTTACAGTACCGACTCCACTAGCCCACGCATTATCCCAACCGTCAGGCTTACTTTCAGCCTCACAGAAAATGGTAAGATTACTACACCCATAGAAGGAATTCATTCCAATAGTGGTAACACTCGCAGGAATTACTATGTCGATAAGGCTAGAACAATCTTGGAATGCCGCATCACCAATGGTAGTCACGCTATCGGGGATTATTACTCTGACAATGCTTTTACAACAGTCAAATGCCCAACCGCAAATAGTAGTAACGGGCAAACCTTGATATACTCTAGGAATTATCACTTCGGAAGGCATATCATTCTTACTTGCTGCACTTATTGTCCATTCGCTATTTATAGCTCGAAATATAAAATACTCGGCTGGTGTTGCCCCCTCATCATATTCACCATTCCCGCTAGTCCAAGCGTTCTTACTACCATACCTCAAAGCCACCGCACTATATGGGTCATATCGTAAAGCAGAACCATTTTTGCTTCCATATCTTAAAGCCATATAATCACCGCCTTACATCTCGGTAATAGATACCGTTCCGCTATTTTCGTCAAATCTTGTTCTAATACCCGATGTTAATTCAAGGAAAGTTCCGTCTTGCATTGGTACATATACTCTTGTTTTGGGTTCTTTGGTTAATAGAAATCCCGTATTATCTATTGGCAATTCATCTACCGAAGTGGATACTCCCGCACCTAAACTAGTTGCCTCTGCCCACCCCACAGGTAAAACTCCACCATACATTTCACTCATAACTTCATCAACATATGTCCATACCTTATTGTCTTTAGTTAAATAATAAAAATACTGATATTCTACGCCAGTCATTTCAGCGTTCAATGTAAGACAATTTTTTGGGGGGTCAGGCAATTCATCTACTATTTCGCAATAGGCTTCTGTAAGTTGCATTAGTGTTTGTGCGTAATATACATCCACCTTAACAACCTCATCCTCTGTAATAACATATATAGCCTGTTGTGGTGTGCTTGGCTTCTCGGTTGCGTATATGATTGAAGCTCCACC
>JAEIGA010010520.1_pt1 | contig 14022 bp, 13 predicted proteins | sample 9270691 | NCBI WGS metagenome assembly JAEIGA01 (sample SAMN17057246, study PRJNA624740) | gut metagenome | biome: biome; isolation source: fecal sample | host: Bos grunniens | place: China: Xizang | collected 2019 | reverse complement strand
TGGAGCTGTTAATTCTGCGGTTGAAGCAGGTTCTAACTCGGCTTCTCGTTTAGGCGAACTCGTTGCTACCCACGTAATTCCCCGTCCCCATGAAGATGTGGAGAAAATTCTCCCCTCTTTAAAATAATAAATTTTCTTTAAACTAATAAGGAGGAAATGAAAATGGCACTTGAAGCATTAGGTATGGTTGAAACCAGAGGTTTAGTTGCTGCTATTGAAGCTGCTGACGCTATGGTAAAGGCTGCAAACGTTCAACTTATCGGTACTGAAAAAATCGGTTCCGGCCTTGTATCTGTTATGGTACGCGGCGACGTTGGCGCTGTTAAGTCTGCTGTTGAAGCAGGTTCTAACTCCGCTTCTCGTTTAGGTGAACTCGTTGCTACCCACGTAATCCCCCGTCCCCACGAAGATGTAGAGAAAATTCTCCCCTCTTTAAAATAGGATTACGCAAATTGTCAACATATAGCGAGGGGGAACTTCCCCCTCGGTTGACCTAATTTTCTCACTATCAAACAAAAATATTTGATTTTATTTAGGAGAAAACAATGATTGTTGGAAAAATTGTTGGAAGCGTTGTTTCCACCAGAAAAAATGATAATCTTGTTGGTTGCAAGTTTATGGTTGTTGAACCTTTGGAAGAACTTGGAAACAAGAAAGAAAAAATCGTTGCCATTGATAACGTTGGCGCAGGTATTGGCGAAATTGTTTTAGTAGCCACCGGTAGCGCTGCACGTATTGGTTGCGGTATGGCAGATGCTCCCGTAGATGCCGCTATTGTTGGTATTGTAGATAGTGGAAGCGGTCTTGCCGGAGTGATTTCATGAATATAACAAAACTCAAAGAAATTCTAAGAGAAAACGGAATTGTCGGCGCCGGCGGTGCGGGTTTCCCCACATACGCAAAGCTTGATATGCGCGCCGACACCCTTATTCTCAACTGTGCAGAATGTGAACCTTTACTTAAACTTCACAGACAGGTGCTTGAAAACAATGCACTTGAAATTTTAAGCACACTCGACCAAATTTCGAAAATACTGGAAGTATCTGACGTTTATATTGGTATTAAAGCTTCGTACACAAGCGCTGTAAATGCCGTAAAAGCCCAGATTACTTCTTTTCCTAATATAAAAATATGTTCTCTACCCGAAGTTTATCCTGCCGGCGATGAGGTGGTTTTAACCTATGAAGCAACAAAAAGGGTTGTTCCCGCAGGAGAAATTCCCCTATCGGTTGGGGTTACCGTATTAAACGTTGAAACCGTTTACAACGTTTATCGCGCGATAAACGAAGATAAACCCGTTACCCACAAATACGTAACGGTTGTAGGCGAAGTTAAAAACCCGATTACTGTTTTAGCCCCTATTGGAATTACGGTAGATAAACTTATTGAAGCGGCAGGCGGTGTTACAACCGACGACCCTACTTATTTACTTGGCGGCCCTATGATGGGAAGGCTTGGAACCCCCGCCGATACTATTACAAAAACAAGCAACGCTATTTTGGTTTTACCTAAAAACGCTCCGCTTATTAGAAGAAAACTTTCGAAGGCATCGATTAGCCTTAAAAGGGCTATGTCTTCTTGTTGTCAGTGTAACTATTGTACAACCCTTTGCCCCAGAAACCTTTTAGGCCACCCTATTGACCCCAGCGCATTTATGTTAGCGGCTTCAAACGGAGACACCAAAAACATTAAACCCTTTATAAATACTATGTATTGTTCGGGTTGCGGCCTTTGTGAAAACTTTTCTTGCGTTCAAGGGCTTTCGCCCAGAACCCTTATAGGCGCTACCAAAAACGGACTTAGAGCAAACGGCTTTAAGGCTACCGAAAAGCCCGAAATGAAGGCGGTAGACCAAAACAGAAACCTTAGAATGGTTCCCGTTTCGAGACTTCGCGCAAGACTTGGCCTTAACAAGTATAACTGCGCTGCCCCACTTATAGATTTTGATTTTAAGTTTAAACAACTTAACATTTCGCTTAGCCAACATATTGGCGCCCCCTCTATTCCGATAGTTAAAAAGGGTGATATCGTAGCAGAAGGCCAAATGATAGCGGCACCCGCAGAAAACGCACTGAGTGTTGGTATTCATTCACCTATTTCCGGTACAGTAACACTTGTAACCGGCAAAAATATTATTATTAAAGCGTAAAGGAGGAACTAATATATGAAAAAAGCTATTGGTATGGTAGAATTTAAAACAGTTTCCTCCGGTATTCGCGCCGCAGACCGTATGGTTAAAACCGCAGAGGTAGACCTTTTACAATCTGAAACCGTTTGCCCCGGAAAATTTTTAGTTTTAATCAGCGGTGATTTAAGCGCGGTTAACGCTTCGGTAGAATCGGCAAAGGTAAACGAACCCGAACAACTTATAGACAGTTTTGTTCTTGGTAACCCACACGATTCTATTTTTAGCGCTCTTTACGGAACCTCTGAAATAGAGGCGCCAAACGCCCTAGGCGTTTTAGAAACCTATTCTGCGGCATCGGCTATTGTTGCGGCAGATACCGCCGCCAAAACCGCTTTAGTAGAACTAATCGAACTTAGACTTGCTCGCGGTATGTGCGGAAAATCTTATTTGCTTTTAACCGGCGAAATTGCTGCTGTTGAGGCTGCTATTGAAACGGCTAAGGTTAGCATTAGCGATAGCGGAATGTTCCTTGATAGTGCCGTTATTGCAAGACCCGACGAAAAGTTTTGGCGTAATATTTTATAAAGGAATGTGTTTATATGCTCGCAATAGAAAGACGTAACGCTATTCTTGCAAAACTTTCTGCCGAAGGTAAGGTTATTGTTGCAGATTTAAGCCGAGAATTCGACGTTACCGAAGAAACTATTAGACGCGATTTAGAAAAACTAGATAAAGAAGGGGTTGTTAAAAAGACCTACGGCGGCGCTATTGCCAACGAAAGCCTTAATACCGACCTCCCCTTTAACGTTAGAAAACGCACCAACGTTTTGCAAAAACAACAAATTGCCGAAAAAATAGCCGACCTTATTCACGATGGCGACTATATTATGTTAGACGCAAGTTCTACCGCAATATTTGTTGTTAAAAGCATAAAAAACCGCAAAAACATTACACTTGTTACAAACTCGGTTGAAATTTTACTTGAACTCGCAGACAAAACCGATTGGAATGTTCTTTCTACCGGCGGAGCCCTTAAAAAAGGCGCTTTAGCTCTTGTTGGTACTTCGGCTGAACGAATGATTCGCGGTTTTCACGTGGATTTAGCCGTTTGCTCTTCTAAGGGAGTAGACCTTAATATGGGAATTACCGATTCTAACGAAAAAGATTCCGAAATTAAGCAGGCTATATTCGCCGCAGCCGACCGCAAAATTTTAGCCGTTGACAGCAGCAAGTTTGATAAAATTTCTTTTGTGAAGGTTTGCGAAATGTCTGATGTTAATACCATTGTTACCGATAGCAAACCCTCTGACCGTTGGGTAGAGCATTTAAAAGAAAATAACGTAGATTTAATTTACTAATTAGAAAGGTCGACCTTAAATGAAAGTCCTTGTTATAAATGCAGGTAGTTCTTCACTAAAATACCAATTATTCGATATGGAAACCGCAGAGGTTTTAGCAAAAGGCCTTTGTGAAAGAATTGGTGCAGGCGGTACAATTACCCACAAACCTGCAAACAAAGATGTTTATTCGGCAGAAGTTGACCTTCCTACCCATGATGAAGCGTTATCGCTTGTTTTAGGATTACTTGTTAGCCCCGAACACGGAGTTGTTGAAAATATTGAAGAAATCGACGCGGTAGGCCACAGAATTGCTCACGGCGGAGAAAAGTATAAAGCTTCTTCTTTAATTGATGACGAAGCAATTGAGTACCTTGAAACAATAGTTCCCATTAACCCTTTACACGGACCACCTGCAATTAAAGGTATTCGTGCTTGTAAAAGGCTAATGGATAAAACTCCACAGGTTGGCGTATTTGATACATCTTTTTACTCCAGTATGGAAGATTTTAGAACCATATACGCTATTCCCTATGAGTTTTATACCGAAAATAAAATACGCCGCTACGGTTTTCACGGAACATCTCACAGATATGTTTCGGCAAAGGCGGCCGAAATGCTGGGCAAAGATATTAAAGATTTAAAAATAGTAACCTGCCACCTAGGAAACGGTTCTTCTATTACTGCAGTAGACGGCGGAATTGCTATTGATACCTCTATGGGCTTTACCCCACAAGAAGGAATTCCTATGGGAACCAGAAGCGGTACTATTGACCCCACCGTTGTTCCCTACATAATGAAGGCTAAAAACCTTACAGCCGACCAGGTTGAAGACATTTTAAATAAAAAGTCGGGCCTACTTGGCGTTAGCGGAATTTCAAACGATTCGAGAAACGTTGAAGCGGCCGCTAAAGAAGGTAATTACCGCGCACAGTTAGCACTTAAAATAGTTGCTAACGGAATTAAAAAACACATAGGAAGTTATATTGCCGAACTAAACGGCATAGACGCATTAGTCTTTACCGCAGGTATTGGCGAAAATTCCGCTACTATGAGAAGTATGGTTTGCGAAAACCTAGACTTCTTTGGAATTAAAATTGATGAAGATAAGAATTCTTCGGCAAGAGGAAAAGCTGCAGATATTTCAGAAAACGGCGCTAAGGTTAAAACCTTAGTTATTCCTACCAACGAAGAATATATGATAGCACTAGACACAGTAAAGTTTTGTAAGGAGTAAAAACTATGGCAAATATTTCAGAAGCTGAAATCCGCGAGGTTGTAAGCCAGGTTTTAAATAAAATTCAATCTACCACTACTACCGATTGGGACAGCACCCATTACGGCAGCCGCAAATTTGTAGGCGTTTATAGCGATATGAACGATGCTATCCAGGCCGCAAGTAAGGGTTATGCCGCAGTGCGCGCTATGTCGGTTGCAGAACGCGAAGCTATTATTACCGAAATTCGCCGTTTAACAAGAGCCGAAGCTCCCATTATGGCAAAGCTCGGCGTTGCCGAAACCGGTATGGGTAGAGTAGACCACAAAACCGCTAAACACATTTTAGTAGCCGATAAAACCCCCGGAACCGAAGATATTGTTTCTAACGCTCGAACCGGCGATAACGGCCTTACACTTATAGAAATGGCACCTTTTGGAGTTGTAGGTTCTATTACCCCCAGCACCAACCCCAGTGAAACCGTTATTTGTAACAGTATTGGTATGATTGCCGCAGGAAATGGCGTTGTATTTAACCCCCACCCTAACGCAATTTCTGTTTCGAACTATGCGGTAGACCTTGTAAACCGCGCTTCTAAAGCTATGGGCGGTCCCGAAGTGCTTGTATGCTCTATGGTTAAACCTACCCTTGATTCGGCCGCAGTTATGCAGTCCCACCCACTTGTTCGTTTACTTGTTTGTACCGGTGGACCCGGAGTTGTTAAAGCAGTTTTATCTTCGGGCAAGAAGGCTATTGGCGCAGGCGCAGGTAACCCCCCTGTTATTGTTGACGATACCGCCGATATTGCGAAAGCAGGTAAAGATATTATTGATGGTTGTACCTTTGATAACAACCTCCCCTGTATTGCAGAAAAGGAAGTTTTCGCGTTTAGTAACATTGCCGACGCTTTAATTTCGGCTATGACTAAAAACGGCGCTTATCTTATAGATTCGGCTCAAGCAGAACGTTTAGCAAAGGTTGTTCTTGTTGAAAAGAAAAACAAAGACGGTAAAACCTTTAAAATTATTAACCGCGACTGCGTTGGCCGCGATGCTAGCGTATTACTTGAAAAAATTGGTATTAAGGTTGGTAAAGAAATTCGTTGCATTATTTGCGAAACCGACTTTAACCACGAATTTGTTCAAGAAGAACTTATGATGCCTATTCTCCCTATTGTTAGAGTTTCTAACATTGACGAAGCTATCGAGCTTGCAGTTAAGGCAGAACACGGCAACAGACATACCGCACACATGCATTCCAAGAATATTGACAACCTTTCTCGCTTTGCACGCGCGGTTGAAACCACAATATTCGTTAAAAACGCGCCTTCTTACGCAGGAATTGGTTTTGGTGGCGAAGGACATACAACCTTTACCATCGCAGGACCTACCGGCGAAGGTATTACATCGGCTCGTAGCTTTACACGCCAACGTCGTTGCGTTATGGCCGACAGTTTTCGCATTATTTAATTTAAGGAGTAACTTTTATGGCATACGATTCTACTCTTGTTGCCGAAATAGTAAATAGAGTTATGGCTGAATGCACAAAAACTTCGGGCAGCGATAATACCGTTCCCGTTGGGGTGTCTAACCGCCATATTCATTTAAGCAAACAAGACCTTGAAACCCTATTCGGAAAGGGATATGAACTTACCCCTTTAAAAGACCTTTCTCAACCCGGACAGTTTGCTTGTAAGGAACAGTTAACCATTATTGGACCTTCGCTTCGTCCTATTGAGGGGGTTAGAGTTTTAGGCCCTGTTCGCCCTGCTTCACAGGTTGAAATTTCGAGAACCGACTCCTTTACCCTAAAGGTTAAGCCTCCCGTTAGGGAATCGGGCGATATTGCAGGTTCTGCTCCTATTACTATTGTAGGCCCTAAAGGTGTTGTAACACTAAAGGAAGGTTGTATTATTGCTAACCGCCATATTCATATGAGCGAAGAAGAAGGAAAGGCGTTCGGCCTTAAAGATGGCGACTATGTAACCGTAGAAGCAAATGGCGAACGCAGAACAACCTTTTACGACGTTCAGGTTAGAGTTAATAAAGCGTTTAGTCTTGAAATGCACATTGATACCGACGATGCAAACGCAGCAGGAATTGGAAACGGCGCTAAGGTTAAAATTATTAAATAAAAATTTTAAATTTTCAGTAAGTCAAGCCAAATTAGGCTTGACTTATTTTTTTGTGCGTAGTATAATTTATTTGAGCCATTTTTATATATTTTAGAGGTTTTTATGAATTTTATATCTAATCGTATAGAAATTAAAGATTTAAGTAAAATAAATAATAACGACCATTTAGTAATAGACAGTTTTAGGCTAATTTTAGTTTATGGCGAAAATTCGGTCATCACATTAGGTAGTAGGGTTTATAAACTAAACTTCGGTTCGGTAGTTGTAGCTTTGCCTAATGAGTTTTGTTATATAAAAGAGCAAGAAAAGGTTTTAGCATATTCCTTTAAAACCGATTTTAATCTTCCTGGCGGCGCTTCCGTTTTAGAAGAACAGTCCTTAACAGTATTTAGTAGTATTTTAAGTTTAAACGATTCGGCTATCCTGTTCCCCTATATTGAACTTCTGCTTAATTTTTATAATTCCTCTACCGCTATAACACCTGAAAATTCTAGAAATATAGAGCGTTTTGCCGATGCGGTAGACATTTTAAACCAAAAGGTTCTAGGGCAGATATCTGTTCCCGATTTAGCCGAAAGGTTAGGAATTAGCCTGGCTCAGGTTAAGCGTTTGTTTTCGGAGTTTTGCGGGGTTGGGGCGCACGATTATTTTAATCTAATTAAAATAGTAAAGGCTAAAGAGTTTTTAGTTAGCGGACATAGCGTTACTACTACCGCCGAGCTTACCGGATTTGCTAACCAGGCTTATTTTTCGGCCGCCTTTAAACGAATTGCCGGTGTTTCACCCAAAGAGTTTAGCATGGAAAAACAAAATGGCGGCTCCCCTGCTAAACGAGTTAATGCAAAGAAACCGCAAAAGAAAAGTGAACAACCCACCGTCCGCCAAGAATTGCCTAGTTATTTGCTATAATTGTATAAAATATAAAGTTGTTTATATTTTATACAATTTTGGCTCATAAATTAAATAAAAAATAAAACTCTCCGAATATTTCGGAGAGTTTTTAATTTGTAATATTTTAGTCTTCATCTTTGCCGCAGCAACGTTTATACTTTTTGCCGCTTCCGCAAGGACAGAGAGCATTTTTGCTGACTACACCTTTACCTTTAACAGTAGTGGTTTCGCCTGTGCTTGTTTCTTCGGCAACCTTTTCACGCTTTACTTCTTGATTGCTGCGAATTTTAACGGTTAAAACAAGCTTTGCAGTTTGTTCGCGAATTGCTTCGTTCATTGCTTCGAACATATCGAAGCCTTCATTACGGTAGGCAATTACGGGGTTGTGTTGACCGTAGGCTCGAAGGTTAATTCCCTGCTTTAATTGGTCCATAGCGTCGATATGCTCCATCCAATTAGTGTCTACGCTTTTTAGGAGCATTACCCTTTCGAGTTCGCGCATAACTTCGGGAGTGTATTCTTCTTCTCGCGCGGCATAGAGTGCCTGTGCCTTGTCTTGAAGGGTTTCTATAACATCTTCCACTTCTAGGTCGTTCAGGTCGGCATTCGAGTAGCAAAGGTCGTTTTCGCCAAGTAGCCAACCACCGAACACTTCACGCAGACCCTGAATATTCCATTCGTCGGGAAGGTCGGAATTGCAGTAACCACGAACTTCGCTTTCTAAATAGCCGTTTATCATATTGATAATTCTGTCGTGAACGTCTTCGCCGTCTAGCACCATATTACGGTTGGAGTAGATTTTTTCACGCTGATGGTTCATAACGTCGTCATATTCGAGCACGGTTTTACGAATTGCGAAGTTACGGCCTTCAATTTTAGCCTGAGCGCCTTCGATGGTTTTAGAAAGCATACCATTTTGTAGGGGTAGATTTTCGTCGACATTAAGGGTGTTCATTAGACTGGTCATACGTTCGCCGCCGAAGAGACGCATTAAATCGTCTTCAAGTGAAACGTAGAAGCGTGTTGTACCAGGGTCGCCCTGACGACCTGCACGGCCACGAAGCTGATTGTCGATTCGGCGAGATTCGTGGCGTTCAGTACCAATTATGAAAAGACCACCTGCTTCGCGAACCTTTGCGGCTTCGGGTGCAATTTCTTCTTTAAATTTAGCGTAAAGCTCGGCATATTCGGCACGGGCTTTTAAAATTTCTTCTATTTCGGTGTCGCCAAAGCCTGTGGCTTCTACAATAACGGTGTCGGAATAGCCTTTGTGTTTAAGTTCTGCCTTGGCTAGATATTCGGCATTACCGCCGAGCATAATGTCGGTACCACGACCGGCCATATTGGTAGCGATAGTAACGGCACCAAGTTTGCCTGCCTGAGCAATGATTTCGGCTTCTTTTTCGTGGTGTTTTGCATTTAGCACATTATGGGGAATTCCACGGCGTTTAAGCATGGCCGATAAGAGTTCCGACTTTTCAATAGTAATGGTGCCAACAAGTACGGGTTGGCCCTTTTCGTGACATTCTGCAATAGTTTCGATAACGGCATTAAATTTAGCCTTTTCGGTTTTATAAACTACATCGGCATCGTCAAAACGAATAACAGGTTTATTAGTAGGAATTTCAATTACATCTAATTTGTAAATTTCACGGAATTCGGCTTCTTCGGTCATTGCGGTACCTGTCATACCCGAAAGTTTGTTGTATAGGCGGAAGAAGTTTTGGAAAGTGATGGTTGCAAGGGTTTTAGATTCGTGAGCAACCTTTACGCCTTCTTTGGCTTCGATAGCCTGATGTAGGCCTTCGTTATAACGGCGGCCGAACATTAAGCGGCCTGTAAATTCGTCTACAATGATAACTTCGCCGTCTTTAACAACATAGTCTACGTCGCGCTTCATAATACCGTAGGCACGAATTGCCTGCTGAATGTGGTGAGAAAGGGTAATGTTGTCGGCGTCGTTTAGGTTTTCTATTCCGAAATATGCTTCGGCCTTTTTAACGCCTGCGGGGGTTAACACACAGGTTTTAGCCTTTTCGTCTACAACATAGTCGCCATCGAAGGCTTGTTCTTCGTCGGACTGTTTGTCGTTGGTTTCTTTAACCTTTACACATTTAAGGCCCTTTGCAAAGCGGTTGGCCTGAGTGTATAGGTCGGTAGATTTTTCGCCCTGACCCGAAATGATTAAGGGTGTTCTGGCTTCGTCGATTAAAATTGAGTCTACTTCGTCGACAATGGCGAAGTTGTGGCCACGCTGAACTCTGCGGTCGCTATAAATTACCATATTATCACGCAAATAATCGAAACCGAGTTCGTTATTGGTGCAGTAGGTAATGTCGGCATTGTAGGCAGCTTTTTTCTCTTCGCTTGTCATACCGTGAACAATAAGGCCAACTTCAAGCCCCATGTAGCGGTAGAGTTTACCCATCCACTCAGAGTCACGCTTGGCAAGATAGTCGTTTACGGTTACAATGTGAACGCCTTTACCCGAAAGAGCGTTTAGGTAGGCAGGAAGGGTTGCAACAAGGGTTTTACCTTCGCCCGTTTTCATTTCGCTTATGCGGCCCTGATGAAGCACGATGCCGCCGATAATTTGAACCGGAAAATGGCGCATACCAAGGACACGGTCGGACGCTTCACGGCAGGCGGCAAACGCTTCGGGCAGAATGTCTTCGAGCGTTTCGCCTGTGGCAAGACGGTTTTTAAATTCATAGGTTTTGCTTTTAAGTTCTTCATCGGAAAGGGCGCGATATTCTTCTTCAAGGTTTAAAACCCTTTGCTGAAGAGGAAGGATTCTTTTAATTTCTTTTTCGCTGTAATTTCCGAAAAGTTTTGAGAGTATGCTCATTTTATACCTCGCAAAAATTTTTACGCTGTGCGTTATTATTCAATTATACTTGAAAAGGCAGAAAAAATAAAGTATAATTTGTAAATAAATAAAAAAAGTGTTATAATAATTTTTGAGGTGAAATCTAAATGGAATTTAAAGATTTTAAGAGAATTGTTATAAAGGTGGGTTCTTCTACCCTTACATACGAAAACGGAAAGCCTAATTTACGCCGTATTGAGCAACTTTGCCGTGTGGTTTCTGACCTTAAAAATCGTGATATTGAAGTTATTATTGTATCTTCGGGCGCTGTGGCGGTTGGTGTTAACCGCCTTCGCCTTGCAAAACGACCCGACGACACTAAAGGCAAACAGGCTGCAGCTGCCGTTGGCCAATGCGACCTTATGAGTATTTATGACCGCAATCTGGCAGAATATGGCTATGTTTCGGCGCAGATACTACTTAACCGAGATGTTATTGAACACGAAGACCGCAAGACCAATGTTATTAACACTTTCCGCGCCCTTTTAGATTTTGGCGCAGTGCCCATTGTAAACGAAAACGACTCGGTTTCGGTTGAAGAAATTGTGTTTGGCGACAACGACAACCTTTCGGCTATTGTTGCTTCGCTTGTAGGCGCTGAGGGCCTTATTATTTTAACCGATATTGACGGCTATTACGATGATAACCCGAGAGAAAACCCCGATGCCAGACTTATTCACAACCTTGATACCATTACCGATGAAATGATAACTTCGGCAGGTGGGGGTGGCACAAGCCGAGGAACAGGCGGTATGAGAACAAAACTTGAAGCCGCTAAATTCGCAGGCGAACACGGTATTGAAACAATTATTATGTCGGGCGAAAATCCCAAAAAGATTTTTGACCTTTTCGACGGCCATACTGTTGGCACACACATTAAAATTAAGGGAAATTAGTTATGAATTCTTTAACACCGCTTGGAATAAAGGCTAAAACCGCTTCTAAGGTGTTGGCTATGGCCTCGCCCGAAGCCAAAAACAATGCGCTTTTGCTTATTGCAGAAGAAATTAAAACCAACTGCGACAGAATAATTGCGGCCAACCTTAAAGACCTTGATGCTGCTCGTGCAAACGGAATGTCGGCTTCTTTAATAGACCGCCTTATGCTTGATGAAAAGCGTGTTTTTGCAATGGCAGACGGGGTTTTAGCTCTTATGCAGTTAGAAGACCCTGTTGGCAAGGTTTTAGAAGAAACTGTTCGCCCAAATGGGGTTAAAATTACCAAGGTTTCGGTGCCGCTTGGCGTTATTGGCATTATTTATGAAGCAAGACCCAACGTTACATCCGACGCAGCTGCTATTGCACTTAAAGCCGGCAGCGCAGTGATTTTAAGAGGTGGAAAGGAAGCCTTTAATTCTAACCTTGAAACTACCGAAATTATGCGTGGCGCTCTTTTAAAAGCAGGGCTCCCCGCAGATGCTATTCAACTTGTAACCGACACAACCCGCCAGTCGGCAACCGACCTTATGACCTTAAATGGCTACCTTGATGTGCTTATTCCAAGAGGTGGCGCAGGGCTTATTAAGGCGGCGGTTGAAAACTCTACCGTGCCTGTTATTGAAACCGGCACAGGTAACTGCCACGCTTTTGTTGACAGTTCGGCCAATATAAAAATGGCAACCGAAATTGTATTTAACGGAAAGGTTCAACGCCCTTCGGTTTGCAATGCGCTCGAAACACTACTTGTTCACAAAGATATTGCAAAAACTGCTTTGCCCGAAATTTGCGGTAAACTAAAAGATGCCGGTGTTGAAATTAGAGGTTGCGATAAAACCTGTGAAATTTTGGATTATGCCATTTTAGCAAACGAAACCGATTTTGCCACCGAATTTTTAGGGCATACTATTTCGGTAAAGGTTGTAGACGACCTTTTTGCGGCGGTAGAACATATCGATAAATATTCTACCCACCATAGCGAAGTTATTATTACCGAAAGCGCCGAAAATGCAAAATATTTTACCGCAGCAATAGACAGCGCAGCGGTTTACCACAACGCTTCTACCCGTTTTACCGACGGCGGCGAATTTGGACTTGGCGCAGAAATTGGAATTTCTACCCAAAAATTACACGCCAGAGGCCCTATGGGACTTAGCGAAATAACTTCGTACAAGTACATAGTTTCGGGTAATGGTCAAATTAGATAATTTTGCCCTTTTTAACATTTTTTAAGCTTTATAATCCCCTCGCCAAACGGTAACAATATTACTGAAAGCGAGGGGATTTTATTATGAAAAACGCAATGGGATTTGCGAAGGGTGCAATGCTTGGTATGGCCGCAGGAGCTGCTATGACCATGGTGGGCAGAATGATGATGCAAAACAAAGACCACCATTTACAAAAAGGGTCGAGCAAAGCAATGAAGGCCGTGGGCGACTTTGTAGACGGAATTCAAACAATGATGAAATAGCACCCAAAAAGAAAAGCACACCTTAAAAAAGGTGTGCTTTTTGTTATAATTTAGCGGCTTTTTCAAGCGCATCGTCAATGTGGGCACAGAAGTTTTCAGCACCTACGGCATCGTAAAAGCCGGATTTTTGCATGGCGTGTAGGGGTTGTTCGTTTACATGAGAAAGAATTAGGGTTACACCCTTCTTCTGGCATTTATGGTGTACTCGTTCGAGAGCGTTCATTGCGGTTGCGTCTAGCGCAGGAACGGCACGCATTCTTAAAATAAGACAACGTGTATAGTCTTTAACCTTAATATCTAAAATTTTGTCAGCCGCACCAAAGAACATGGGGCCGCTTATTTCGTAAACACGGACATTTTCGGGAACCTGTTTTAAATCAAGACTGTCGGGGTCGTGTTCGGCATCGACATATTTCCAACCTGTAACGGCGGTTTCTTCGCTCATACGCTTCATAAAGAGCATTGCGGCAAGAACCATTCCCACTTCGATAGCAACAACAAGGTCGAACACAACGGTTAAGCCAAAGGTTATTAGCATTACGATAATATCGCTTTTAGGTGCGCTTTTTAGTATTTTAAGGAACTTACGCCATTCACTCATATTATAGGCTACAACGAACAAAATGGCGGCAATGGCGGGCATTGGAATATGCTTTGCAAGTGGCATTAGGAAAAGCATAACTAAAAGAAGAACCAGCGAATGAACCATGCCTGCAATGGGAGTGCGGCCGCCATTTTTAGCATTGGCAGCAGTGCGGGCAATGGCGCCTGTTGCGGGAATTCCGCCAAAAAGTACCGAAGCAATATTGCCAACACCCTGAGCCACGAGTTCGGCGTTGGAATTGTGGCGGGAGTGCACCATACTGTCGGCTACAACGCAGGAAAGGAGCGATTCGATAGCGGCTAAAAGGGCTATTGTAACGGCGTCGGGCACAAGGGCTGCAATGTTGGAAAAACTAAAATCTATACCCTTAAAAGAAACGGAGGGAAGGCCTGTTTTAATGTTGGGGTAAAGGTCGCCAATGGTGTAAACGTTGTCTT
>JAEIGA010010519.1_pt1 | contig 14022 bp, 10 predicted proteins | sample 9270691 | NCBI WGS metagenome assembly JAEIGA01 (sample SAMN17057246, study PRJNA624740) | gut metagenome | biome: biome; isolation source: fecal sample | host: Bos grunniens | place: China: Xizang | collected 2019 | reverse complement strand
GCGGCGCTTTGGTTCATCGCCTTTCATCAGCTTCATTGCTACATCTCTTGCCCTGGCACCTACCACATACAGTGGCAATCCATGCTCTGCCATACATTTATTCAAGGCAACGAGTGTACTATATAGCCAGTCATTGCCAAGTTCCTCTTTCGTGATTTTATATTCCATTCTCAATCAGTCTTTGAGCCGCCTCAATGCAACGGCTGTTGCCACTTCCCATCAAGTCAGCGTATATTAGAATTTTGGGAGCCGTTTTCTCGTCAGTATTGTCTTTCCAGAACTTCTGATAGAGTTTTATCCTGCCTTTTTCCTGGAATTTCACCTTCTTGGTCATCATCAGTTTGACACTCGGCGTTTCCGTGTAAATATCAAATAGTTCTGGCATCAGGTAGCGGTCAATCAAAAAGGCTCCACCTTCACCTCCCCAGCACATTCCATCTGGTAGTATTATTTTGTTCCAATCTCGTCGGCAGTCGGCATCCACAAACTCCATTTCCTTTAGCAGCAACTTCGGCTTCAGACTCTGATTGTAGTGAGTCTGCCAAACATCTAGCAGCTCTTTCCTGTTTTTCAAAAAACGCCCATTTTCTGTGGTAAGCACGAACTGCCCCCTGCCAAGTTCCTCTATTACGTTCTTGATTGTGCCAAGTGACACACCGGTTTCTTCATGAATAGTCCGATAAGGTTTATTGATATTTATTTCGTCAAGCAACAAATAAAAAATAACCTTCAGACCTGCTTCATTGAACGCTTTTCCTTTTGCCTCTTTTGGCAGCATTGCCTTTTGTCCGCTTATACGTATAAACATCGGAGCGGCAACAATGTTGCAGTTTCCGCTGCTCTCCACCACACTAACTCCTTCTTCAGGCAAACCGTCAAAAGATTCTGGTGAGAAATGGTTTGCTACCAGCATCAGCGGCTTGTCTGTCTGCTCCTTAAGACCTCTCATGTGCTGCACAACAAGGTTGTAATTTGCCTTGTTCACTTGTGGCCTCACATCACAAGCAAATGTAACCCCGTTGATAGTGAGGTTATAGCCATAACTTTCACTTTGCTTAGCTGTCTTGAATACGACATCTTCCAAGTTCGTCAATCGTCTCAGATTATAGACGACATCATTGATGATTTCTTCTTCTCTGACCATACTTGTTCACTGTTTTGTTTGTGTTCATGTATTTTGAACGCTGCAAATTTAATGAACATTTTCCAAACGACCAAACTTTTTGTTCAAAAAATGGTATTTGTTCACGAATTTTGAACAAATATAATGCTTTGAACAAATAATATGTGTTTTCTAAAATTTTGCTGACTTTTAATTGGATAATCTCTCGATGATAGTGAGCAATAGCTGATGTTATTGCATCGGTTTTCGCCCACTATCTGTTTTGCAATCTTCTGTCTAGAGTACCTGATAAGCCTTATTGCAGACTTTATTTCCCCCTTTCCCCTATCATCTTTCCTCTTGTAGCCCATATTTTCTCCAATTATTTCATGTTGATATGATTATTCGTGGATTATCGTAAATAATCGGAATCAGCATGGCATCATTGAGTTCCTTTGCAGCCGAATCACCAAAACTGTGGTAAATTATGGAAAAAGAAATTCTGACATTCAACGACCTCCCGCAGGTCGTCGCCCAGCTTCGGGATGAGGTGATGGGCATGAGAGCCATACTGACTAGACAGCAGGCAGAGAGTAGCAAACCAGTAAAGGAGAACCGCCACAAGCCAATGACTGTGGATGAGGCCATCGAGTACACGCACATCCCCAGGGGAACGATGTACATGAAACTGGAGGACGGCACCATCCCAGCCACCAAGCCTGGCAGAAGATGGATCCTGTATTAAGATGAGCTTGACAAATGGCTGGAGACGAAGCGCAGGAATACCGTACCGATGACGGCGGACGAGCAGAACGAAGCCATCCTCGCTTCGCACAAGCGTAAACCAAACAAGTCCAGCTGGCAAACTGACCCTATTGTAGAACCTTCAAAAAGTAACGAACATGAAACCATTTGAAAGAATTCCGTTTTTAGCGAACGTGCTCATCGTAGCATGTTCACGTCCGAATGCCGAAGTAGGCAAACTGGTAAAGGCTGTAGTCACCTATGTAACCAAAGGTACAAGAACAAACCTTGATGACCTTCGCTTGCAAGCCTACTATGATTTGCTCCTACAGGACATTGACTCTATGCGAACAGCAGCAGAAGCGAAAAGCAAGAAATGTAGCGATAGTGCCAAGTGCAGAACAGCAAGGACTGCCAATTCATCTACCGTTCCTACGAAGAAAGCGAATGCAGCGAACGCAAGTACAAGTAAACCCCAAGCGATTGCTGAAACAGCCATAGCATCGTCAACCACTGATGCCACTAATGATACTGATGTCTCTGATGAATCTAAGGATTCTAACGAAAGTATTCATTTAACGGTTTCCAACAGTACAGCCATTTCCACTGATTTCAATGCTAGCGATGTCACTTCTTCCTTTGACCGAATGAAAGTCATCTACAAGAAGATTGGTGACAACGAATCGCAAGCCTTTGGTGTATGGCAGCAACTTAGCCGTCAGGCGAAAGAATCCGTTGCTCAATCCCAATCCGAAAAGGAGGCACTTGAATAGGAGAAAGAAAAGATAGAGAATGAGACACGACAAGCCGAACAGCGCAAGGAAAAAGTCGAGGGTAAACTGACCACATTAGAAAAATATGCTGACATACTAAATATCAAGCAAGAGGACTTGGCAGTACCCGCCTTAAAAACCAATCCCCTTGTCAAGAAAGCAGTCGAGGCTATACAAGCTGAACTCGAAAAGCCCATTCCTACATTCGGACATAAGGAGTGGCGAGAAGAGAGGATGGAAGCCGTAAAGAAGATACTCACAGATTTGCAGACTGCACTCTTCGAAGCCAAGGAAGCACAAAAGCAAGACATCTTGAAGTTGGGAAAGTCGCTCTATCAGAAAGCAATGAAAGACGCAGAAGAAATAATTGAGTAGAACAAGCAGTTACAAAAAAACAATAAGCGGCTGACTGCCGAGAACGCGCAACTGAAGAAGAAAATCTCTACGATAGATGAAACCGCTGTCATTAATCTGCGCAAGCAGAAGAACGATGAGATTGCAGAACTCGAAGCCAAACTCAACAAAGCCCATTCCGATGTGAATCGCGCTGATAATATTGCCTCCAAAGAACGACAGCGAGCCGACAAAGCCGAGAGGCAAGTTAAGGATATGATGGCCGTTCCTGAAATCAAGGAGATTTGGGATGCTATCCAACAAAACAAGCGAGCCTTTTGGCAGCAAGTTGATGGGTGGATTAACGATGCAAGGAAAGCAATCTACGCTTTTGCCAAGGACTACGAGCATAGCATATTCACAGAAGAATATACACATCCCATCAGCTGTGGCATCATGGGGCAGGCACTCAAAGGCAACCTTGACGCATCTGATAAGGAGCAGCGCATGACTGCGACCCATAATCTGCTGGGACAAATATCATGGAAAGGAACAACTGACCTTATGAGTGATCTAGCTCAGACACGTACCAAGCAGTTATGCGAAGAAATGACTGTCACCAAGGACATGATGAAGAATCTACTCCTCGCAGCTGGCGGAAGAGGCGGCATCAGTACTGGTGGCGGTGGTTCCAATAACGAACTAACTAACTGGGATGGTACCAAGAAAAAGAATGAATGGGGAGTTTCATAATGACAAATAATAGCAGAAAAAGGATATGATGACATCAATAAAGGTGAAGTTCAGACCTTCTACGGTAGAAGGCAAGGAAGTAGGTATTTACTTCCAGATTATCCATAACCGTATAGTCCGTCAGTTAAATACGGACTACAAAATCTTCGCGATCGAATGGGATGCGGAGTCGGAAAGCGTTATCGTACATGGTAACCGCTCCAACCTTCTGTTGGGTATTCAAGAACGTCTGGCGTGGGATGTGGCCCGTTTGGAAAAAGTTGTCCGCTCGTTGGAAACGGAACGTCGCCGTTTCACTGCAGACGATGTGATTACCATGTTCCATAAACTGACCAAGGAGTCCTCCCTCTTTACCTTTATGCATGGTGTCATTGCGCAACTGAAGCAACTGGGTAAAGTCCGCACGTCGGAAACCTATACTGCTACGCTCAATAGCTTTATGGCATTCCGAGACGAGCAGGATGTGCCACTTGATGGCATCAGTTCAGATATGATGCTCATGTATGAAGCCTATCTGAAAGCCAGAGGTGTTCGCATGAATACCATTTCGTTTTATATGCGTAACCTTCGAGCGGTCTATAACCGGGCCGTCGAAAAGGGGCTGACTCCACAGAACAATCCCTTCCGGCATGTCTATACTGGAGTAGATAAGACTGTGAAGCGAGCAATACCTATTAAGAACATCAAAGCCCTGAAGGAGTTGGACTTATCCATGAAGCCATCATTGGACTTCGCCCGTGATATGTTCATGTTCAGCTTTTACACCAGAGGAATGTCCTTTGTGGATATGGCATATCTCAGAAAGACAGACTTACAAAACGATATTCTGACCTATCGCAGGCGGAAGACAGGTCAGGAACTGACCATCAAGTGGGAGAAGTGCATGGCTGAGATAATTGCCAAATACCCTGAAAACAAGACAGATTTCATTCTCCCTATCATCAAAGAGGAAGGCAATGATCGAAGGCAATACGACAATGCCCTTCATTTGGTCAACTATCGGCTGAAAGAACTATCCGCAATGCTGAAACTCCAGCGACCACTCACCATGTATGTGGCTCGTCACTCATGGGCGAGTGCAGCCAAGGCGAAGAACGTACCTTTGTCAGTAATCAGTGAAGGATTGGGGCATGACTCTGAGGTAACGACACAAATATACCTCGCTTCACTGGAAACGTCGGTGGTTGACAAAGCAAACAAGATGATTTTGGGATTGTTGTAAACAAGAATTTGTTTAGCAAATTTCTCAATCTCTTTCTAAGAGACGAATGGATATTGCTCGACAAAGACCACCAGCCAATAGGCAAAAATATATTAGAACTCCCTCGTAGTGTAAAAAGGGCTTGGTCGCCTGTCGAGGCACTACTTGGGAGTTATCTGTTAAAGTGACAAATAGATTAACTCATGAATAAAAGGCTCCTCATCCCGATTGCTATCTGTACAGTCATTGTTATTGCAGTTATCTCAACCTGTGTAGGTGGAGGAAGTAAAATAAAACTTCAATGGAATGCTGTTCATCCACCTGAAGAAATAGATGACTCAATTGAGTTGAAAGTCTATGTTGAGAATTCTGGTAGCATGGATGCATACATGTGCGCTGGTTCCAATCTTAAAGATGCGGTTTTCGATTATGTAAGCGACCTAAAGCGATTAACCACCTCATGCTCGCTTTACTATATCAATTCTAAAGTTATTCCATACAATGGAGAGCTAAATTCTTACATTAAAGACCTAACTCCACAATCATTCGCCAAGGCTGGCGGAGACCGAAGTAATACAGAACTTCGTGATATCTTTGAGAAAATCATAAGAGCCAATGGCAAACAAATTGTTTCTGTTTTTGTATCTGATTGTATACTAGATATACCTGAAAATGCAATAGATTTCTTCGGTAATTGCCAGGTGTCTATCAAGAATACTTTTAATGAAGCTCTCTCTGCGAACCCAGGCTTAGGGGTAGAAATAATCAAACTTGAATCCAAATTTGAGGGATATTGGTATTGTGGACATAACAGAGAACTTCTCAAAGACGTGAAGCGACCTTACTACATTTGGGTTATTGGTGACCAACGATATTTGGCTGATTTCAATAAGAAAGTTCCCGTAGAGAACATTATTGGAGGTATCAAAGAATATAGTGCCTTTGCAGCACCGCAAATAATACCTTTTGATATTACCAAATCTACATATGTCACAAATCATTCCGGGAAAATCAATGTTGAAGTGCTTATTAATTTGAAAGGCTCTTTACAAAGTGGCACTATGTGTAAGAACACTGCTCTTTACAAGTCTGCGAACCCAGCACAGGTTACAGTTGCATCTGTTAACGAGATAACCGATGCTTCCAACCGTTATAGCCATGTTGTCACACTTGAAATAGAAAATCCAGAGACCTTAAGGTCTGAGACGTTGACATTCTCCTATCCTCATCTGGCTACATGGGTTTCACACTCCGATGATACCACAGGTGCTAATGTCAAAGAAAATCTTGACAGGACTACGGGTCTAATGGCCCTCATCAAGGGTGTCGCTGAAGCCTACAAAAACTCAACAACATACGGCTCCGTTTCTTTTGAACTTAAAAACAAATAACTTTATACATTATGAGTGAATTCTTTGGCAGTATCTACTGCTGGCTTGAAGACTTCTTTGGAATTGAGCTGGCAGAGTATCTTTGGGGAGAATCATCTCCAGAACAATTAAGCAACATGTTTATTGGCATCGGCCTTACCATGTTGGTCATCTCGTTAGTTGTAGCTGTTTGCTACTATTACGTCATCAATCATCCACGTCTTAACAACTGGTGGGGCTGGCTCATTTTCTTAGGCGTGAATGCTGCAATTAACTTTGTTGTTGGCTGGCAATGGGTCTTGAAAGACTATTATGCTGAACTCATGGTAAAGAAAGATGCGGCAACTGGTAAAATGGTAGACTTACCCATCTATACGGATGACATTTTGGCTTTCGGTGTTACCAACATGATTGATGCCATTATCGCTTTCATTGTATTCTCTTATATCATCAAATGGTGGAGCACCAACTGTTCACGTGCTCCTTTTTAACACATAAACCTATCAAAATATGGCCAAACTATATATTTTTGGAATTGGAGGGACTGGAGCGTGTGTCCTACGTTCTTTCACAATGATGATGTCGGCTGGTGTAAATATAGGAGCCGATGAAATCGTACCTATAATCATTGACCCCGATGCATCAAATGCTGACTTAACAAGAACTGTAGCCCTTATGAATAATTACAGGGCTATTCATTCTGCCCTTTCGTTCACCAAGAATAATGAATCAACATTCTTTAGAAAGGAGTTGTCTCAGATATTGGCGAACTACACTCTTCGAATCAACGATACGGATGACAAAACATTCCAGCAGTTTATAGACCTGCCTTCCATGGACAAGGCTTCACAGGCAATGATGAGAATGCTTTTCTCGGAAAAGAACCTAGGATCGTCTATGGATGTTGGTTTTAGGGGCAACCCTAATATAGGGAGTATCGTTCTTAACCAAATAGTGGACTCAAATGACTTTCAGGACTTCGCAAACAATTTTGAATCAGGAGATAAAGTTTTCATCATTAGTTCAATTTTTGGTGGAACAGGTGCAAGCGGTTTCCCACTTTTGTTGAAAACTCTACGAACTGGCACGAACTTTCCAAATAACGACCTTATTAACCACGCAGAGATTGGTGCTATTACCATTCTTCCTTATTTCAAACTGAAGAATGATGATGAAAGCGAGATAGATTCTTCCACCTTTATATCAAAGACCAAATCGGCCTTGACTTATTATGAGAATAATATCAGCAAGAACAATTCAATCGACGCTCTGTATTTTCTTGCTGATGATGTAACAAATACTTATGAAAACCATGAAGGAGGTTCGGCACAACAAAACGATGCCCACTTAGTTGAGTTTCTAGCAGCTACGGCTATTGTTGATTTCAGCAATAAGCAACACACGAATACCTCGAACAAAGAACTTGGTCTAAAGGACCTCGCTGGTTCGGTCACTTTCGATTCGTTCTATGACAAGCAGAAACGTCTGCTTTATGCTCCACTCACCGAATTTATGATGATGGCAAACTGCCTGAATCACAAGTTTGATTATTATTCATCCAAAGACTTCAATGCCAATAATGATAATTTTAACGGCTTGTATGGTTCTTCATTCATGTCAGAACTACAGAACCTGACAGGGTCATTCATTGAGTGGCTTGGAGAAATGAAGAAAAACAAACGTTCGTTAGACCTCTTCAATCTTAACACAAAAGACAAACCCTTTGAAGTCGTTACAGGTATAAAACCTAAAAGAATCGTCAGTCTCAAATCAGATTATGATTTGGTGACCGATCGTTTAAACTCTGCTGTTAAAAAGTGTCACAGCAAAGAGAACAACGACAAGTTCCTTGAAATGTTCTATCTTGGTATGACAAAGTTGTTTAACGAAAAATTTAATGCGTAATCATCATGTCGAAAGTATTTAGATTATACAGAGAAGGTACAACAACCTTCCAAGGTTGGAATGAGAATCCAGCTTTCCCATATAACTCCAATGCTCGGGACACCATTGAGGATCCCGATGGAGCAAGCGCTAAGAATGAAATCACGTCCATCCCTTCCCCCTTCGCAAGAATAGATCTCGTAAAGACAGCCTTTAAGGAGGTATGTCGTAGAGCATCACGTGACGTGAGAGAATTAGAGGGAAGCACCATATTCCACAAAATGGTGTCTGATTCATTGGACGTTGGCGAGATTTTCTTCAATATTGATAAGTTCAAGGATAAGATAGAAATCATAACATGGGATCCGTCCGTAATGATTGATGCCCTAAAGAATGACCAAAACGCAAGTCACTACTATGTGGCAGATGCCTTGCAGAAGTATCTGATTTCTGATGCTCAAACATACAATTTCAACCAGCTGAAGAACATTTATTTGTTGAACTACACAAATGGCCCCGATGAATTAAACATCATTGGTTCCACTTCGCCAGCTACACTCTTCTTCAGTGGAGCCAACAGTCTTGAATATATACATGACATTTTTTTCGCGAACAACGATCGACCTTTTGATGGCGACTACGTTCCACTTTTCAAAAGAGATTTTGACTACATCAAAGCATGGTGGACACTTCGCAAAACCATACCATACTTTTCTAATCTTTTCCCCGAGATTGAGAATTATCTGAACCTGACATTCAAGGCAATTACAGATCAACTTGTCAAGAACAAGTTGAATGAAATAACACCAGCATCAGCCAAAGACTTTTCTCTGATTGATGTGCAGTCTTATCAACAAAGTAATCAGGTTGAGCTGCTGGGAACGGTTTTGTTTAAGAAAAAAGCTACTGGCAATATTGAGAATGAGTTTACAATACATCCTGAACGTACTATAGCTGGTGTGAAACCACTCGTCCTCCCCGTTGAAGCAGGAAATAAATACGCTGGGCTACAATATGCAAATGGTACTTGGGGTAATACAAATAAGGCACCATACAAACCAAATGTTGCAGATATTGAACACCGCACACTTCCATATGAAGGTTCGACCTTCGCATATCTCACTATAAGTGACTTCCTCGAAGATACGATAGTAAAAGTGCCTCATACTTTGAACAAGAAGTATTTCTTCGATGGCAACATCAAGGATGTGGAACAGATGACTTCGTTCCTTCTTCCAATAAAACCACTCTACTTCAAGTATTTCTCTATAGAAACGCTTAATTCAACCATGACTGATGGGAAACCTGCATTTGAGATGGAGACCATCGCAGGTGGGTCTGTCAATGTTGTAATTCGAATTCCTATCGTAGGCAATGGTAATATCAGCTATATTGAGTATCAACGGATCTACTACGCACAGCGTCAGTCTGACGTTTCTGAAACGCAGAACTCTGGTGGAATGACATCTTTTGACTTTACTGGCTTAGTAATGCCAAGTATGAAATTCCAAAATGAAGAAGATGCTATCTATACGATTTCTTGTGTTAGCACCTTCTCAAATCAGTTCCGTTTTGAATTCTATCGTGAAGGTGGAATCATACGCGACATTCCTGTTGATTGCCGCAACAAAGAGAAGGGCTTGTTTGACTTCAAAGCTGAGACTTACACTATCCAAAACAGCAGCATCGATTTTATCAGAGTTTCTAACAAAAGTGGAGTAAGCAACGTCATTATCCCCAATTTCCTTGTTCATCAGAACTTGGAGGATTATGAATTCGCTGTTGACTTGGGAACTTCTAACACCCATATTGAGTTTAAGAAAGCCGACAACAACAGTTCAGACTCTTTCTGCTACAAAGATTCTGAAGCAATCCTTAGTACTTTCTTTGTACAGTCCTATCGTGAGATTCAAGGTAAGTTGATTCCTTTGGATTTAATTGACGAGAACGACTTAATGGTTCGTGACTTCATTCCAACTGTAGTGGGGGATGATTCAGATTTCTCTTTCCCGACTAGAACTGCATTGTCGTATGCGAAATCAACTGATTGGACTGAGAAGTTAAGAACATTTGGCTTGATTAACTTTGATATTACCTACAATAAGAAGTTGGGTATAGCCTATAATGCCAAACCGATGGTGAATATCAAGTGGAGCAGTAAGCCTAATGCCCAGTCTGCGATGCAGGCCTATATTAGGAATATCATGATGATTATACGAAATAAGGTAATTGCTAATAATGGTAACCTTGCTCGTACAAAGATTACATGGTTCTATCCCAACAGTATGTCACCACGACGTTTGGCTCAGTTACGTATGGCGTGGAACGATTCATATACAGAATTGTTCAATCGTGATGGTTCTACTAGAAACCTTTCGGAGTCTGTTGCGCCTATACAATTCTACTTCCGCAGGTATGCCACCGCAACAAACCTCGTTAATGTGGATATTGGTGGTGGTACTACAGACATCGCCTTCTCTTCTAATGGCAAAGTTGAATACATTACATCATTCAAGTTCGCAGCTAATTCGCTGTTCGAAGATTCGTTCTCAGACATCAACCCGAACAATGGAATTGTTGACTGGTTTAAGAATGACATTCTCGGCTTGCTTCAGTCTAAGCCGGAGTTAAATGAACTTGTCAATATCTTCAATAGTAATTTGGGACAGCCTGCAAATATGGCTTCGTTCTTATTCTCTTTGAAAGACAACTCGGCTACTAAGAGTCTTGCTCGAAATAATATTGACTTCAACAAGATTCTTCAGAATGATACCAAGTTCAAGGTTGTGTTTATCATCTTCTATACGGCCATCATCTATCACATTGCTCAGATAGTAAAAGCCAAAGGTCTGAAGGCACCGCGTCATATTGCATTTAGCGGTAATGGTAGTAAGATAATAAGCATTATCTCATCTGACCCGAAGATTCTTGGCAAGTACACCAAGATTATCTTCGAGAAGGTGCTAGGTAAAGAATACGGTTCAGCACTTGATATTTTTGGATTGGAACAAGGTTCTAACCCTAAGGAATCAACCTGTAAGGGTGGTTTAATTGCTGCTGAAGCATACGACGAAGAGCCTGAGACGCTTGTACTCCGCGATTCTTCAGGCAATCTCGCAAGCGCGAGCGATACTTACGCTACCATCTCTGATACTCATAAGGCAGAAATCGTGAAGACAGTAAAAGACTTCTTCAAATTTGCATTAACAGAAATCCCTTCTGCATTTAATCTTGATAACAACTTCGGAGTTGATAATGTTACTATGAAGATTGCGAAGGAAGAATGCACAAAGGATTTGGAAACTTACCTTGACAAAGGTATAGAACTCTCTATCAAGGAGTCTGGTAATAAAGACAACCAAATAGAGGACGCTATCACGTTCTACCCAATTAAAGGTGTCCTCCAGTCTCTTTCAAGCAAGATACAAGAGTATTACTTAGAAAACCCAAGCTAATGAAAAAATTATATAGTATCATAATCTGTATGATTGCCATCATGGTGATGTCATCCTGTAGTTTCTTCGATGATGACAAGTCTCCGAAGGAAACTACAGAAGTAAGAACTATTGTTGAACTTCCTGACTCTATAAAACAAAAGATTGTTGAACAAGATGCTCTAATGACAGAGCTCTTGAATAAAGTCGACACTCTGACAGCAGAGCTTAATGCAACTAAAACCGAAAATGCAGAGCTGAAAGAAAAAGTAGCAGAATTAAAAAGTCCCAAAAGCACATGGGCTTACGTCTCAATGAGTGCTTTTGTCCTTGGTCTTATTGCTCTTTTATTTGCTCTTTTTAGGCCAAAAGGAATTAAGGAAGAGACGGTATGTGAAATTGTAAAAGAGTGTCTTGGCAACTCTCACTGGATTAAAGAACTTCAAGTTCATGTAAACAATTTACTCTCAGCACAACGCAGTAGTAGAAACTCACAAACTGGTTCATCTTATGCTCCTAAGACAGACTCTCGTTTGTGTCAATTGGAAAACCAGATGTCCCAAGTCATTGCTGCTGTTAATAAAATGACAGCATTTGTACAGTCCACTACTCAGACTCACGCCGATACTCCGAAGCCGAGTAAAGATGCAGAATATCAAAAGGTGGGATACGCCAAAAATGATACCGGCACCTATTTTACAACAATATATGAATCCAATCAAGAAGGATGCGTGTTCAAAATATCCTTTATGAGTCCTACTAAGGGAAGATTCAATATTATTTCTTTGGATAAAATTCAGTCAAGAAACGACTGGCAACAAAAAATTGAGTGTAGCGGCATTTCTATTAAGGAAGCTTCAGACTTCCGAATTGAAGAAGAAGGCCTATGTGAGAAAATAGAAGAAAATACATGGCAAGTAACTAAACCACTTAAAATCAGATTGTTGAAGTAAAATGTCATTATTAGTTCCAATAATTGTAGCGACAATAATCGTGCTACAGATATTCTTCTTCGTGAAGAATGTGCTCCGCATGAGAGAGTACAAGAAAATATTTGCAGAAGAAAAGTCCTGGGGTATTGCTCACAATCCCGAAACGAAATTTGTCTCTGGTATTTATGGGCGCGGCAACAAAGTTTTTGAATCCATCAAAGACTCAATTAACAAATACCTTGAAAACAACTCTGGTTCAGTCATTGATTTTTCTCTCTTGAAAGATGCCGTTGACCGACACTGCGATTCTGTTGAAAATGACATCAACACACTGACCCCGACACCTTTGTATTGCGGTCTTGCAGGAACTATGGCTGGTGTAATCGTAGGTCTTAGTTCCTTGCTTACCACAGGAAGTATTACCGCACTTTTGTCTTCAGGTTCTGGTAACTTCGGTACAGCTGCAGAAGGTGTAAACGACTTGCTTGCAGGTGTAGCTTGGGCAATGCTTGCCAGTATCATGGGTATCTTACTTACCACAATAGCTTCTCTTCTGTTTAAGAGGTATAAATTACAAGGAGAATCTGGTAAGAACTCTTTTCTGGCGTGGCTTCAAGCAAAACTACTTCCAGAGTTGCCTTCTGACACATCTGATGCACTAAATCGTCTGGTCAAGAATCTCAATAAGTTCAATAGTACCTTTGCAGAAAATACATCCTCACTACGTGGCGCATTACGTGAGGTAAACGAATCTTATCGCATCCAAGGTGACATTATCAAAGCCGTGCATGACATGGACGTGATGAAGATGGCAAAGGCTAACGTCCGAGTTCTTGAAGAACTGAAGGAATGCACAGATAAGTTAGAACAGTTCAATGAATATTTGGATGACATTCACGGCTATACTGATGCAATCCATACATTTACTACTCAATTCGAGCACGAAGCTAACCGATTGCATGTTCTAGAAGAGATACAGCAGTATTTCATGCGTCATAAGGCAGAAATTGCCAAAGATTCAGCTGACGTAGATGTTGCCTTGAGAGACGCATTGCGTACCCTAAAGGAAACTGCCAGCCAAAACACAGGTGAACTCAACTCTACACTTGTTCAGCAAGCCGAAGAGTTTAAACGTATTATTGCCGATGAAAAAGATTCTTTTGAAAGACTGAATAGAGAACTTCGTACTCAATTCAGTGCTGAACTCACCCAAATCCCAATGTTGCAAAAACAGTTGGCTGAAATTGCAGGAATCCCTGCAAAATTAGACAAGCTTATAGAACGTATGGAACGCTCAAATAGTACTTTGGCTTCACAGGTGAGTGGAACAATGACACGCACAGCTAAGGAACTCACAACTGTTTCGTCAAAGGGTGAATCTTCTCCTTATGCTGTTCCTCAAATGATGCCAAACTGGATGAAGTGGACTATTGTTATCTCGGTTATCTTGATTGCCCTTGCTTGCATTTCTAATACCGTTTACAATATATGTTTTG
>JAEIGA010010518.1_pt1 | contig 14024 bp, 11 predicted proteins | sample 9270691 | NCBI WGS metagenome assembly JAEIGA01 (sample SAMN17057246, study PRJNA624740) | gut metagenome | biome: biome; isolation source: fecal sample | host: Bos grunniens | place: China: Xizang | collected 2019 | reverse complement strand
TCGTACTCGCGTTCCATATCCACAAAGCTGATCCACAGCACCGCCATGATGGCGAAAATTCCGTAACAGACATAATTCAATCTGCCAATCTCGCCTATTTCTTTCGTTGTTTCTTTATCGATATTGGCGGCAAGCAAGACGAAAAACACCCAAGGAATAATACCATGTATAGGTTGAGTGAATGATTCCACCATCATCAGAATGTACAAAGGAATGCACAAAGACCACAGATAGCTGCGATGTTCCCTGCCGACCGTCAGTAATGGCCAAAGCATGATGAAAATAACTACAAGCAAGCCTGCCAATCCCAATTCTAGCCAAGTGTTGAGTAAAGTGTTGTGGGCGTGCAGCGTGCCGATATTCATATTTTCTTTGGTGCAGATTTCGTTGAATTGGTCTTTGATGTCGCCGCTACCCACACCGCTCATCCAGTTGCCATCTTCGAAAATCAATTGCAGACAGCTGTGCCAAATGGCTAAACGATTGTCTTTTTCGTCCAAACTCAAAGTGGACGACTGTATCTGTTGCCACTGAATACGTTCAAATCTGGGATGAAATTGCCATAGCGCCCAAATTCCCAGCATAACGAGCAGCAAAGCCGGTATAAGCCATTTCTTGTGGCGTTTTCCTAAACCATTGAAAATAAAAAAGATTGCTAAGCCAACCAAAGCCAACAATGGCGCGCGACCTTTCAGGAAGAAAAGATGCAGCAGCAAGAATGCGCTATACAACAGCATAATCCACATAAAGGAACGTCTTCCCCAGGCATTCGTTAGATCTTTCCTTAAATGCCACAAGCTGGCCAAAGCCATCAGTTGGATGATGCCGAAATACGATCGATGCTTGAAACTCATGGCAATATTGACAAACTGATCGTAGGCGCTTTTCTGGAAAAGGTAGCGTTCGCCGCTTTGCATGCTGTATTCTATGAATGGTAGAGCTACCGAATAAAGCAAACTGAGCATGGATCCTATCACGAAAGCCAGCAACAATTGTTTCAGTTTGTATTTTTCATTGAAGCCGAAAATGGCCATCACGGCCGTGATGATAAAAGCCAGTCGTCGTTCCAATTGTCTGCCGGCGTAAAGCATATTATCGCTGTATAGCAAGGAAATGAGCATCAGCAGATAAAAGATTCCGAAGGCGTAAGCAGCAGCATTTTTCCATTGAAAACGAGCGCGGAGATAGCCTTTATTTAGCAGCAGATCGATAAACCAAGTGCAAGCCCAGGCGAAATAGATTTTCAGCATCAAGGCGTCGGCAAAGCTGATGGAAGCGGCCATGAGCAAGGCGATAGCATAATGTATCCAGGCAATGCCCTCTTTGATTTTTTGGCCCGAAGTTATGGTGGAAGTCATGAGATTTCATCGAAAAATATGCGCAAAAGTAAGGCTTTTTTTCTAATTTCGCGCATTCATTCAAAAGCATAAGAAGTGGGAAGAAGAAACAAAGAACGTGTTATATTAGAAAACGTTGAGATTCAGTCGGTTGCTGCCGAAGGTAAGGCCTTGGCACGCGTAGATAATATGGTGGTTTTCATGCCTTATGGCGCACCCGGAGATATTGTGGATGTGCAAATCCTCAAGAAGCGTAAACAGCATGCCGAAGGACGTATTGTCCGTTATGTCAAATATTCCGACGAACGTTGTCAGCCATTCTGTGAACATTTTGGTGTCTGTGGCGGTTGTCAATGGCAACATTTGCCTTATGAAGCCCAATTGCGTCATAAACAGCAACAAGTATTGGACAATCTCAAGCATATTGCCAAAGTGGAACTGCCCGAATGTCGTCCTATTCTTGGTTCGGAAAACATCAAGCATTATCGTAATAAATTGGAATTCACCTTTTCCGACAAACCTTGGCGCACTGCCGAAGAAATGGCTTCCGAAGTGGATTTCGCTACTTTAGACCAACACGCTTTGGGATTTCATATTCCCGGAATGTTCGATAAAGTATTGGATATCAAGCATTGTTATCTGCAGGAAACTTTTTCCGACGAATTGCGACTTTTTATCCGTCGTTTCTGCGTGGAACACGATTACGAATTCTTCAACCTCAGACAACAGGAAGGTTTGATGCGTAATATGATTGTGCGCACGGCTTCTACCGGCGAAAAAATGCTGATTGTGGTCTTTTACCGCGATGAAAAGGAGAAAATACAAGCTTTGATGCAAGCTATCGCCGACGAATTCCCGCAGATCACTTCCCTGCTCTACGTTATCAACAACAAAGGCAACGATACCATTTTCGACCGTGATATTCATGTGTTCAAAGGTCGTGATTATATCATGGAACAAATGGAAAACCTGCAATTTAAGGTTGGCCCGAAGTCGTTTTATCAGACCAATTCGGCACAAGCCTATCGTTTGTATAGCGTCGTGCGTGAAATGGCCGATCTGCAAGGCGATGAATTGGTTTACGATTTGTATACCGGTACGGGCACCATTGCTAATTTCGTGTCTGCCAAGGCGCGTCAGGTAATTGGTGTGGAATATGTGCCGGAAGCCATCGAAGATGCCAAAGTGAATGCTGACATCAACCATATCGACAATACGCTCTTCTTTGCCGGCGACGTAAAAGACATTGTCAATGACGCATTTATCGAAAAATATGGTCGTCCCGATGTTTTAATTACCGACCCGCCACGCGCCGGTATGCACACGGATGTCATCAACACGATATTAAAAGCGCGTCCTCGCAAGATTGTGTACGTCAGCTGCAACCCTGCCACGCAAGCGCGAGATATCAATTTGTTGGATGTGGCTTATCGTGTGGATGCTATTCAACCGGTGGATATGTTTCCGCACACCCAACATGTGGAAAATGTGCTCTGTCTGAGTCTGAAAGAAAACTAAATAAAAGATATCAAGCCTATTAGTGCTGCTACCAAGGCCTTGCTGATTTTTACTGTCAGGAAGGCCTTTTTTGATTCTGCAAACAATGGCAAGGCGCTGTGTCCGTCTTGAACGATGGCGTTGGCCAGCAAAATAGCAAAAGGAATGTGTCCGCTCAGAAACAGACTGACGAAAATCAAATGTGGGCCCGATTGCGGAATCAGTCCGATTAAAATGGCCAAAAGCAGCATCAAATACTTGTTATTCAAAAAGGGCGCCATTTCCATCTCCCGATGATTGATCAGATGAATCACCATCAATGCGGCAAATACCCAGAGGAAAATTTTCAGGAAATGATGCTTGATGACGTGTCCCCAAAGATGATGTTCCAGAAAATGATCGTTCACCACGATGAGCGTAATCAGCACCAAACAAGCCAAAAACAAGAAAATCAGATTAAACCAACGTTCTTGCAACAACAGATGCCAAGAATGATGATGCGTTTCAGCCTGCGATAAGATTTCCGCATGATGCGAATGTTCGAAACTTCCTAACAAAAGCATTACGATGAAAGAACTGATGCCGATAAGTAGCAAGGCTCGGGCAAAACTCATGTGCTTGAGATGCTGTTTCCAATGCTTCGCCATTTCCGACAAGGGAAGAAAATCATCGTGATGTATCTCAAAATGAGCGTGTTCGTGGGAATGTTGCGGTGCTTTCCTGCCCAAACGCCATGTCAGCCAGCCAATAAGGATGGAGAGTGCCAGCAATATCAACATGATATATAAGGTATCTTTGGGCATTTGTACCAGCATCACGAAGGCTTCGTCGCCGATATTGCTGATCATGGCCGCCATCAGAGCACCGAAATGAATGATGCCATGCGTGTACATGGAAACCGCCGCAAATCCGCCAAAACAGCCCGGCAAAGTGCCAAGCAAGGCTGCAATAACGATTTGCCAGAACGGAGAACGTGCCAACACTTTGGCCCAAGAACCTTGGGTGGCGATATTTAACACCTCAATAAAAAGCATGATAATCAGCACAAAAGCTGTTATCATGCCCGTTTCTTTCAGTACATCGCTGAGCAGATGCAACATCTTATCTTTGTTTAATCGCTTCGTAAATCATGATGCCGGCAGCCACTGACACATTCAAAGACGCAATATTGCCACGCATCGGAATCTGTACCAATTCATCACAAACACGCAGATTTTCTACGGCGATACCTTCGTCTTCGGAACCCATGACTATGGCCAAAGGTCCTTGGTATTGCGCGTTGGTATAAGATTCGGATGCTTTTTCGGTGGCGGCTACCAAATGAATGCCGGAGTCTTTCATATAACGCAAGGCTTCGCGCAGACTGCTTTCTCTACAAACAGGCAAAGAATGCAAAGCTCCCGCCGAAGTTTTAATGGCATCAGCGTTTACTGTAACACTCTCGTTCATAGGAATAACGATGGCATCCACACCGGCACAGGCGCAGGTACGTGCAATAGCTCCGAAATTGCGCACATCGGTCAGACGATCGAGCACCACGATAAAAGGATCTTTGCCTTCTTCGTAAAGCATGGGCACAATCTGATCCAAGCGTTGGTACGTCACCGGCGACATAAAGGCAATAACGCCCTGATGATTTTTGGTGGTGATGTGGTTGAGTTTTTCTTGCGGCACACGTTGTACCGGAATATTGCTACCTTTCAGGGCAGCGAACAATTCTTTCGACAAATCACCTTCGAGATTCTTGCGAATCCAGATTTTATCCACATCTTTTCCGGCAGCGATGGCTTCCAATACGGCACGAATGCCGAAAATCATTTCATTTCCTCCTCTAGGAGCGGGTCTTTTATAATACATAAGAATAAATAATTAGCAAGAACTGAGTAATAATTGGGCATTATCCAAAGCGGCTTGACTGACATTGTCACCACTCATCATTTTGGCAATTTCCAGCACGCGTTCTTCGTCGGTGAGTTTCAATGCCTTACTGATGGTTTGTTCGCCTTCGTCCGATTTGTATACTTTATAATGGTGACGACCTTTGGCAGCAATTTGCGGCAAATGCGTAATGCACAGCACCTGACGATGTTGCGCAATATTTTGCATCAGCAAAGCCATTCTATGAGCAATTTCTCCGGAAACGCCGGTATCGATTTCGTCGAACAAGAGGCAGGCGCAGGAACTCAATTCGGCCATCAAGGCTTTAAGGCAAAGCATCAATCGGGAAATTTCACCACCGGAAGCGATTTGCGTGATAGACTGCACCGGCACATTCTTATTGGCCGAAAACAAGAAACAAACTTTGTCGCAACCATTGGCATCCAGGGTTTTATCTTCTATCTCCACCTTGAAACAAGCATGCGGCATACCCAATTGCTGCAATTGCGTCATCATGTAGGTTTCCATCTGAGGCAAGACCGAACGACGTTTTTTGCTCAGTTGAGCGGCCCATTTCTTTGCTTCTTTCAACGACTGTTCACAATGCGCTTTGGCAGCTTGTAAACTATCATCGGCCTGTTCGATTTCCTGAAGTTTTGCTGCCAGATTATCACGAATTTCAATCAAATCGTCCGCATGGGTACAACGATGTTTCTGTTGCAAATCGTACAGCAGATTGAGTCGTTCGTTGATGCGGTCCAAGGCTTGCGGATCCACTTCGCTCTGCTCGCTCCAACGTTCCACATCACGCTGAATATCTTTGAGTTCAATCAAACAAGTATCCAAACGCGAGTGAATGTCGTCCATGTCGGGAAGATGTTTTCGCAAACGCGCAGCCAAAGAAATGACCGTTTTAAGCAAGGCACAAATACCACGTTCTTCGGCAAACAAGGCTTCCATTTCGTCCAAACCGGCCTTAATTTCTTCGGCATGTTCCAACATATCGCGACGGCTTTCCAGACTTTCTTCTTCGCCAAGCTGCAAAGCTGCTTCGTGCAATTGTTGGTATTGAAATTGCATATAATCCTGTTCCTTGGCCTGTTCCTGCAAACGTTTTTCCAAGTCGATCAAGTCTTTGCGACTTTTTTCGTAGGCATAGTACGAAAGACGATATTGTTGCAGCAAATCTTCGCTTTGCGCGATGGTATCCAACACTTCCAACTGAAAACTGTCTTTTCCCAACCAAAGATTTTCGTGTTGAGAATGAATATCCAACAATTCGGCGCCCAAATCTTTCAAAAGGCCGAGCGAAATAGGCGAATCGTTGACAAAGGCCCGCGATTTTCCGTTGATGGAAAGTTCTCTTCTGATGATGCACGAAGGTTCGTCGTATTCCAAATCGTGGGCTTCAAAAAAAGGACGCAAACTGTCGATGTCTGTAAATTCGGCTTCCAATACGCAACGATCGCAGCCTTCTTTGATAGCTTTGGTATCGGCCCTTTGTCCGAGTATCAATCCGAGTGCGCTGATCATCACCGATTTACCGGCACCCGTTTCGCCCGTTATCACCGACAGGCCCTTATCGAATGTCAAATCCAATGATTCGACCAAAACAAAATTTTTAATGCTTAATCTGTGTAACATGGTAGATCTAATTTTCTTTAATAGCTTCTATACGATTGCTTTGACCCGGATAAATGTCAAGCATCAAGTCGTAGATTTTATCTTTTTCAGCTTTAGGCGCCTTGGAATAAATCTGTATCAGTTCGTCCAATTTGGCATCGGAGAAATTGCTGAGCAAAGGCGAGCGCGCATCGTTGCTCTTGATGGTTTTCAAGGCCTCCAGCGATTTGGTGATGTTGGCTCTCGCCTCTTCCATTTTATCGTACATCATATCCAGGCCCAAGCGATGATATTGATACGACAAAAGTCGATAGGCTTGTTGCGTTTCGTTGGTCAGTGCGTCCATCCAGGCCCAGCAGTTGTTGTCGTCGGCATGCGCTTTCCAATTGTCTCCCAAAGAACCTTGAGCCTGTGTAACAATGTGTTGCGCTTGTTGAAAAAAGACTTCGCCGCCTTTCGGAGCAAAACTGTCAAAATCCATCCCCAGAATTATATAAACCCAGAATACGATGCTTGCCGTCAGGTTGTCGCTGATATTGTCGGGATTGAATTCGAGCGTCTGCCCTTCCTGATATTCAAACTCGATAGCTTGTCGCAAGTTGAGCATCGGACTGACGTAAGTAGCATTGAACACCGGACGACGCGACTGGACTTGCATTTCCACCGTATGGACATTATCTACCGATTTCTGGAAAATAAACATAAAGCCGCAATCAATCTTCTCCACTTTCGAGAACTGGGCGCTGGTCCATTGACGCGTATTGAGAAACTCTGTCAGGTTATTCCGGAAGCTTTCGTACACCGCTTTGTCGGTGCCACCAATCTGATCTGTATTGATTTGCACACGACAATTCAGTTCCTGAGCCGATGTTACACCTAAGCCCAGAAAAAGCCAGCAAAATATACACTGCAAAAGTTTCTTCATCGCGGATGCTTATTTGTTTTTACGATTTTTCAAGATGTAGTCGATAATGTCGCTAGCCACATCTTTCTTCGTTTTAAGCGGAAAATCCAAACGTTCTTCCGCCGAGAGAATGCTCACTTTGTTGGTATCGTGACGGAAACCCGCGCCTTGGTCTTGCAAAGAATTCAACACGATGGCATCCAGATTTTTACGACGAAGTTTGGCTTCGGCATGCTGGCTTTCGTTGTGGGTTTCCAGTGCAAATCCGAGCAAATATTGACTTGGCTGTTTGCGTTCGCCCAAAGCGGCCGCAATATCTTTGTTGGGCAACAAATGAAGAGAAAGTTCGCCACTTTCTTCGCGTTTTATTTTGTTGTCGGAGATTTCTGCCACTCTGTAATCGGCCACGGCAGCACAAAGTATGGCGGTTTCACACGAAGGAAAATGCTCGATACAAGCTTGATACATTTCTTCGGCGCTTTCCACATCGATGCGATGGATATTGCCTGCGGGTGTTTCCAAAGCTACCGGACCCGATACCAAATATACTTCAGCACCACGTTGGGCACAAACTTCGGCCAAAGCATAAGCCATTTTTCCGGAAGAATAATTGCCGATGAAACGTACCGGATCTATTTTTTCATAAGTCGGGCCGGCGGTGATAAGCACTTTCTCGCCTTTCATGTCGGCGCTTTTCGCAAAATAGTTTTCCAGATATGCCACGATGGCTTCCGGTTCTTCCATGCGACCTTTGCCCTCCAAACCGCTGGCCAATTCGCCGAAACCCGGTTCGATGATGTGATTGCCGTAAGATTGCAGCAGTTTCAGATTGGCCTGAGTGCTAGGATGTTTGTACATATCCAAGTCCATGGCTGGCGAAACAAATACCGGCGCTTTCATCGACAGATAAGTAGTAATGAGCATGTTATCAGCCACACCATGAGCCATTTTTCCGATAGATGCAGCGGTGGCCGGCGCAATAAGCATGGCATCAGCCCATAAACCCAAGTCGACATGACTATGCCATTGACCATCGTTGGCGGCGAAAAATTCACTCACCACGGGTTTGCCTGAAAGAGGCGACAAAGTGACGGGCGTAATAAATTCCTTGGCCGCAGGCGTCATCACCACTTGTACTTCGGCACCCTTCTTCACCAGAAGACGCAAGAGATAAGCCGCCTTGTAAGCCGCGATGCTACCAGTGATGCCCAATACGATATGTTTACCTTTCAACATATTAGAACAATGTATTTTGTGTACTCAAACGAATTCTGGTAAGTACCTGTTTGGTATTCAGAGCGAAATCGCCTTGCATAATCCAAGCATAATAGCCGGGATCTTTGCGCAACACTTCTCTGACAGGCACATCTTTGTATTTTCCGAAATTAAAAACCTCTTCGTCTTTGTCGTTATAAACGATACGGCCGGCAAAATCTACATTGCGGGTCTGACGCGAGAAATCTGCCAAGAAATCGATATCGTTTTCCAACACATCCGAGTAACGATCCAATTGCGATTTAAGCACTTCGTAAGTGGCCAAAGTATCGGCTTGGGCGCCATGAGCACCTTCCAGTTCCTTGCCACAATAAAACTGATAAGCAGCGCTCAGAGTACGTTGTTCCATTTTGTGGAAAATCACCTGAACGTCCACCATCTTTCTATTACTCAAATCGATGTCTATGCCATGACGCAGAAATTCTTCGGCCAACAAAGGAATATCGAAGCGATTGGAATTGAATCCGGCCAAATCGCAACCTTTGATATCGTTGGCAATCTCTTTTCCGATTTCCTTGAACGTGGGACAATCCTTCACGTCTTCATCGCTGATATGATGCACCGCAGTAGCACCCGCCGGAATGGGAATCATCGGATTGACACGAAAAGTTTTGCACTCTTCCTTGCCGTTGGGATAGATTTTCAGATAAGAAATTTCCACGATGCGATCGAAAACCACGTTGGTGCCGGTGGTTTCCAAATCGAAGAAAACGATGGGGTTTTTCAAATGCAGATTCATGAGCGGCGATATTAAGCTTTAATCATCATCGGCATCAACAACATCAGCAAATCTTCGCCTTCTTTATTTTCGCCGGGCATCACCAAAGCGGCGCGTGCGGCATCGGAAAGTTTGATGATGATATCCTTGGTGTCGATATTGCTCAACATGGTCATCAAGAAAGCAGCTTTGAAGCCGATAATCAGGGAAGAGCCATCGTATTGACAAGCTACGTTTTCCTGAGCAGAAGTAGAGAAGTCTGTGTTCTGAGCAGAAATCTGGATATTGTTATCTTTGATTTCCAGGCGGATAAGACCGCTAGCTTCGTCGCTACAAAGCGAAACACGTTTCAAAGCAGACAGCAGCGTCAGACGATCTACCCAAATGGTATAAGGATTGTTCTGGGGAATAACGGCATTGTAGTTGGGGAAACGACCTTCAATCAACAAAGAAGAAATGCTGTAATCGGGCAAATTCATCATCCAACTATCCTGACCAAATACCAACTGAATGTCGCAATCTTCTTTGGCGAGAATCATTTTCAGCAGGTTCAAAGGTTTTTTGCGAAGAATCAACAAAGAAGATTCACCATTGGTGACATTGCCGCTGAACTGCGTATTTTTCAAACGAACCAATTTGTGCGCATCGGTAGCCACAAAGGTAACGTCCTGCTTGCTGATATCGAGCACTACCCCGTTCATAACCGGACGCAAATCGTCGTCGCCGGTAGCGAACAAGGTGGCAGAAATGCCTTTGAGCAAAGCTTGTGAATTGATGTTAAGCTCGCATTGAACTTCGGTGACAGGCTTCAAATTGGGATAGTCTTGACTGTTCAAAGAAGTTGCAGCAAAGTTGAAAGTACCGTTACGATAAAGAATATTGACGGCCAAAGTATCGGGATCGAGTTCGATACGGATGGGCTGTTCAGACAATTCCTTGATAGAATCGTACAAGCTCTTGGCAGGAATAGTAAAACAGAAATTCTCGTCGGCCTCAATCAAGGGCAAGTGTGCCACAATGGTGGTTTCCTGATCGGAAGCGCGCACGGTCAATTCCTGACCTTCGACGGTCAGCAGAAAATCGTTCAAAATAGGCAGCGAACTATTGGCAACAATGATTTTGCTCATCACCGACAAGCGGTTGTTCAAAGCCGAACTAGATACTGTAAACTTCATATTCTTATCGTTTTAATTGTTATTGTTTTCTTTTAAAAAAGTTGGCGCGCAAGCAGCGGAGCCGAACAAACAAAGATAGCGTATTTTATTTCAAAACCACCACTTCGGGCTGCAATTTTACGCGAAATTTTTCATCGACGCTGTCTGCAATTTTTTCATAGAGATGCAAGATATCTTCTCCGCTGGCCTGGCCATGATTCACCAACACCAAAGCCTGGGTTTCGCAGACGCCGGCATCGCCCTCGCGATAGCCTTTCCATCCGCAACGATCTATCATCCAAGCAGCAGAAATCTTGACACTGCCATCGTTTTGCGGCCAGGCCGGAATATCGGGATAGTCATTCAAAAGCGATTGATAATGCGCCTTGTCGATACAAGGATTTTTGAAGAAACTACCGGCATTGCCCAATTTATCCGGATCGGGCAATTTGCTGTTGCGTATCGTCAATACTGCCTGACGGACGTTTTTCAAAGAGGGCTCGCCCAGTTTTTGCACTTCTTCTTTCAACTGACCATAATCCAAACAGAATGAGGCATCTTTGGACAAACGAAAATTGACATAACAGACAATATAACGTTCTTTCCAATCTTGTTTGAAGCGGCTCATGCGATAGCCGAAAGCGCAATCCCGAGCAAGTTTGGTTTCGCAAGCAAGTGTTTCTCTGTCAAGTACAACGACGCTTTCAATGCAATCTTTGGCTTCCACACCGTATGCACCGATGTTCTGCACCGGGCTCGCTCCCACTTCGCCCGGAATACCCGAGAGATTCTGCAAGCCGCACCAGCCTTTTTCGATGCTCAAAGCCACCCATTCGTCCCAATTGAGGCCTGCGCCCACTTGCAGCAATACCGATTTTTCGTCTTCTTCCAAGAGACGCCAATCTTTGATGCAGGAATGCAACAAAATACCTTCGTAATCGCGACAGAAGAGCAAGTTGCATCCGCCGCCTATCGGCATAATGGGCAATCCGAAATCATTGGCTTCGCGCAAAATTTGTTGCAACTCATCAATAGAATCGTATTCTACCCAATATTCTGTTTTGACAGGGCAATGAAAACTATGTTTGTCTTGTAAATCAATCTCTTTTTGAATCAGCATAAAGCAAGCATTTAAAGACGCGAAGATACGTAGATTATTGCAAATTTTGTTACATTTGCGGCATATTCTTTATCAGTATGATTTCGGTAGTCGTTCCTATTTACAATCGTTCAAAAGTGTTGAAAAGATGTCTTCAATCTTTTGAAAAACAGCCATTCAGACCATTGGAATTGATTTTGGTGGACAATGCTTCGACGGACGATTCCTATCAGATCTGTTTGGATTTTCAAGAAAAATACCAATCGGAATATCTGCAGGTTAAAGTGCTGCAAGAACGCAAAGCCGGAGCCTGCGCCGCGCGTAACACCGGTATGCAAGCCGCCAGTGGCGATTATATTTCCTTTTTCGATTCCGACGACGAAGTCTATCCCGAAATGTACGCCCAATTGGACGCTGCCATAAAAGCTTATCCAAAAGCCGCCATGATTGCCTTTCGTTCGCATTTGGAATGTGCCGGCAAAAAGCGTCTGCATCCTAAAAGAACAGGATCAGATTTGACACAACATTTGGTTGATCCTCTGCTGGTTACGCATTCTTTTCTCTTGCGTCGTGAGGCCTTAGAACAATTACCTCTTTGGAACGAAGAACTAGCGCGCTGGCAAGATTTTGAATACGCTTGTCGTTTGCTTGCACAAATTCCTTCTCAAGATATCGTTTGGATAAACAAGCCGCTTTATCTGATTCATGCCGGAGAAGATTCTATTTCAGGTTTTAGCTATTCCAAAGATGCCGAAGCGCTGGAAAAATCATTGCTTTCCATCGAAGATTATCTAGATAAAAATCGTTTGAATGAGGCCTCTTTGCGCGCCGCTTTAGCCTTCAAAAAAATCAGTTTGGCTTGTCTATTGCTGCGTGAGAAACAATTAGCGCAAGTTCAACTGGATTATTGGAAGAATTATGCACGTAAGGCTCGTCAGAAAGTGGCAAAAAAATACCGCCCCTTGCTGGCTTTGCATGAAGCATACAGCAAAAGAGGCGGTAGAGCTTTTTGGAGAATCTTTGCGTTATTCGTATAACAATCTTCTATTCAAATATTTACATAACGATTTTGTAAGCTTGGGGATTCCAGTCGCCCATCACATTTTCCAAAGTGTATTCCTTGGCTTCTTTCTTGCTCAATTGTTTCGACCAGAAAACGCGCTTATCGCTGGCTGCACCTTCGCCTGTATTTTCGAATTCATAATAACGGGCGCATTGTTCATTTTCGGTTTTACCCCAATTGTGCCAACCTTCGGGACGAATAAATCCACCCATATCGCAATGCATAAACAAGGTCATACCATATTGACGCCAAGGACGACCCAGGTACATTTTGCTCACTCTGGCTTCGGCTGTGATTTTACAATTGTTGAAGATATAACCGTATTTTACATATTCTGGTGTTGAAGCAGCCGTGATATAAGAGTCTCGTTTGCAATGGAGCTGACATGCTTCGAACCAAGCTGTTGAGGGGCCGAAAATATAGTCGGTGGTACCGTTGATATAGCAGTTTTCGAAATAGTTGCGCGTTTGCTCACGACCGGTGTAGATGGTGTCCTGATTGCCCAGAATGTTACAATTGAAGAAAGCCACTCTATCACCTTCCACATGCAATGCCACGGCTTGACCTTTCTGTTCGGCATTATTTTCGATGGTCAGGTTTTGGAAAGTGATATCGTTGCCTTGAACATACAAGGTATGTGTGCGGAAAGTTCCCATCTTCATTGCTGTGCCGGGAATGCAGATATTGGCGTGGTCGTCGTAAGTGATGATGGTGTTTTCTCTGCTTTCACCGATAAAATCTACATTGGTAATCCAAGTATGCACCGTTACTTTTTCTTTGTACACACCTTTCTTGATAAAAACTGTTGTGCGCTTGCCAGGTTTGAAGGCACGAATCGATTCGATGGCATCCTGAATGTTGCGGAAATCGCCCGAACCATCGCGAGCCACTACAATGTCATACTTTTTTTCAGCGGTCTGCTCCTGTGCATTGACGGGCAAACTCATGGCCAAGCAAAGGAGGCTCAGCACAAATAATCTAATCGTTTTCATCATCGTATAAATAAAAGTTCTCTGTATTTAGGCAAAGGCCATAATTCGTTGTCTACCATCAATTCCAATTCGTCTATCAGATTTCTGATTTTTTCGAAATAAGGCTCAACCGTGTCGTGGTAAGCAATGGCTTTTTCTCTTTCGTTCGTAATACGATTGGCCACTTTGCGTGCTTCCACCATAGCGTCGGTGAGTTTTTGGATTTGGTTGATGTAGTATTCTATCTTCTTGATTTTTTCAGACTTATCAACGGAAAGTTCCTGATAATCTTCGTCTTTGTACAAGGTTTTCAGTTTGAAAAGATTGTCCAGCAAAGAAGACTGATACTTAATGGCCACCGGCACGATATGATTCAGAGCCAAATCGCCGAGAACACGTGCTTCAATTTGAATTTTCTTGGTGTAAGTTTCCCATTTTACTTCGTTGCGGGCAGCCAATTCTTTCTCGTTCAAAACTTTGGTTTGTGCAAACAGATCGATGCTCT
>JAEIGA010010517.1_pt1 | contig 14024 bp, 10 predicted proteins | sample 9270691 | NCBI WGS metagenome assembly JAEIGA01 (sample SAMN17057246, study PRJNA624740) | gut metagenome | biome: biome; isolation source: fecal sample | host: Bos grunniens | place: China: Xizang | collected 2019 | reverse complement strand
CTTAAGGAGGAGAACCTTACATTCATTACTCCTGCAACTACTGCTGTTTGCGCTGTACGTGTAACACGTGCTTCACGTGGTGCTGCTGCTGGAAAGTAATCGTTGCATAGGGATTAACACCTTGTAAGGATGAAATATCTTGTTGTAGGGTTGGGCAATATCGGCGCTGAGTACGCCAATACCCGCCACAACATAGGTTTCAAAGTATTGGATGCCTTAGCTGAGGCATCCAATATCTCTTTTATGACCGCACGCGATGGCGATATGGCTACGTTGAAGCATCGTGGTCGCACCATCTATCTGCTCAAGCCCTCGACATATATGAACCTGTCGGGCAAGGCTGTGAGATACTGGATGGATCAGGAGCGCATACCACGCGAGAACCTGCTTATCATCTCCGACGATATCGCTCTACCCTTCGGCACCTTCCGTATGCGTAAGAATGGCTCCGAGGGCGGACATAACGGTCTAAAGAGCATCACCGAGTGCCTCGGCGACAACCAATATGCCCGTATGCGCTTCGGCGTGGGCGGCGACTTCCCTAAGGGGCGCCAGGTGGACTACGTCTTGGGCGAGTTCTCCGACGAGGAGCGCAAGGCAATGCCCGAACGCCTAAAGCTCTTTGGCGATGCGATACTCTCCTTCGTCTCTATCGGCCCCGACCGCACGATGAATAGCTATAATGGAAAATAACAGAGGTTGCCCGTCGGGCAACCTCTGTTATTTTAATGAGTAATGAGTAATTAGGAATTAGTAATGGATAAAAGGCTGCGCCTTTTTTCCAATGAGTAGTGAGTAATGAGTAATTAGTAATGGTTAAAAGGCTGCGCCTTTTTAGTGAGTTAATATGAGTTACGATGAGTTAATATGAGTATAAAAAATCACATAGTAACCCATAGAAACCCATAGAAACCCATAGTAACCCATCGTTGTTAGCTGTGGTAGATTAAGAGAGGGCAGAGAGAATAGGGAGAGCAGTGAAACAGAGTATCACAATTTAAAATAAATCACTGCCCTCTCTGTCCTCTCTGTCCTCTCTGTCCTCCCTTAATCTCCTTAACAATAAACAAAAAAACAGCACCCGTAATCGAGTGCTGTTTTTTACGATATAAATATCAAAAAAGTATTTACTATCTCTTAATAATATACAAAGGTTCATTACCATGTGAAGGAACAACCCAAATCTCGTATGTACCAGCGTTTTTGGCTATTGCGTTGCCGTCATTAGAACTATTAAATAGGTTCCGTCCCACCGTACTCTGAATACCGCCATGACCATAGCTTGTGGTCCAGCCATTATTCAACTGCACCTTAAACTGTTCGTTCGCAGCGAAAGCAACAACAAGATGCCATACATTATCGCCAGAATATACAAACTGATGAGCCGCATTACAAGCACCCCAACCATACTTTGAACCGGTTACATTATATTTGTTAGAATTTGTAGGTGCAGCAACTGTGTCAGGTGTTTGGCCAACAGTCATAACATACAAACGACTATTTGCTCTATCAAAATAGAAATCGTGAGCTGTTGTAGTTGCATTGCTAATTGTAATATCGCCAGCCCAATTACAAGAGTACAAACCAATTGCTGTATTCTCTTTCTTTGTTCCTGCTGTTACAAGACCATACTTCGCACCAGCACCCCAAGCTGTATCGCCAACCTTATGGATACAGAATGAATTTGAGGTCAACTTAACATTCTTTGCAACAAACAAACCCTCTGTTTCAGTTGTATAGAAACGTGTTCCATCACTAATTTCCCACTCAGAAGCTACTGGAGCAACAATCTCACCAAGGTTATAAACCTTACCAGCTGTAAAAGTAAGCTCCTTAGACTTGCACTGAACACCGCCTACATAGCAAGTCAATGTTGCTGTAAGGCTCTCGCCTGGCCAGAAAGCAACGAAGACCTCGCCAGCCCCATCCATAAGAGTAACCTCACCTACGTTGTTACCATCCTGATCACGGAAAGCATCAGATGTCAAAGTAAACTTAACCTCAGCAGGACCAGCTACAGAGAAGCGCAAGAATGATGTAAGCGCCTGCAACTGAATCTTTGCATTAGCACCAAAAGACTCTACCTCAGCAGTAGTGTAGAGTGCCTCATAGCCATCGTATGATGAGTGGTTACCATCAGTAGTGATAGTTACAGGCTGACCAACAAGAGCAGCAACCTCATCGTTGTAGCAAGTAAACTTACCAGTCTCTACATCTGTACACACAAACTCGTAACCATTTACATAAAGCTTATCACCAAGCTGCCACTTAGTCTCCCAAGTCTTATCGCCATCCTCGTCAGCGATATAAGCACGTGTGCCGTTAGCAATCTCTGCATAGAATGAGAAGCCCTCAGCCTTCTCGATGCCATCATAATTCTCTGTACAAGCTGTTGCGCCAATGATAACCAGCGCAGCAACCATTATCTTCCATAAATTTTTCATCTTGATTTTGCGTTTTAATTGGTTAAACATTGATTACCACTCTACATCCTCCTCGCCATAGCTTGGACCGAAGATGCTACCACCAGAGACCTCAAAGCCTCGCTCAACACATACCTCTACAACGTAAGCAGCTGGTGCCTCGTAGCTAAGGTTTGCATTTACCATAAACTCTTTTTTCATAAGTTATAAATAATTTTAGATTGTTTAGTCATACACAATGGCGCAAAGGTAATCATTATTACATAATGTTAGCACGAAATATCACTCTTTTATGACGAAAAGCATAAATTTAGCGACGAACGAGCCAAAACAAAGGAATAAACAAACACGTCTACGACGATTACAAAGTGAAAACTGAACTTTGCGATTAAGGCGAGGGCAGAACAAGTTTACTTGTTTTGCCGAGCCGTAGCAAAGTAGAGGCATTACGAAGTTTTGCCTCAAAACTATGGTGTCTGCGACGCGTATATATAATTAGTAGTGAGTAATTAGTAATTAGTAATGGTTTCGCTCGGGGAGCGAACAGCTAAAGCTGATGGGTTACTATGAGTTACTATGGGTTCTATGGGTTACTATGTGAATTTTATACTCATATTAACTCATCGTAACTCATATTAACACATATTAACCCACTCCATAAAAAGGCGCAGCCTTTTAACTATTACTAATTACTCATTACTCACTACTCATTTTCCCTAATAACACAACCCCCTTAACTACCCTTAATCACCTTTAACCACCCCTAATCACCTTTTTACTTAAAAAAGTGGAGCTGACTAAAAAGTAACTTAGCCAGCTCCAATGTCCTAAGAGAGTGAATAAAAAGATGTAGTTTTAGGCTTGCGAAGCCCGAAAAAGCGGAGTTTACTGAGCGTAAATGAGCATTTTGAGGGCAAGCGTAACGACAAAATACACTTTTTATTCACTCTCGCTTATTTGATACAATGCAAGACTACTTGCTATATGTACTCCAAGACCAATCGTTCTCACCCCAACCTGTGATAGTCAACAAATCCTGATCAGCAGGGATTGTTACATCGCCAGTGTTGTTCCATTTCTGTGCATCATCCCATGAGTTTGCATTGTGGCTTGGTCCTCGGCGAAGGATCTTCATACCTGTACAATCCTTAGGCACAACGATTGAGTAGTAGCCAGCGTGGTCGCTTACCGCAGTAAACTGGTACCAATTATCCGAAAGTGCTGAGCCCCATACCCAAGCCTCAAACCAAGCGCCAGCCTGATCCCACAAAGATGAGCCACCAGCATACAAGTAGATAGTGCGGCTATTATCCTCTGGCAATGCTGGGCGGACACCACTCTCAGTCTGCTTAGTAGCCATTGTGTAGTCTGCACCTGCCTCAACAACATATAGATAGTGTGCCACAACATCGAAGTAGATGTCGAAGATACCTCCTGTCTCAACAACCATATTTGCGCCACCCAAAGCAGCATCGATATAGTGGTTTGGCTTGATGTAGTTTACACCACCTGCACCATACTTATCATTCCACTCTGTAGCTGGCTTACGAACAAGGAAATTACCACCGTCGTTAAGCTCAATATTCTGCAACATAAGCAGATTATTTACATTGGTAGTGTACATAAATGCATCACCCCAATCGTTAAAGTCGCCACAAAGCGCCCACTCAGAAGCAGCACCTGGAACTACAACATTCGAGCCTGCCTCAACAACAAACGCCTTGCTACCATCCTTAGTAATAGTAATAAGCTGTGGATCTGTGCTCTTATCTGTAGTAGTGAAGTAGCAAGTTAGAGTCTCGCCGATATAGTTAGCATTTACAGCATAAGTGTTACCCTCAACAAGTGCACCCTCCTCAGGAGTGATAGCAACATCATTGTGTGAAAGGTGGATATAGAGAGGATTCCACTCTGCAGAGTTCTCGATAACAATATCTACAGTGCGGTCTGTGAACTCCTCAACACAAGAGTACTTAAAGTTATTGTTCAAAGTGTTGAAGTAGATATCGAACTTACCATTCTTAGTAGCAATAATATCGTTACCAGACAATACAAGAGGATACTCACAATCTACCTCAGCATTGAGTTTGCCACCCTCGTAACCGTAGTTAGGCTCCTCCCAGCTCTTACCCTCAACAAACTTGAAGGCATCGCCCTTGAAGAGCTCTATGCCAGAGGCTACAAGCCAGCCACCATCAGTATAATCCATAGCTACAGGGTTTGCAACATCCCAACCCTGGAATGAGCCAACAACACCAATAGTTGCTGTAGGAGCTACATAGCCATCCTTGTTACCCCATACACCAACCTTCCAGTCAATGATATAGTAGTAGTTATCTGGCTCAGCACTGATATATAGGTCATCAGTCTGACCCCAAACGTGGCCAGGCTCAGCATCTGAGTTCCAAGCAAAATCTGCATAAACAGGGTTCATACGGCAGAAGATAACACTCTGCATATTCGCAGGAATATGGCACTCGAAGATACCATCGCCATCCTCGTCTGTCATAGTCACAGCCACGCTCTCATCATTCTCGTTGAAGAAGTATGCTGCAAACCATGCACCATCAGCATTCCATACGCCAGCACTGAGATATAGCTTTGAAGGCTCTGCCTCCAAAGTGCCAAAGTCATAAATCTCACCTGCAGCAACCTCAAGAGCCTCAACATACTTAACAATCTTACCTGCGATGCTTGCCTCAACAGAGATAGTGGCAGCCTTAACCTCAAATGGCACCCATACATCCTCACCAGCAGGAAGTGTGATAGAATCCAAGCTTGTAGACGAACCCTCAACACCTGAGAAGATCAACTTACCCTCAGACTTGATAGTCACCGAAGAGGCTGAGCTATAACGGAAAAAGGCGCTTCTTACGGCAAGGCTAACCTTGCGATCCTTTGGGAAGCTTGTATAAGTCTTGTATAGGCTAAGACCCTTCTTGCCAGCATCGCTATCTACAACACCTGCGCCCTCGTGGTAGGTAGAGATAACGATAGTCTTAGCATCTGCAACATTAGCCGCATTGCTATCTGTACATGTAAAACGAGTCATATCCTCAGCAGTGTTAGCAAAGATATAGCTCTTGCCATCAGCAATAACACGAAGCTTGTCGTCACCTGTCCATACAGTCTGCAAACCATCGCCATCCTCAATTACATCTGCTCGAGTCTGCTCAATCTCTGCGATGAAAGAGAAATCGTCAACAGTAACATCTGTGTTATTACCGTTGCCCTCTCCCTTAGCTCCGTCACCCTTGTCAAAAGGATTATCGAAAGGTAACTCAAAATTCTCACACGATGCAACGCCTAATGCGATAAACGCTACAAGCATCAAATTCCAAAACTTTTTCATAGCAATCTATTTGTTTGTGAATAATATATATGCACATTTATAAGTATACAAAGATAGCGAAATGCCATCAAACCTCCCTATTTTTCACCCTGTTTATCACCGAACGGACATATTATATAGACGAACGGCAGAAAATAGAGTGAAAACGGAAAACGGAGAGCATGGTGTCTGCGACGCTTATTTATAAAATTCGTGCGAAGCACACCACACTTTCCACCTTTCAGTTTTCACCTTATTAGTCCTTTCCGAGGACACCTTTCAAATTCTTCGCCCACACACCCTTTGCACGCATAACCTGCTCAATAATATCGCGGACAGCACCGTGACCACCGTTATACTCTGAGATATAGCGCGAAGCCTCGACAACCTCCATAGCGGCATCGGCAGGGCAAACAGGAACTCCAACCAGGCGCATACATTCAAGGTCTGGAATATCGTCTCCCATATAGATAAGATTCTCTAAGTCAACACCGTAATCGGCGGCAAACTCGCGGATAGCCGTAACCTTATCCATGCAATTAAGGTAGTAGCGCGTAACACCGAGCATCTGCAAGCGATTTTCAAGCATACGACCACGACCGCCAGAGATAATGCACACCTTCAAGCCCTCGCGGATAGCGGATGCTATGGCGTAGCCATCCTTAGCGTTATAGCGACGGATGAAATCGCCATCGGGGGTAGGTATAATACCGCCATCGGTCATAACACCGTCAACATCCAAAACTATCGCCTCAACACGAGCTATATCCTCTTTGAAGTTTCCCATATACTATCTGTTATATCGTTGTAAATCTGTTTCTTAATGGCATCATCCTCCAAGATGTGAAGATGCTTATCCGTAACCGTCCTATCACCCCTAATCGCAGGTCCTGTCTGCACAGCGTAGGGGTCACCAGAGGCTATCGCCTTACTTGCTGTCTCACTGATAATAGGGCGCAAGACATCGAACGAGAGTCCCTCGTCACTAACAATATCGGTAGCTATGCCATAGAGGTGGTTAGTAAAGTTATTCACAAAGACACCCGCAAGATGTATCTTGCCACGGCGCTGGCTATCGGCGTACTCCACACGCGAACTTATGAGGCGTGCAAACATTGTTAAAAATTTAGCAACATCCTCATTGTCAGCCTCAACAAAGATTGGCACATCTCTCAAACGGATGATTCTACCAGAGCTAAAACTCTGGAACGGATACAATATACCGCGTCTGGCTGGGCGAGGAATGACACTCATAGCAACACTACCTGCCGTATGCACCACAATCGAGTCCTCAGGGAAATTATAGCTACGCGCAACACTCTCCACAGCTCTATCGCTCACCGCAATGATATAGACATCGGCATCTGCCAACTCCGTAGGGTCGATGCTCCAGCTACAACGACCTATTGCCGCCACTTGCTCACAGCGCCCCCTATTGCGTGCCATAACCTGACGCAACAGCACATTTGGCGTGTCGGCAAGAGTACGGGCAAAGGACTCTGCAACATTGCCTGAACCTATGACAACCACCTTTATACGCTTAGCCTTCACGCTATCGTGGTATATTCTACGACGGTCGATAAGTTCATAGAAATCACGGTGTTGGCGCACATGGCATATCTCGCAACCCAAGAGAAGAATAAACCATGACACCTGCAACCAGATAATGAAGAGTGGCACCGCAGCGAAGCTACCATAGATAACGCTCAACTGCGACATAGCGCCCTGCAAATAGACATAACCCCACTGCCAAACAGATAGCAACACGCCCGCAAAAACACCCGACCTGAGGGCATTATGCCACGCCACGCGTGTAAATGGCAAATACTTATAAACCAGCGTTGTGGCCAACGAGGTAAAGCATATCGCCAACGTGCGCGATAGCAATTTGCTCATATCATTCGAGAGACCGATAGCCGAGATTATGTCGTAGGCAAACGACATCGCCAAAATCAGCAACGCTGGCACAAAGAGGGCAATAATAAGGTATGCTGTATAACGATGCAGAAAGCTACGTTTACGCGTAACCGACCAGATACGGTTAAACGAGCCCTCGGCAGTACGAAAGAGGGTAAAGACAACAAATAGCAAAATCACAATACCCACCACCGCGAAGATACCCGAAGGTACAATATTCACCGCAGCTCGCGCCGCAGGAATAACACTATCGAGCAGGTCGCTCCACTCTGGTACAGAGACATATAGGGCATTAATACCATTCTCAATAACACCCAATCTGCCAAGTATCATAAGCACCACAGCAAGGAGTGGCACGATGGCAAACATACTATACAACGTGAGTGCCGCGCAATCGACAACCGTGCGGTTGATATTCAAACCTCGCAGCGTGTAGTAGACAAGACGATAGCTACGGCGCAACGCACTGTGTTCCGCAGCATCAACACTGAGAAGACTCTCGTGCAAAAGGTGATTTATACGACCATTTATATTCATCCCTATCTCTTAATATGTACTACCCAAATATCTGTGCCAATGGCGGTTATCGCCAACATACGCTCCGAGCCTGCACGCATACCAGAAGCTTTACGCACGGCATCGACACTAAGCTGCGTATCACGTTTTAGAATCTCCACGCCTACACCCTTAAACTCCCTTTTTAGCTGCTTGGGATTGTAACGTTCGATGCGCTCTATTTCGTAGACCTTTGCCGGGATTTTACCCTCAGGTAACGCCTCTGCAAAGGCATAACCATTGTTGCTCCATATCTGCGCGTAGGGACCAAACTCTGCTACCGCAACGCGCCCCTTCTGCATCGCCACATCGGGAACAATCAAATACTTCGCACGCTCAGTGTCGAGTGGTGCAACTGTCGGATGTGCTGCGGTAGCCTCAAAATCGTACTCCCAGACTCCGACGCCCGCAATCACCACGCGCAACACCCCTCTTTGCGCCTTAGTATATACATTCAGCTCCTTACACTCACCTGCGATGGAGACCACCTCAACCTCGGAACTTGGGAAGAGTCTGCGCGCCTCGTCAACATCAAACAGCGGCGATAACTTTACACCCAAACGCCCTGCAACTCGCTCTATATTAACCATCTGTTCCAACACATTGGGCGAGCAATCCTCCATTCGTACCATCTTCTTGCCCTCTGCCGAGCGACGGTCAGGGTCAACAAAGACCCAATCGAAGTGCTCAGTGCATTGGCTTAGATACTCCTCTGCCGAGGTTGTCACAACCTCAACATTCTTGATACCAAGCAGCCCCAAATTATACCTTACAACCCTCGCCAATACCTCATCGCGCTCTAAGGCTACCACCCTATCAAAGCGCTCGGCAAAGGTCATAGTGTCGATACCAAGTCCGCAGGTCAAATCGAGCAGACTGTCGCCACAAATAGCCTTAATCCCAGCACTCTCCTCGCTCGACGACTGCTCGAAGGCGCGAGGCGGGATGATGCAACCAGTGGCATAGAGGCGTGGTAGCTTATGCTTGGCACGTTGCAGATACTTCACCTGCGTAGCCACCAACGAAGCATTCTCAATATGCCTATCCAATGCCACCACAACGGGGTCTCGCCCGATATTGCGCAACACGCACTGGCGAAACTCCTCCGTAGCCATTATATCTATATCTGCATTGGACAACATTCTATAAAATTGCTATTTAACAAACTTCAATGCACGCCACTCATCCTCTGACAGGCACTCCACACGGGTGAGCCCCAATGCCGTAGCGGCGCGTGTAATATCCTCAACATCCTCTGCAAGGAAGCCACTCAATAGCAGCGTTCCCCCCTGCTCCAAAGCCGCAACATACTGCGCAATGTCGGCGAGGATTATATTTCTATTAATATTTGCCACTACAAGGCTATAACATCTACCCGCAATACTCTCTACCGTGCCGTGGATAACCTCGATACGCTCAGCAAGGTCGTTCAGACGTGCCGACTCCTTAGCGCTCTCCACCGACCAAATATCTATATCAATGGCATCGGCACTCTCGGCACCACAACGCAACGCTGCCAACGACAATACTCCCGTACCGCAACCGACATCCAAGATTTTTCCCTTAGGCTTTAAGGCGTGGATAAAGCGACACATAAGACGCGTGGTCTGGTGATGACCCGAACCAAAGGACATCTGTGGTGCGACAACAATATCTATCACGCCCTCCTTAGCAGGCTCATGGTGTGGCGCACGAATAACCATAACATCCTCTATCTCAACACGCTCAAAGCCTGTACTCTCCCACTCGGCATTCCAATTTTCATCCTCGATGGTCTGCTCGCCAAGCAACTCACCATACTCCGCAACCAAGCCAAGCACCTCCTCGCGACACTCAGCCCAGCCATCGGCAAGGATATATGCCTTCAACACCAAACCCTCTGCCGTAGTCTCCGTATCGAAACTCTCGAACGCAAAGTCGGCAAGGTAGGCGGTGAGAATATCCGCCATATCCTCACTCTGGCACGCAACGCTTATCTCAATATACTGCTTCATCCTAAACCATGAACTTAAACAAGAATACCAATGCTAAGATATACATTCCCGTAGTTAGCTTCTTACGCTTGCCACTAAGAAGGTTAATAAGAACATAGCTCAAATGGCCGAGTACGATACCATCCGAGATACTATATGTCAACGGCATAAGCAACACGCAGATAAAGGCAGGGATAGCCTCAGAGTAGTCACTGAAGTCGATTTTAAGCACCGAGCTCATCATCATAAGACCCACCAACACCAATACAGGCGTTGTCGCCGCAGCAGGAATCGCCATAAAGACAGGGGCAAAGAAGAGCGCGATAAGGAAGCATACACCCGTTACAAAGGCCGTCATACCGCTACGACCACCCTCGTTAACACCCGCAGCACTCTCCACATATACCGCAACTGTACTTGTACCCATCACCGCACCCGCAGTTGTAGAGAGCGAGTCGACCATAAATATCTCCTTCAAATGCGGAATCTTACCATCCTTATCGAGCATATTTGCTCGCTGCGACACACCAATCACCGTGCCGATACAGTCGAACAAATCGACAAAGAGGAGCGTAAAGACAATGATAGCCATATCCTTAGTAAAGACGCTATCCCACACGAACTTCATAAATATAGGCTCTACGGATGGTGGCAAGCTAAACACCTCGGTTATCTTAGTCTCGCCCAATGGAATACCAACAAGAGTGGTCGCAAGGATACCAAAGAGCAAGGCTCCCTTGACATTCTTAATAAGCAAGACCGAGGTGATGACAATACCTATAACGCCCAACAGCGCCGAGCCACCCGAGAGGTCGCCCAACGACACCAATGTCTCCTCGTTATTGACAATAATACCGCCACTCTTCAAACCGATAAAGGCGATGTAGAGACCGATACCTGCACTTATCGCATTCTTCAGCGTTGCGGGTATAATATCGACAATCTTCTCGCGCAAGTTAGTGACGGTCAACAGCAAAAATACTAAGCCCTCCAAAAATACCGCCGTAAGTGCAAACTGCCACGAATAACCTAAAACGGTGCAAATGGTGTATGCAAAGAAGGCATTAAGACCCATACCTGGTGCAAGCGCCAAAGGCTGCTTGGCGTAGAGTCCCATAAAGATTGTAGGCAGCGCCGACATAAGCACGGTGGTGGTAAAGAGCGCACCCTTATCCATACCCGTCTCCGCCAAGATGCTTGGGTTAACAGCCAAGATATAGGCCATCGTAAGGAATGTCGTCAAGCCCGCCATAATCTCCGTTCGCACGGTGGACTTCTGCCTGTCAAAACCAAAAAGTCTCTCTTTCATCATTTAGTGGAAGCTATTTATCAGCGAATATTCACGCAAAGATAGGCAAATTTTACGAAATTTGCAACGAGAAGAGTAGAGGAATAGGCTGATATATAAATAACAAAGGGATGCACCCCAAAAGGCACATCCCCTGATTGTATGGTTATTTAATCTGTAAGATTACTTCGCTGTCTTGAAGATAAAGCTTACATTGATAGTCTCGATTGCCTCCGCTACAGCAGCGTAGATTTCAGCAACTTTCTCTACATTGGTCAAATCCAACTTACCCTCATTTGCCATCATCTCAACAACGGTGTTGGCAAGGAAGTTCTCGAATGCGTATGTAGGCATATACATATGCATCTGAGTGTTGTCCTGATCCTGGAAAGTCCAAACATCAATATCCTTGTATGCCGGGTTGTTCGCACTCTTCTTGATGGTCATCTTGTTACCCTCTACTACGATAGGTGCAGGCATAGGTATATTCTCGCCGTTGTAGTGGTAGTTATAGACAATCTCGTTCGCTGATGGGAACGACACTTTGAATAGGAGATTCTTCATCATCTTATCCAATATGCGACCATCCATAGTAGCGAGATTCAAAGTCTGACCTGCAAACTCAAACTCCGCATCCTTAGCCTTAACATTCGTTACATAGATATTGTTGTAATCGTAATTCTTGTTAGCGAGGTCAAGGTTTTGCTTGATGCGAAGATATGTTGAAGATGTCTCCTCTGTTCCTGTATAGTGTTTGTAACCCATAATGTCACCTGCAGATGTTCCGTTAGGAGTATATGTCAAACGAGTTGAGATATATTTAGTAGTATTTGAAGTTCCCTCATCGGCATTCTTTTTAAACATCAAATCTCCTACTACTTTGTAGGTTGTATTTACTTTTACCATATAATCATCCGAATTAGGAAGAATGCCTGTAAAAGTTGTAGAACCATCTTCCTCATATGATATAATGGAGATATCATTTTTTACACCACTAGGGGCGTCATTACATACCCACATACCAATAACCTCGTCTGCAAGGTCATTTTCGCAGTACTGATATACGTAACGCTCGCCGTTTTCTTCGAAGAGAGAGAATGCCATACCAGGGATGATGTCGAAGTGTCCAGAGAAGTTATCATCATCCTCAAAGGTCATAGTGACATCGTTACCATTGGTAGTAACAGTACCCCTTACATTCTCCCAATACTCGCCATCCTCTACGCCATAAGATACAGCTGTGCCATCTGCATTGATAATCAATGCCTCTGCATAGTTCTCTGTAAGGCAAGTCCAAGTACCAACAATGTCTGCACTATGGTCGTGCTTAACATTGTTGTCATCAGCCTCATTGTTACAAGCGGTGAAGAGTGTTGCTACCGCTGCAAACATAAATAAAAACTTTTTCATCGATGTTTTGTTTTTAATTGTTTATAATGTTGTTTGAGATATAGACACACTAAAAAGGCACTACCGCCTACGAAAAGCAGTAATGCCAAATATTATTTGCAATCTTTTTGCTAACTATCTGATTATTAGAAAGTTTATAAGGGGGGGGTAAATATTGCAAACTTAGAAGCCTCACAATTTACTGAGAAGCCACCCTTGTTGCAGTATACATACTTACCTATCATAACTCTTTGTCCACCTCTAAAATTTCAGTTCACAAAAGTAGTAATTTTTCCACAAATCACCAAGAAGAGACTACAAAATGTGATTTTTTATTTCCTCAAAGCTTTTAGCTACAGCATCTTCACTTGGAATCGTTGAAAAAGCAATTGCTGGTAACTCTTTCAGATACGTATCTTTAAGATTAGACCACAAAGCAGGGAAGTCTGATAATAATGGAGATTGTCCTATTTCCATTGTATTCCAACCTTCAGGTTTATCAAATGTCTCTCTGTCATGAGCCAATAAGGTATTGAAGTCCTTCTTGAATTGTTCCGATTGTAGATACTCTGCACACTCTGAATCTTGCAACAAATAATGCAAGTCGTAGAAGTGTCGTATCTTGGCTGCCACATCGTATGTATAATTATCCGACAATGAAAAACGGATAAGAGATACAAGTTTTTCTGTCAATGTCTGTCTTTTGTCCAATACATTCAATATGAATGGCTGTAGTCCATATTCTTCCACCAATGCATCATTGCCTGTCTGGCGGAAAAACTGTGCAATAAAGCAATCTATACTTTTTGAGACGTATGGATAGGGATTGGCAAATGAATTTATCTCAATCAATAACTGCCCGATATTGACGGTCTCTTTAATCGCTTTGCCAAGAACATTTGGATACGAATACATAGCCTTATAATAACGAGAGCCTTTGCTTGTAACTCCCGCTACTGCCACCTCCTCCAATCCCGATGTCATTTCTTTGGCTATCTTTTTAATCAACATCTTCAATTGGTTGCCTGTTAAAGTATCTGCATCGGATATGGCGATATCAATGTCCTCCGAAAAGCGATTACCGATTTTATGAGCCTTGGATAATGATGTACCACCCTTAAATATTGCCTTCTCTGCATTAGAGTTCT
>JAEIGA010010516.1_pt1 | contig 14025 bp, 9 predicted proteins | sample 9270691 | NCBI WGS metagenome assembly JAEIGA01 (sample SAMN17057246, study PRJNA624740) | gut metagenome | biome: biome; isolation source: fecal sample | host: Bos grunniens | place: China: Xizang | collected 2019 | reverse complement strand
TGCTTTAAATATATTCCGTTGTTCTGCCGGGAGGGGCATACCCACAAGGGGCACAGGCGCCCCTCCCCTACGGTCATAAGGCGGGTTTTGCAAAAACTGTCATTCTGCAGCACGCCCTTCATTTTACGCGCGGGTGTAGACCCATTCGCCGCCCACCATGGTGCGCAGAACGGAGGTATCCACGATCTTTGCGGGATCGCAGGCGGTGATATCCTGCTCCAGCACGACCATGTCCGCCTCCTTGCCGACGCTGATGCTGCCGTACCGGTCCTCGGACTGGAACTGGCGAGCCGCGTTCAGGGTGCAGGCCTGGATCATCTGATCAACCGTAGCGCACTCGGAGGGGCAATGCAGGGAGTCCGGACGGCCCGGCTGATAACGGGTCACGCCCATTTGAATACCTTCCAGCGCATAGGCTGGGTAGGTGATGGGGTAATCACTGGCAGAGGACACGACAACGCCCTCATCGAAGAAGGACTTTATCGGATGCATGGCCGCCGTGCGCTCCTTGCCCAGGCCGTAGCTCTGGATGGGCTCGAGCTCAGGCGGCAGGGGGATCCAGAACGGGTCGGTGGAAGCCACAACGCCCAGCTTTGCCATGCGGGGGATGTCCGCATGGTCCACAACCTCCAGGTGCGCGACTGCGTCCCGGAGATCACAGGGCCCGGTCTGCGCATTGGCTTTTTCAATGGCGTCCAGTGCCATGGCCAGCGCCCCGTCGCCGATGGCGTGCAGGTGCACCGCCATGCCGAGCTCGTGGGATCTTCTGTACACCGCGGTGAGAGTGTCCATGTCCATACGGAGCTGTCCGTGGTTGTTGATCTTCTGCGACTCGGGATCGCAGTAGGCCTGCTTCATATAGGCGGTCCCGAGGGTGGGCGAGATCGTGCCGTCCAGCTGGATCTTGGTGTTGATCAGATCGAACATGGGGCCCTTCGTGCGCTCTCTGAGGGCTGCGGCGTGCTCGACCTCGGCGATGGTGTCGTGACCCTCCGCCTGGAACACCTGGTAGGCGCCGTAGGCGTGCATCTTGAGCTTGCCCTCTTTGTCGAGCTCGTGCAGCGCCAGCACCTCGTTGTCGGTGTAGTCCCAGTTGATGATCGCGTCCATGAAAATAGTCATGCCATGGGCGAGATACTCCTCCTGATAACGCAGGAAGCCTTCCTTGTACTGCTCCACCGTGAAGCCGACGAGCGGCTTGATATAGGCCATGGCGCCCTCGCGGAACCAGCCGGTGGGGGTGCCGTCCTCAAATCGGACAACGATGCCGTCGCTGACATCGGGCGTATCCTTGCTGATGCCGAGGCGCTTCATGGCGGCATGGTTCACCAGGTAGGAGTGAAGGCCCATGTCCGCGAGGACAATGGGCTTGTCCGACAGACCGTCCAGCATATCCGCGGTGGGGCCGAAGGGGCCGAATACTTCCTTCACAGTGAGGAAGCCGAAGCCCTGGTAGACCTCATATTCCGGATGCTTCTCAATGAGTGTCTTGATCCGACCTATAAATTCGTCAACATCGAAGACCTTCAGCAGATTTGCCTCGAAAAGCTCCACCGCGCCGCCGACGGAGCAGTGACAATGACCATCGGACATACCGGGGATGATGAGGCCGCCCTCATAGCGCTCGACCTTGGTGTTCTTTCCGATGAGCTCCTGGACGTCCGCCGCGTCGCCGACGTAGACGAAGTGCCCGCCGAAGATCGCAACGGCCTCGGCCCTGGGATTGTTCTTGTCAACGGTGTAGAAATTGCCGAAGATGACCTTTTCGGCGAAGATATCCTCTGCCACGATGTCAGCCCAGGGGGCGTTGGAGCACACGGACTCGATGCCCTTGAGGCAGGAGGCCTTTGCCTTGTAGCCCTGGGAGGCGGCGATGATCTCGCCGTTGGCGGCCTTGAGGCGGAAGCGGAATTTGTCCGCCTTGTCGGTGAACACCTCAAACTTGGGGGGTTCAAGGCGCTCGAAGTCTGCGACGGTCTGATCCTCGACAGGCGCATAGGGGGCGTTTGCCTGCACGGACTCGATGCCCTTGAGGCAGGCGCCCTTCGAGGTGTACGCCTGGGAGGTGGCAATGATCTCGTTGTTGTCCGCGACCAGGTTGAACGAGAACCCGGCCTGGGTCAGCTTTGCGGAAAATTTGCTCATGAATGATTCCTCCTGTATAAAAATTCGATTGTTTTAGGATATCTTATTTTTTTCCAAGCATCCGCGTGGTCGCGCTGTCTCTCAGCTCAAAAAACCGGGCTGCCCGAATGCCTTACTTTACTTTCTTTCCGGCGAAATAGACTTCTTTCGGCGTGTTGTAGCTGAAGCCCTCATGCTCCGCCGTGAGCAGATCGTTGTCGAACACCAGGAAGTCCGCATCCTTGCCGACGGTAATGGAACCCTTTTTGTCTTCAATGCCGAGCTGGATCGCACCGTTGATCGTGTAGCCGATGAGCATTTCGTCGATGTTCATTTTTTCGTTGAGCGGAGGAAGCACCTCGGCCGTTCTCTTGAACGGATAGTGCCTGGTCTTTTCGGTGATCTGCCGCGTCATTCCGATTTCCATGCCCTGATAGGGGTTCCACTGCATAAAATCCAAGAAGGCGATCGAGTCGCTTGACCAGGTCACCAGAGCGCCGGTGTCCCACACAGTTTTGGAGCGGTACATCTTCAGGGCGCGCTCCTTGCCCAGGATAGGCATAAGGGGCCTGGGATCGTCGGCGTGCCAGTTCGGGGTATAGTTTGCGAAGACGCCAAGCTTGGCAAAACGACCCAGATCATCGTCATGCTGGGTGATCAGATGGGCGCAGGTCACCTTCACACGGTAGGCATCGCCCAGCTCCTTTTTGACGATTTCCACGGCGTCCAGGGCTACGCGGGACGCGGCCTCGCCGCCGCAGTGCAGGTGCAGGTCCAGGCCTTCCACGTTGAGCTTTCTAAGCAGATCGGCAAGCTCTTCCACGTTGAAGGCCGTGACGCCGGTCTCTCCCGTGTCCGCATAAGGCGTGACCAGAGCCGCGGTATGGAGGGTCTGCGTTCCGTCCATAAAGATCTTCATGGTATGGATCTTTAGGTGCTCCGTATTGTATTCACTCCGGAAGCGCTTGAGCTCCCTTAAGCCTTCCTCCGCTTCCCAATGCGCCGCGATCACATAGCAGCCGTCAATAAAAATCGGAAGCTTTCCCTCCAGGTCCAGCGCGCGCAGACGCTTGTAAACCCGCTCGTGGAATTGGGGATAGCCCGGGATGCCCGAATCAAAGACAGAGCACACACCCATATCAACAGAGAAATCGATCCAGCGCTGAAGCGCCGCGTCGATCTGCGCATCGCTCAGCTCCATGGCGCTGTCGAGCATGATCGGAACTTCCGCTGAGCCTTCAATGATATATCCGCTTACATGTCCATCCTTGCGGACATAGTAGCTCAGGCCCGGCACGGGGTCCGGCGTGTCGTCAGTAATGCCGTGCCGCTCAAGGATCTTGCTGTTTACCCAAATGCTGTGGCACTCAGCTTCCTGAATCTGAAGCTCAGTGTCAGGGCAGATCGCGTCGAGGTCTTCCTTCGTGATTTCTTCCCCATGCAGGAACCTTCTGTCAAAAAGGAATTTGTAACGTTTCTCGCCGGGGTGCTCCGCAACGTACTCCGACATGATTTTCAGAAGCTCCTGCTTGCCCTCGCACTGAATCTGTTTGCCGAGATCTGCGTATTCGAATCCGACGGGCATGGTCACATGCACATGGCTGTCGAAGATGCCGGGCATGATGAATTTTCCGCCGAGATCGGTGACAGGCCCCTCATAGGCCGAGAGCCCGGCCTCGTCGCCCACGTAGACGAACTTGCCGTCCTTCACCGCAAGGGCGCTTGCCATCGGCTGATTCTTGTCCGAGGTGTAGATTTTCGCGTTTTTGATGATCTGGTCTACCTTCATGTCTGTTCTCCTTTTACGTTTTTGATTCGTGCGAATCGGCTTCACCCAGTGTTTTCCCATCGTGCAGATTTCATTGTTATCTTACTAAATTTTGTATATCTTGTACATGGGGGTTTCCAGATTGGCAAATCAAGCCTCGGAAACCCGCTTGCTTTTATCGGCAGACCGGATTATCATGAAGTAAAATAGGGGGTGTATTGCGTGAATATGCTGTTTGCGGAAAATCTGCGGAGACTGAGGACAGAAAGAGGCCTTTCACAGAAGCAGCTCGGAGAACAGCTGTTTGTCTACCATTCCACGGTTGCCCGCTGGGAAAGCGGCAGCCGCCTGCCGGACGCCGCGATAATCCCCCGGCTTGCCCGGTGTCTCGGCGTTGACGCCAACACGCTGTTCTGTCTCGCGGCGGAAAGCGATGAGACCCCCAACGTCATCATGGTGGATGACAATGAGGTCATCCTCTCCCACGGGCTGACTGTCCTGGGGGAAGTCATGCCAAGCGCCGCGATCACGGGCTTTATCCGCTCTGTGGAAGCGATCGAATACGCAAAAATGAACCGTGTGGCGCTGGCGGTGCTGGATATCGAGCTGGGCACGGCCAGCGGGCTTGATCTCTGCCGCAGGCTGCTGGAAATCAATTCCTGCACAAACGTCGTGTTTCTGACGGCCTACGCCGATTACTCTCTCGACGCATGGAATACCGAGGCGAGCGGCTTCATGCTCAAGCCCCTGACCCCGGCGGGCGTAAGGGAGCAGCTGAAGAAGCTGCGCTATCCGTTTTCGGCGGGAGGAGGGGACAGGTGAACGGCTGGAACGATTTTTTCTATTATTTCATCATCGGCTCGACGCTGCTGCTGAGTACGCTGGGGCTGTGGTTCACCGCCATTATGCCCGGTGTCGATCGCTGGAACAGGCGCTTTTTCCGCAGCTTTTTTCTCGTGCTTATCCTGAGCGTCTGCTCTGTCCTGACGGATATTGCCCTGCGCGCAGCCTCCGCCCCGTGCGCGGTGATCCGCTTCATGCAGGTTTTGGAATGCCTGCTGCTGGCGCTGCCGGTGCCGATGATGACGGTTTTGCTGCTGCACTGCTGCGGAGAGAACATGCGGGAAACCAGGCTCCTGCAGGCAGTGCCCGGCCTGTGGGCCGTCTATGCCGTCCTGGCCACGAGCGGCCTCGTCATCGACGCATTTTACTTTGTCACACCGGACAGGCAGGTTCACCGGGGGCCCTGGTATCCGCTTATGCTGCTGCCGGTAATTGCGATTCTGCTGCTCGATCTCGCGGCTGTGATCGGGCGGCGGAGGCTTCTGTCCCGCAAGGTCTATCTGAGCTTTTTCATCACCCTGCTGCCGATGACGGTCACGCTGCTGGTACAAACGTTTGTCGATGCGTTCCTGCTCCTTGACGTCTGCATGGTGCTCTCCGCCCTGTCCATGTACGGTCTCGTCCTGTCCGATCAGATCGAGCAGGATCTTTGCCAGCAGCGGGAGATCGCCCAGCAGCGCGCCAGCATCATGGTGCTGCAAATGCGGCCCCACTTCATCTACAACACCATGACGAGCATCTATTGCCTGTGCAGCCAGGACCCGGAAAAGGCCCAGCAGGTGGTCATGGATTTCACCACCTACCTGCGCAAAAATTTCACCGCCGTGGCAAGCGCCGCGCCCATCCCCTTTTCCTCGGAGCTGGAGCACACGCGCGCCTATCTCGCTGTGGAGCAGGCGCAGTATTCCAAAAGCCTCACCGTTGAGTATGACACGCCGCACACCTTCTTCCGCGTGCCGCCGCTGACCCTCCAGCCCATCGTGGAGAATGCCGTCAAGCACGGCAGGGACCCAAATGCTGGTCCGCTGCACATTTCCATACGGACCCGGAAAACCGACACCGGCAGCGAAATCACGGTTTCTGACAACGGCTGCGGCTATGACCCCGCCGATGACAGCGAGCCGCATATCGCGCTGAAAAACATCCGTCAAAGGCTTGAACTCATGTGCGGCGGCAGCCTCACCATCACGCCCAACGACGGCGGCGGAACCACGGTGACGGTGACGATCCCGGACAGTGTTAACCCGAATATGATTGAAAATAATCGCAATTGACCGCAGGGGCAGGGCTTGGGCTCTTTATGGGTATGCCCCTCCACGGCGACAGCATTTACCCTGAACCTGTCATTGCGAGGAACCAGTGCGCACACTTAAGTGAGCATCCAAATCTCTGATTTGGCTAATGCGAACTTACACCCCAGGCGGGTGACGTGGCAATCCGCCCGCCGGAGGTTAGAAATCACGCTGGCCGCTGGGAGTACGGATTGCCACGCCAACGCTGCGGCGCTGGCTCGCAATGACAGGCCGGAAGCTGGTGCTTGCTGACTAAACCCGATACGCATGTAGAAAAATATACGGCGCATTCGCAGCTACGAATGCGCCGTATATTTTTCGCAGAAACCATATTTCTCTGCGCGGGGCGTCCAGGAGGCCGCCCCCTGCAAAGGCTACGGGCTTTTTTCATACTAATCCTTAATAAGACGATTTAATATTATTACTCCGGCAATTAAATATCCCCATTCCATAGGGCTGTACAGCCGGAGTAATAATATTAAAATATGCCATTTTCTCGCCCCTGTCGGGGCAACCGAAAAATATGGCAATTATTCATTCGGCAATTTCTTACGTTTCTGCAAGAGATTTGCGGTTATTTAATTGCAGAATTAATAATATAACAGCGAATCAGACTGCAGGTTACTCTTTCTCCCGAATCGTTTCCCCCACGGACTTTTCGATCTCGGAATACAGTTCATCGACCTCGCTTTGGGTGTAATTCGGCATTTCATAGCTTTCGGAAAAAACGATCTTGATGCTCGCAAGCCGCCCGGCCAATCGCCTTTCACAGCGCAGCTCATACCCGGTCAGGAAAAGATAGTCGCACAGGGTCTCCCCCGCAAACCAGAACAGGATGTACAGCAGCTCGCGCGGTTCGTCCGCCAGCGCTTTCGTAAACCACAGCAATCCGCCTGAAAGGAGCATGCCGGCAAGCATCAGGAAGAAGGTCTGCGTATGCCGTTTTTCTTTCTTTTCCACGACGCCGAGATCATAGGCCAGATCGTCCCGGATCGTCTCCTCAACGGTCTTCTGCTCCTCCCGGGACAGGCAATTCCCGATGATGTTCAGCACAAGCGGACACTCCGGCGGCATCAGTTCCGCCGTCGATTTGAGATATGCGTCGAACTCCGGATTCAGCGTCTCGCAGCCTTTCACGCTGTAGGCACTGATCACATCGCTGTAATCGGAAACCCGACAGGGAATCGTAGCGATCCCGTTTCTGACATAATCCCGCTTCAGGCGATAATCCAGGTGTCCCTTTCTGGATTCAAACAATTCGATAAAATTGCGTTTTGCCATGTTATCTTCAGCTCATTCCATCAAAAGTTTCAATTGGGCCGGCCTGACCAAACGAAATCAGCTGCCGTTTGCTTTCTTCCCCCGGAAGTACACTTCCTGCGGCATATTATAGCTGAAGCCCTCATGCTCTGCTGTGAGCAGGTCTTTGTCAAACACCAGGAAGTCGGCATCCTTGCCCGCCTCAATGGAGCCCTTGGTGCCGTCAATGCCAAGCTGTTTCGCGCCGTTGATGGTGTAGCCCAGCAGCATCTCCTCAATGCCCATCCGCTCATCTGCAGGAGGCAATACCGCAGCGGTTCTGGTGTAATCCGGGGTGCGGGTCTTTTCGGTTCTCTGGCGCGTCATGGCGACTTCCATGCCGAAATAGGGGTTCCAGTTCTCGAAATCGCCGTAGAAAACCTCATCGCTTGACCAGGTCACAAGCGCGCCTGAATCCCAAACCGTTTTGCAGCGGAACTGCTTCGAGGCGCGTTCCTCACCAAGCCAAAGGCTGGCGACCGCGGGATCACCGGCGTGCCACCAGGGCGTAAAGTTCGCGATCACGCCGAGCTTTGCGAAGCGATCCAGATCCGCGTCGTCCTGAATCTCCAGATGGGCGCAGGTGACCCGCACGCGGAATTTGTCGCCCAGCTCTTTTCTGGCCAGCTCCACGCCGTCCAGGACGACACGGGACGCACGCTCGCCGACGGTATGGACATGCAGATCCATCCCCATCTCATTGAGCTGCTTCAGAACATCCGCAAGCCCCTCGGCGTCGAAGGTGGTGCAGCCTGTCTCCCCGGTGTCCGCATAGGGTGTGACCATGGCCGCGGTGTGAATCTTCTGGGTGCCGTCCATCAGGATCTTCAGCGTATGGACCTTCAGATGCTCGGTGTTAAACTCACGGTTGAAGCGCTTGAGCTCCTCGAGGGCCGTTTCCGTCTTATGCGGATCCGTGAGCATATAGCACCCGTCGATATACATCGGCAGTCTGCCCTCCAGATCCATCTTGCGCAGCTGCTGATAGATGCGCTCGTGGATCTTTTCATGCTCCGGGAAGCCGGCGTCAAAGAGTCCGCTCACGCCGAAGTTTACACAGTAATCGATCAGGCGGGAAAGCGGGCCCTCGATCTTCTCCTCGTCCAGCTCCACGCCGTCGAAGAGGAAAGGCCAGGAGGCGGATTCAAACGCGTTTCCGGTCACATGCCCGTCGATACGTACAAAATAGCTCAGCCCCGGCACGGGGTCCGGTGTGTCGTCGGTGATGCCGTGCCTTTCGAGGACCTTGGAGTTAACCCAGTTGCTGTGGCATTCGTCCTCCAGAAGCACCAGCTCGCTGTCCGGGCAGATGGAGTCAAGATCCTCCTTGGTGAGGATTTCTCCGTTCAGATACTTCTGCTCCATCGTGAATCTGTAACGGTCCAGGCCGGGATTTTTGCGGATGTAGTCCGCCATAAAGTCCAGCGCGCCCTGTTTGCCGTCGCACTCAAAGCGCACGCCCAAATCCGCGTACTCAAAGCCGATGCTGGTGGTCACATGCACATGCGTGTCAAGGATGCCGGGCATGATGAACTTGCCGCCGAGGTCGGTGACCTCTCCCTCATAGCCCGCAAGACCGGCCTCATCGCCCACATAGACGAATTTGCCGTCCTTCACAGCGAGGGCGGAAGCCATCGGCTTGTCCTTGTCCGAGGTAAAGATTTTCGCGTTTTTGATGATTTTGTCCGCTTTCATGATTGTTCTTCCTTTCTGTAGACCCACTCTCCGCCCACCATGGTTCCAAGCACGGGCGAATCCTGGATATGCTCCGGATCGCACTTGGTAATATCATCGCCAAGTACCACAAGATCCGCTTCCTTCCCGACAGTGATACTGCCCAGCCTGTCATCACAAAGCATCTGATAAGCCTCATTAATGGTAGTCGCTTCTATCATCTGTTCTATAGTAACGCGCTCACCCGCATTATGCAGTGTATCCGGACGACCGGGCTGCTGGCGTATCACACCCTTCTGTATGCCTGTAAGCGGATAGGCCGGATTTGTAACAGGGTAATCACTTGCAGAGGTTACCGTAACTCCGGCATCAAAGAAGGCCTTCATCGGAAGCTGATTTTCAGCACGTTCTTCGCCCAAAACAGCGACCATCATTTCAAAATATTCCGGTTCGAAATCAAACCAGTGGGGATCTGTGGAAGCTATAACATTCAGTTTAGCCATACGGGGGATATCCGCCCTGTCTACCACCTGAAGATGGGTTATGGCATCCCTGTAATCATGAGGTCCTGTCTGCTCCAACGCTTTCTCTATGGCATCTAAAGCCATGCAGAGTGCCCCGTCTCCTATGGCATGAGCATGTACCGTAAATCCCAGCTCGTGAGATTTTTTGTATATTTTAACAAGTGTTTCCATGTCAAAGCGGAGCTGCCCGTGATGTTTGTGCTCGACAGACCACGGATCCGTGTAAGGCTGCTTCATATATGCTGTTGAAGGTGTCCCCGGCATCGCACCGTCTATCTGTATCTTAATATTGTTAAGCTCGAACATGCGCCCCTTTGTCTTCTCTCTTAAGCTTGCTGCATGTTCTATCTCTCCCATCGTATCAAGACCTTCCGCCTGAAACACCTGATAAGCAGCATAGATATGCATCTTAAGCTTCCCTTCCATATCAAGCTCATGGTAGGCAAGTGCGGCATTGTCGGTAGTATCCCAGTTGATTATGGGATCAAGGATCAGGGTCTCTCCCTTAGGCAGATATTCTTCCTGATAGTGCAGGAATCCCTCCTTATACTGCTCAACCGAGAACACGGTAAGCTCCTTTAACAGATCCATGGCACCTTCACGGAAATAACCGGTGGGATTCCCCTGATCATCACGGGTGATTATTCCATCACTTATATCCGTCGTGTTCTTATCGATCCCCAGTCGCTCCATTGCGGCATGATTAACCCAATAAGAATGATGACCTATATCCGCAAGAACGATCGGTTTATCTGTCAAGCCGTTAAGCAGATCCGCAGTGGGACCGTTTGGTCCCATGTCCGGTGTGGGTATGAAGCCTGAACCCTGAATAACATCCAGCTCAGGGCGTTCCTCAATGAATTTCATTAACGCTGCAAGATGTTCTTTTAAAGTACCCATGGGACTTAAGTGTACAAAGAAAAGCGCTTCCGTTCCTCCGGGTGCGATATGACCGTGTCCCTCTCCAAATCCCGGAAGAATGATACCTTTATCATACCGGATCTCCTCCGTGTCCTTGTCAATATATTCCTTCACACCCTCTTCGTCGCCCACATAGACGAACTTGCCGTCAGAAATCGCAAGCGCCACAGCCTTGGGATTTTTCTTATCAACTGTATAGATATTACCGTAGATGACTTTATTTGCCTTCATTATCTGTATCTCCTTTCAGATGAATTCAATTTATCTTTTCATATTTCGTTCCCCTTTCGTGATGCTAATTTACTTTCTTTCCTGCAAAATACACATCAGTAGGCTTGTTATAGCTAAAGCCCTCATGCTCCGCAGAAAGCAGGTCGTTATCAAACACAAGGAAATCAGCATCCTTACCTCTTTCGATAGAGCCCTTGTTATCTTCTATACCAAGCTGCTTTGCTCCGTTTATCGTATATCCGAGTATCATTTCTTCTATGCTCATTTGCTCATCTACGGAAGGATTCGCTCTGACGGTCCAATCTGTTTCAGCGGCTCTGGTCTTCTCATTTATCCACCTTGTCATGCCAACCTCCATACCAAGGTACGGACTCCAGTTGTTAAAATCACCGTAGAGGATATCATCACTGGACCATGTGACATTGGCACCGGTCTTCCAGACCGACTTACAGCGGTACATCTTATTTGCACGCTCTTTACCAAGCAGCTCACACCAGGTCTTATAAGGATCTCCGCCCATATTTCCCGCATGCCACCATGGCGTATAATTGGCGTTAACACCTAATTTTGCGAAACGGTCAATATCCGCATCATCCTGAATCTCAAGATGTGCACAGGTGACCTTCACACGGTACTTATCCCCAAGCTCCTTCTTAGCCAGCTCCACACCGTCAAGTACATTACGGGAGGCTCCTTCACCTACAGTGTGCAGGTGCAGGTCAAGTCCTGCCTCATTAAGCCGAATAAGAAGCTCTGCGATCTGATCCTTATTGAAAGCAGCCGTTCCCTTGTCCCCGGTATCTTCGTAAGGTGTCACAAGTGCTGCCGTTTCTATCTTTAAGGTCCCGTCATTGAAAATCTTTAAGGTATGCACCTTAAGGTGTTTCGTATTAAATTCACTGTTAAAGCGCTTAAGCTTTTCTATCGCCTCCGGCACCTGGCGGGGCTGTGTGATCACATAGCAGCCGTCAATATAAACGGGAAGCTCTCCTTCCTCGTCCATTTTTTTCAATCGTCTGTAAACTCTCTCATGAAAATCATTGCATTCCGGAATACCGGCATCAAAGACACCCACGACCCCTGCATTTACAGAAAAATCGATCCAACGTTTTAGCGCGGCATCTATCTGTTCATCTGTCAGTTTTTCCGCACCATCGATCAGAAAGCGGGTTTCCGCAGCCGCTTCGAATATATTTCCGGTCACATGTCCATCCTTACGCACATAGTAACTAAGCCCCGGTACGGGATCGATGACATCATCCGTAATGCCGTGACGCTCAAGAAGTTTGGAATTTGCCCATACGCTGTGTGCTTCGCCCTCTAAGATCATGATCTCACTGTCGGCACAGACAGCATCAAGATCTTCCTTTGTGATCTCTTCACCATGCAGAAAAAAGCGCTCCAGTAGGAAATTGTAACTCTCTCTGCCCGGATTGTTCTTAATATGATCAGCTATAAAGTCAAGAGCTTCCTTTTTACTGTCGCACATAATATACTCACCCATACCCTTATACTCAAACCCGATGGGCATAGTAACATGAACATGACTGTCGATGATTCCCGGCATTATGAATTTTCCGCTAAGATCCGTTATCTCGCCCTCATAATCCGAAAGACCGACATCATCGCCGACATAAACAAATTTGCCATCCTTTACTGCGAGGGCGGAAGCCATCGGCTTGTCCTTGTCCGAGGTAAAGATTTTCGCGTTTTTGATGATCATGTCTGCTTTCATGGGAGTTCTTCCTTTCATAACAGCTTTTGTATTCAATCTGTACCGTGATTATATCGCATTTCTCCGGGCAGGCGCAAGGGGATGTTCCAGAATGGCAAATCATGACTTGCTTTTACGGCCCCGCTGGATTATCATACCTGTGAGCTGAAAAAAAGGGGATGGATCACGTGAACAATGTATTTGCGGAAACCCTGCGGATGCTGCGGACAGCGAGAGGTCTGACGCAGAGGCAGCTCGGAGAGCTGCTGTTCGTCTACCATTCCACCATTGCCCGTTGGGAAAACGGCAGCCGTCTGCCGGACGCCGCAATGATCTCCCGGATCGCCAATTGTCTCAGTGTCGATGCGGGCGAGCTTTTCCGCCTTGCGGCACAGAGCGATGAGATGCCGAATGTCATCATGGCAGACGACAACGAGATCATTCTCTCCCAGGGTCTGACCGTCCTGGGGTCGGTCATGCCGAATGCCGCGATCACAGGCTTTATCTGGCCGACGGAAGCGGTCGAATACGCAAAAATGAACCGGGTCACGCTGGCTGTTCTCGATATTGAATTGGGTACGGTCAGCGGGCTTGATCTCTGCCGAACGCTGCATGAAATCAATCCCTGCACAAACGTCATTTTTCTGACCGCTTACCCCGACTATGCCCTCGATGCATGGAAAACCGACGCCATTGGCTTCATGCTCAAGCCTATGACCCCGGAAGGCTTGGAGGAACAGCTTAAAAAGCTGCGCTATCCGTTTTCGGCGGGAGGAGCGGACGCGTGATTGGGTGGAATGATTACTTCTTCGGTCTCATCATCGGCGCGACGCTGCTGCTGAGCGTCCTGGGACTGAGGCTCACCGCCATCATGCCCGGGATCGACGGCTGGAACAAGCGCTTCTTCCGATCCTTTTTTATCGTTCTGATCCTGAACGGCTGCTCTTCCCTCGCCGATACCGCCGCGTATTTTTACGGCACGAGCACAGTGATCCGCTTTTTACAGGCTCCTTTCTGTCTTTTGATGGTACTGCCTCTGACCATGCTGCCGGTTTTGCTGCTGCACTGCTGCGGTGAAAACATCCGTGAAAGTCGGCTGCTGAAAGCCGTGACCGGCCTGTGGATCGTCTATTTTTGTCTGGTCACATGCGGTCTTTTCACGGATGCGTTTTTCTTTGTAACACCGGACAGGCTGGCACGGCGCGGGCCCTGGTATCCGCTGATGCTGCTGCCTGTGAACGGGATCACGGTGCTCAATCTCGCAGCTTTGATCCGGCGGCGAAAGAAGCTTTCTTACAATGTGTGGCGGAGCTTTCTCATCTCCCTGCTGCCGATGGCGATCATGATCTTCGTACAGCTGTTTGTCGATGTGATCCTGCTCCTTGGTATCTGTTACCCCCTCTTCGCCCTGTCCATGTTCAGCATTATCACGTCTGATCAGATCGAGCAGGATATGCGGTACCGGCAGGAGATCCTGCGGCAGCAGACGGAAATCGCCCATCAGCGCGCCAGCGTCATGGTGCTGCAGATGCGGCCGCACTTTATTTACAACACCATGACAAGCATCTATTGTCTCTGCAGCCAGGACCCGGAGAAGGCCCAGCAGGTGATTCTGGATTTCACCACCTATCTGCG
>JAEIGA010010515.1_pt1 | contig 14026 bp, 41 predicted proteins | sample 9270691 | NCBI WGS metagenome assembly JAEIGA01 (sample SAMN17057246, study PRJNA624740) | gut metagenome | biome: biome; isolation source: fecal sample | host: Bos grunniens | place: China: Xizang | collected 2019 | reverse complement strand
CCCTGATGCTAATCCAGCAGTAAATATAATTACTGATTTAATACCCTGGTTCATACTAAATCCTTTCTGTTCTCTTTGTGCATGCGACTAATGAAGTCCTTTTTAAGATTCTCCCAAGAATTAGCACAACTTGGGCATAAATCTCCAACTTCCGTAGATACTATCCATGAAGGAATATTCTCAGACTCAGTAACGCAAAGCTCTTTATCACAAACATCACATTTGTATCTTTTAACAATATCCACCATAATAGTGGTCCCCCTATAATTTGTTAATTGTTATCTAGTAGCACCGCAAGCCATCCAAAAAGGGCTATAAGAAGAAATATAATTACTACTTTACCCATTAAACCAGTGTCCTCCCACTCTAAAAGGAGTTCCGCTGCCAGAGACACTACGGCAATTATTAAAATATAAAACTTCCTTGTTTTCATGTAATTCCATCTCGACTGCAACTGCATCGTAGTCACTCTCCTTCATATTCCATGCTGCCTTATCAAAAGCGCCGTTTTTTATTACGCTAAACTGTCCTTCCTGAAATATAACTTCAGGGATGGTGTTGGGAAAGTCAGGAGATTCAACCCTATTTAGTATGCAGTCAACAACAAGGCATTTACCTTCAAAGTCCTGGTTTCCAGCTTCAGCTTCAACGAGCTGTGCAAGAAGTTCCATATCGCCAAGCCTTATTTCTTCCTCAATCTGCTCTGGAGTGTCCATTGTAACTACAAATGGTCTTCCATACTCGCCTACTTCAGTAAAACCTGCTGCCAAGGACTTAAAATCGCAAAGTAAAAGGGCCACGGATATAACCGCAGCCCCAAAGTATACTTTTTTCATCTATTCCTCCCAAGTTTTAGATTACATCAACAGATGAGTCTACAAGCTGAATGTCAGTAAGGATATCATTTCTAATATTCTCAAAGTCAATCAGGCAGTTTCTCTCATATCCATTCATGAATGCCATAACTTCAGGAGAGTTGTTTACTTCGTCGATATCAAATCCTCTAAACTTTATGATTGTGTTGTTTCTATTGTTGTAGTCGTAGATCCAACCAGCAGATTGACCTGCGATTGTGATTGGGAACCCTAAAGCCTTATAAACATCATTAAGGAAAAGATATCCGTTAGCAATAAGCTTATGCTGAAGATAGATCATCTGGCTTCTTACAAATCTATAGTTAGCGCAGCCGTCTTTTTCAAAGTTATCATTAGCTTCGTCAAAGAATCTTCCGTAAACGCTTGTCTTCGTAGGTGCAGGATACTTCTCTATTTTAGTCTTTTCCTTACCCTTATCATCTACGGTTTTAACTTCAGTTCCCTTTTCAATAGTGTCGTAGAGAAAGTGCTCATCCTTCTCTTTACCAAGATCTCTAATAACGCGCTCTCTATACTCATCAAACGCTTTCTGAACCGTAGCCATCGTTGCAGCAAGTGCAAGGTTTCTCTTTCTCATAATACCATGGCTTGTTAAGATACATGTAAGTGAAAGAGAAGCAAAAACGAAAGTAGGAGCATAGAGCTTAGCAAACTCCCATCCTGTCTGCATGTAAGCTTTAACCTTATCCTTCTTAGCATCTTCTTCAGTATAGTCAACTTCTTCTGTAGTTGTAGCAAGGTCTCTTGCCCCTGTGATCTCATTCATCTTTCTTGTGTGATTATCAAGAACTTCCTCAGCTTTAAGTGTCTCTTTAACTGCAAACACAAGAGCTGCTGCCCCGGATATAATTCCAGCTGCAAGAAGGATTTCAGGTGAATGCTTAATAGCCTGTAATTTAACCTTCCCGCATGTTCTTGTAAGTGTGTTTTTAACGTCCATTGTTATCTCCCTTCAAATTTTGTTGTATCCATCATCAAAGTTAAAGAACTTGCCCTTTTTAGTAGACCCCTCATCAAGGTAGTGCGTACATTCATCAGGCATACAATCTCTCATATGTCCTGTCCATTCAAGATATGAACAGAAGTTATTTGATACTGTTGCTACAGACGAATAGTCACTTACCCTAGATAGGTACCTGCATTTATGCTTAAGGCAAATATCCTTTTTTATCTTGTAGATTTCTTCTTTCGTATAATCGCGAAAGTTCTCATGAAGCGCCATACCCCCTCAAAGCCCCCTTTTTAATCAAGGTAAATAGGCGGATTAAAGTCAAGGATATAACCTCTTCCAGATCTTGAAACATGGAAGTCTCTACAATCCGTCCATCCCCATTTATTGTCGATAAACTTTCCTGTTATCCCAACAAGGCTGTTAAGGTCCGCAACAGTCGCTTCTCCGTAGTCTCTGACGAGGTCTTCCATAGATGCGATGACTTCTTCAGCATCATGTCTCGAATCAAGATAGACGTTATTGAACTCATAGCGAGAATTCCTATCAGTATTAACCATCCTGCGGCCATAATTATCGCGACTATCACTGCGAGAATAACTTGTATAGTTGACACGGCTACTATTTCCTCCATTACTTGACCTTCTGCCTCTTGTCGATCCGAACAGTGCCATCTCGATACCGCCAATAATCACATCAGCAAGGCCATTCTTAATTGCTGGGATAAGCACATCCCACAAAATATAATTCTTAACTGTCTTAGTATCCTCAGATAAAAAGACATCTCCTGCCTTCTCAAGCGCAGTCTTTTCCTTAATCTTTCCAGTTACTATCTGAGTAACTTCCTTCTTATTCTCCTGAGCCATCTGTCTCTCCTTTATAGGCTATAACTGCTGCCTTAAGTACTTTTGTTATGTCGCCAGCTACCTTTCTTCCAATTACAAAACCGATACTACTGCCTGCAATCTTTGTTGCAAGTTTATTTCCGCCATTACCAACAGCCTGGAACTTATCGTAGTAATCAAGTACTTCGTTGGTTGTGATCATTGTGCTGGATATAATAACGCCCTTTAATGCGAGCTCTAAGTATTTATTCATTCATCTACCTCCACGGTCATTACTTCTACGCCTTTACGTACTCCTGAGTAGTATATGCCGGCAACGATTGCAATATTTGATACTGCTGAAAGTGCAAATCCCCCAAGCACAACAAGTGTTGACAACTTTTTATCATTTGCGATTTTTGATAAGATTTTGTTCATTGCTAGTAAGTCCCCTTTCAAGTTATTTAAAAAATATAAGAGGACGTGTGTCCTCCTATATAAGATAATAATTTTTCAGGTCGTTTCCCTGATTGGTATTAAGTTTCGTTACTCGTTAGACTCCTCTGAAGATTCAACATCGATAACATCGTCATCGTAAGAATCATCCTCATTCTCAGAATGTGGGAATCCGTCTTTTCCAGCCTTATAGCCAAGAGCAACTGCGCCTGCAACTACCAACGTACCAGTCACAATCTTTCCTGGTGTTGATGTTACAACCTTAACAGTCTTGCCTACAGCCTTTCCAATGCCGTTTCCAACCTTCTGAAGAAATCCTTTCTTCTCCTCGACTTCAGTTGTCATCTCTGTTGAAGCCTCCTCGGTTTCCATAACTTCGTTAACTTCTTCGTTTACATTCTTACCCATCTTTTTTGTCTCCTTCCTGTGGATAAAATTAGTTATCTGCTATAATAGGCTGTGTATTTTTTGCGAGGTCATCGTACATGGAAGCAACAAGACTCTTTCTCTTTTCAAGATAATAAGGATCTATCCTCCACGACTTCTCAAACCCAATCTCTTTAAATATCCGGCGCAGCCTCTCTGCTGTATCGTAGATATCTTCTGGCGAAGAGCAGGGCACTGTTAGTACCCCGCTTATTTCAAACGCCTCAATGCCACGCTCTTTCAAGACATTTATAGCTTCGTCGATGCTTATCATCGAAATAATCCTCCTCTATGTTCCATATACTTAGCTGAGATATCATAGTTAAGGACAAGAACTGGAGTTTCGTTGTTATGAAGAGTTGCTCCAAGAATATGGTCAATATCAATAAGACCATCGTCGATATTAAAGCCGACATCCTCTCCAAGAGTTATTTCAGGAAGCCCAAGCTCGTCGTAGAGCTCATTAAGAGAAATATAATACTCATCCATCATTCTCTTATTTATTGTGTTGCAAGCTTTCTTTATTTCTTCTGCACTTGAGTAGAAGTACCTTCCAGACATATCATCAAGGCAAAGTGTTGTGCCCTTACCTGTATTTATGATGGTGTTCTTATCAATAGGCGTATCTTTAACCTTCTTTTCAGTTAAAGCATCAGCAATCTCCTGTGCTTTCTTTGGGCCAGCTATCTCTTTAGTCTTTTCAAGCTGATCTGCTAAGGCTTTCTCTGACATAGAATAAAGAGCTGATAACGTAGCAATCTGCTTTGAAGCTGACTTATAACCAGCACATACTGCAACAATAGTACCTGTAGCTGCAATAACTGGTGGTGCTACGATAGGTGCCATTTTCTTTACTGTTTCGATAGTTACCTGCTTCTTTTCCTCTTTAAGCTGCTCCTCGTCATACAAATCAGTATCAGTTTCAAGATCCTCCATCTTTTTTTTCTGCTCAGATAAAACCTTATCTGCCTTGATCCCTGCCTTCCATGAAAGAACCGCTGTTACAACTGTTCCAGCTATAGCTCCTCCAAGCATGATTTCTCTCTGGTGCTCGTCTGCAAAGTTTACTGCCTTAGATACAAGCGCCATTACTCTTCCTTGTTTCTTCATTTTTGTCTCCTTTCGAAATAAATATAATTAGTAGATACCCTGCCCCACATATCAGGGCATAATAAAAAGAGAGCATGTGCTTCGTGAGGACTCGAACCTCAAACCTAACTACGCCAACGTGTGGTCATTAGGTCGTACCTAACCGAAAGCAACATGGCTCTCTATAATAGGGTATGTATTTTTTGCGAAATATAATTAGTTGTAAAGCTGCTCAGCCATTTTATGAGAATCTTCAAGCCAGGATTCTATCTCATCTTTAGGTGGAATCTGAAGCCATGTAACATCGTCATGACTCACTATGATCATCAAAACATCTAAGATTTCAAGACAAGTATCTCTATCCTTATACTCGCCAATAACTATGACATCTTCTTTTGTTGTCTCTGCTATAATCCTAGTCTCGGTCTTACTTACAAAAATATCAATGATATGATCTGAGTTAATGATCCTTTGCTTATTCTGAGTCTGTATCCACATGATTTGCCTCCTTAATATACTTATTGTAAGCCTCAATAATTATCTCTTTAGGAATTAACATCTTTTCCCAATAGCCCGCATCATCTATTTGCTTCAGTATCTCAATTCCATTTTCTGTAACCTCAATCATTTCTTCACCACCTTATGAAAATATGTTAACCCCGGCATATTAGGCATGTTGAATTTAATAAATATCCCATCGAATCCAGATGCGACCAGTCTGCCAGCAATTTCAATGTTTGTAATTTTCTGGACAGTAATATCCAAATCAGTATCATCAAAGTGTGTAACTTCCTTGAATTCCTCATAAAGTTCTTCTTTGGTCATTTCTTCACCACCTTCGTATCTTTAATAATCACTCCAGGATGATCCTTATCTTCAAAAAGTAGTGTCTGAGAGATACTTCTTAAAATATCTTCGCACTCTTTACTTGCTCTAAACTCTCCTATAATTACTTCCTCACCATCAAAAAAGACCGCGACCAGTTTGGTTCTCCTAGCCTCGATCTTTTTCATATCGTTTGTGTTATAAAGAGCTTTGTTATGTTTTATCCACATTTTCTTCTCCTTCTCGCATTTATCAATATTTAATATGGGCGTATATTTTGATTGCATAATCGCAAATATCTTGCAACCAAACATTCACATCATTTTCAATATTGCTAACAGAAAATTTGTGGTGTTACTGAGGGCAAAGCATGAATACCTCTAACCACTTGACCCATACTTAAATTATCATCTGCTACCAAATCAAGTACTGCCTGTCTGCTTACCGCATCATCAATTCTTCCATGCCCTTTTGGAAGTGGTGTGCCATTCTTAAGTGCTTCTATCATTTCGCCGTCACTTACTCTTTGAGTACATCCTATTTTAAGATTGTTATAGGATTCTTGTGACATTCTAATTACTAACTCTATATATGACATATTTATTCCTCACTTTTCGTCACTAGTTCAACATTACACTTTATTATGCCTCCGCATATTGGGCATAGTCTTCCGTCATATGCTGGTATTATCTCATCAGCAGACTTTGCTTTTGAAAGGTAATTAAATCCCTTCTTACATGGAGTAAATGCCCAAAAGGTGTTCTTTGTGCCACTTCGGACTGTCCAGTTACATGTCATTTAACACCTCCAATATGAACAAAGATCATCACAATCCCTTTCACAGATAATGCCGACAGGACCATGACAATATGGCTCAGCTTTTGCCTTGGATTCACGGTAAGACGATGCTAATAATACTTTTACTGCTTGCGCAGTTTGAAACGGCACATTATCAAATACATGTTGAGTTTCATGATCTAAGAACTCATGAGCTTCATACTCAATTATTATCTTTGCCATCTTTATCCTCACTTTCTATTTTTTCCTTAAGAACCTGATACTCATCAAAAGGTATCTCTTCTGGCTTTTGGAAATGTCCCATCTTAAAATATCTTTTTATAGGAACTAAGGTTTTCTCAGGATCAGAGTCCATATAGTAAAGAACCCCTAAAATATCACCAAGATCTTCTATGTAAACCTTAATCTTTTCTGGCACGTAAGGCATAGTAATTGGCTTTTCAGCATCGATAATTCTTATAAGGAAAGACGTAAGCATAATTTTTCTTATAGGCTCTATCTTCTTATTAATATCAATGACGTTTTGTACCGTAATACGTTTTCTATCAGTAAAATGAATAGTATGAGTATTAAAATCAATAACTCTTAAGAGAGCATCATATCTTTTATGACTAAATACATGCACATTTTCTCTCGTAATTGGTGATTCATCGTCTGCAAAACGAGGCCAATGTTCCCACTCAGACTCAATGTCAAGACAAGGCTTTAAATCTTCATTCAACATCGTCATAATCCTCCAAATCTTTTCTTAGCTGCTCAATCTGATATACGCCAGAAAGAATAGCGTAAATTAAAAAGCAGGCAAGGACTGTTAATATATCCTTACCCGCTATAGCCCAGATTATACCAAGGCCAAAGAATACTATTGAGACTAATCCGCTCATTTATTTTCCTCCATCATTTCTTCTATGATACGTCCAACAACCTCAAGAAGATCTTTAATACTTTTACCGCTTTCTAAGTATTCCTGTATATCAAATCTTAACTCTTCATCTGGTGTCATACGTACGCCTCCTTCTTCTTTCTCTTAAAGAAAGCGTTAAAGACTTCTGTCTTATAAGCATGCATGATCTCATCAGCGATAATTTCGCTATCTCCAGCGTAGATCTTATCCTGGATGTTGTTAATAGCATACTCAAAGTGGAAGTCCTTAAAGACAAACTTAAATATAATAGCGTCGATATCAGCATAGACTTTATACTTTACATATCCGTTAACTTTTTCACGTAGTTTCTCATAAACAGCCATTGCATAGCTGTAGTACATATCTTTATCCATTATCTCTCCTTATTCTCCAATTCACTTGTCAATTTCTTGCCAACAAGGCAGTAGTTTATACAAGATTCTGCAATCTCAAAAGCTACTGCTCTACAATCGAATTCGTCCTGCTTAACAAATTTACATTCTGGGCAATTATGATTAGGATTAATACAATACTTAGCATCTTCCAGTGTCATCTTCATGTGATTTTCCCTCCTCAAATCTTGTAGGCTTATGGCTTGCTACCTTAACAGGATCACAAAGGCAATCCCAGCATGGATCTTCGTTTTCGTTCCTTTCATAGTACTTGCACTTCTTGCACCACTCATCAAACTCAACAATCTTCATTCTCTCAAGCATTTATTTTTCCTCCTTAGGTTTTCTTTTATAGTTGCCATTACATAGTGGGTTTCTCTTTGGAAGCTCACACGTCATTACCATTCTCTTTATGTATGGAGCATATTCAGGTTTGTAATGAATGCAATATTCACAAGGGCTCTCTTTTCTCATGCTCTTACCTCGCTTCCGTAAGTATCAAGTGGAGACCCAAATGGATAGTAGTTATCATCAGTATCTCCAGGGAGAAGATCGTACTCCAAAATATAATAGTACTCACCTGTAACTGGATCTGGCTTATCGGACTTTACACAGTCAATGTCTATCCAGAAATATCCATCATCTTCCATTTCTGATACATCCCATCCTGCATATTCAAATTCTTCGGGAAGCGTGAGCCCTAAGAATGCATAAAACATAGATAGTGGTGCTTCAGATCCAAGAGAAAAATTCCTATTTAGATAGTACTTAGCACCCATTACAGCAAGCTTAGTTGTTCTAAACTTCATTCTTGTGAACGGATCAAAGAAGAGAGCTTCTCCATCATCTGAAAGATCATCCACTCCCGTAGATATCATATGTCCTGTTTCTATAACGGGTGGCTTTGCTTCGTTCATAACAGCCTCAGCAACCTCCCTATCAATCTGCTTTAATATCTCAGGATTCTCGCTTGTGTATTCTGCGATTTTCCGCCTGTACTTTCCTACAAGGCTTCCTGTGGAAACGATCGCAGCGGATAATGTAGCCATCTTTTTTGCCGTTAAGCGGTTCGATGCGACTAATGCCGACACAGTGCCTGCAGTTACCACAAGTGTAGGGATATAGCATTTCCATGTGGCTTTAGCCTCCTCTATCACTTTAGTTTTCTTATCTGGAACCATAATGCATGTTATACGTGGATCTGTGTACTTTACTGGTTCATCAGGCAGCCTAAAGTTCTTTTCATAAAGCACTTTCTCAGCCTTAAGCGTATCTCTAGCCACCATTACTTCAGATACAAAAATACCGACTATCCCAGATGCAAATAGGACAGTCGGCATAGCCTTAGTTATTTTGTTTTTGTTCATCTTTATCCTCCTCAAAAATCCTCTTTTCTACATCAGCTAGTTTTTCAGCTTCTTCTAATTCTTTAGTCAAAATCTCTAAGCTATCTGCAATAGATGCCAAACAATCGGACATTATTGGTAAATATGAAGCAAAATAAAAAGCCAGTATTTTATCAGAAGGAATATATGTTGCTCTGTCTATTACTTGCTTTGTCATCTCTTCATTTAATTTAACACGTTCACCTTTTCTCATCTTCGTCTCCTTTTCCATAAAATACTGTTTCGTTACCACGCTTACTTCCAACTATTTTACGGCCACACCCAGGACAAAACTTTGCTTTAGAGCACATAAAGTCTGTGTTGCATGTACTGCAAATTTGATAGTGGCAGTACCACTCATCTTCCTCATCTGAAAGAATAGCTAAGGTCTCATCAGATTTAGTAATTACAAATCCATCTTCGATAAGATGTTTCTTAATATCCTGATAGAACTCTTCACCAGTCTCATACTTATTTTTCATTTGGAAACCCATTTCTTCGTCCTCCTTACTTATTAATTCTTTAAACCACTTTTTCTTAAACTCAGAAACTGTTTCTCTATATTGCTCTTCTGAGTAGTCTCCGCTCTGCCACCATTCCAGGTCATGTAACACATCGCATAAATCCTTTATAAGGTCATTCATTTCAGCATCATGCATTTCACCCTCACATTCTACTGATAACTTACTGTAAATATAATTATGACTTCCTCCGCTCATCTTCGTTTCCTTTCTTCTTACGCTTATATGTCTTTAATACAATCTGACCTTTCTCATGATCAACCTGCACTCCTGTTACTGTCTCCCCATTACATACAACTCTATAATTCTGACAATTAATTACTTTGAAAGGACTCGATAATGGTAAAACAATTTCATAAAGTTTTAAAAGCGTCATTCTTCGTCTCCTTTTTTATTGTTCAGTTTATACACCCTAATACAACTATTTAAATTTACACAAGAGTATCCAACTAGTCCACTTCCTAAGTGTTCGTTTAGTCTAAGACGCATATATGGACAATTTTCGCAAAAATCTTCTAAATTATTAAGAATATTGATCATCCTTTATCTCCTTTCGCTTCCCCATCTGCACAAAACCAATTGCCGTCAGGATACCATGAATAATATTCATCACCAGCATTTATACACGGACAACGATAATCATCATTTATTGGATATCCATACCTATCCGGTCTATGTATACAGTCCTTACAACGAACAATCTCTACTAATTCTTTACTCATCTTCGTCTCCTTTATTCGTTATTCAATGCTTTACTAAGCTCGTTGATTATATCGGCAATCTCATCTTCTTCGAGTATTGCAAACATGTCATCATCCTGGTAATCAGCTAACAAATCCCAATCGTACTCGAATATAATAGGATCTCCTACTGTATTAGGTGCTAACGTAATAGCTCCGAATGTGGGTCTAAAGTCTAATGTAGTTATGTGGAGCTGATCTTTGAACACCTCTGGTTCGTATTCGAAAAATGCAAATCTACGGTTTGGATTGTCCTCTAATAATTTCTTGAAATCCTGCTTATGTAGTATTTTCATCCTTATTCTCCTTTATCTTTATTCTTGTAATATACGTCTTCCAACTTAGCGATAAACCTCATAAAATCTTCTTCAGACATCTTTTTTATCTTTTTATATAATTCTTGCTTTATCGTATTAAAGTTCATTCTTCGTCTCCTTTCACGTCGACGACAAACTCCATTGATTCAACATAATCTTTAGCGTTATGGTAAGCGATCTTTATATCACAATTACCATCAAACTCGCATCGTTCACAATTAAGGCTTATTAGTTCCAGAATACCGTCAGCTTTTTTGTTGTACTCAAAGTTCCTGCAAACAGTATTATTCATCTTCGTCTCCTTCTACGTAATTTCTTTGGAAATCTTAAATATAAATCATTACCTGTTGTAAAGAAAACCCACATAGCTTCGCGCTTATAACATGGTATTAAGTTAAATTTAAGTTCCCAAGCTTTAAATATATCCATAGATCTAAGCACGTTTGGATATATAGATGTTTCATCTTTAAGTTCAACATCAGAAACATGGCCTAGATTCATATAGTTTCCTTCGCTTGATTGAATATAAGCCGCTCCAGGGATAACATTAATCATATAACTTCTCCTTTACATAATATGGATGAAATATAATGCTATCTGGAGCATCGCCTATTTCTTCGCATTCCTCTTCATTCTCGTCCTGGTAGTTAATAATAAGCTCTCCATTTTTATACTTCATCCAATTCATCCTCGAATACTCAAATGAGTGTTCACCATCTCTAATCTCAACAATCATTCCTTTACGCATTATTTATTCTCCTTTCCAATCCGAACACTTTTTAGATAATTCATATATCATGTTAAATGCATCTATTAGACTTTGAAGTTCTTTCATTGTTAGCTTCTCTACATGAATATTCGGATTACTGTTAAAAAGCGCAAGACATCTTTTATCAGCAATATCAAGTTGCTGAATAAGCTTAAGTTTCCTAGGCCCGATTTTAACCATCTTTCTCCACCTCCGAAATAGCATCCACAAGATCTCCAATAACAGCATTCTCAACTTTCATTCTGTGAAGCTGGTCAACTGAATAATTGTTATAATATGGGGATGATGATATTGGGTTCAAAGCCCTTCTATTTGCAAGGTAAAGATGTTCAAGTGCGTGCTTAATAGCCTTAAACTCAGCTTCTGTGCATTTAAACGTAAAACCTGGTTCGTTTTCACGCTCCTCTTTCTTCTCAAGAGCGAGTGACTGCTTAGAATATTCCTCTGCAGATATCTCACCTCTCATAAGCTTATAGCAAAGGTCTTTTTGTCCATCTGAAAGAGTCTCCCATGCATCTTTAGCTGTATCTGTTGTGGAATTGCCCATAATATCAATTCGCTCTAAAATGCAAAGCGCTCCTACAGCCATACCATATGCGTGTGAGTATTCTGAAGTCATATACTTATTCATCTTTGACCCATCCTGCATAATCCTAATAGCTTCTGTTAATGTTGGCATTTTTTTGATCTCTTTTCTCATTTCTTCAATCATCCTTTCAAATTCATTCTTTTCATAAACACATTTAAGTCCGCATTCTCTTGCATAATCAGCAGAGGCATTACAAAAATAAAACTCACAACCACAATGAAAACACTCAGATTTCCTAAATTTGTGGCCATCCATCATAATCCCATCAGACCAGTTAAGTTTCCTTCTACTTCCGCCCATATTAAATTGCCTTTTACATCTTGGACAGATAAGAGGCGAATCACACTTAGTTCTTTTATATAGTGGTCCGCCATTCTTTGATCTATTTAGACGATCCTCAGCTTCCTCAAGGTAAAACTCGTGGTGTCTTTTAACCATCTCGATAGCTTTAGGGATAGCTTCTTCGCTATAGCAATACACCTTCCCATGCTCAATCTTCATTGGAACTGTTGGGTTCTGTGTAAGGTATGTTTTTGGATTATCATCAGGAACAAAATTTCCAGTTGGGCTTATCTTTCCCTTTCTTACGACCACTTCACCTTTATACCAATACACCCTATAAACAATATCTCCACATTTCAATTTCTTTGTCTCCTTTCAACACCCAAATTTTCTATTTTTCCCATTAACTCTAAAATGTGGATGTCTCTTTGGCTTATCAAGGCAAGATGTGCCTGGTTTTCTTTTTAGATGCTCTGCGCCCTTCTTTCCACATTTGTGGCATACATAACTATATCTGTCATATAGATGAACACTGCCATTTTTCCAAATTTTCACTACAAATTCGCTGTTGTTGAAATCATTAACCTTGCAAATAAAATGTGCTCTGTCGTTATGAAGTCCCCAATAAAGTTTGTAGTCGCCACCGTCTTCTGGGCTAAATCCAATCTTTTCGGCGTACTTCATAAGAACTGTTAGCTTCTCAATTCTCCATAACCACTTATAAATATCGTAGAGATTGTGATTATACCGATTGTTTCTAAATACTCTGTCTTCTTTCCATTTGATTTCACTCATTTTTCTTTGTCTCCTTTCGTGTTTAACGTCCACCCCACATGGACAAAATAAAAAGGAACGATGTTACTCGTCCCTCTTTTCTTTCTTGCCTTCATTGTAACCAATGATTACTCCTGCAAATATCATTGGTAAGAAGATTAATGCTAATATTCCTACTATTGGTCCAACAATAGTAAATATAGCCCACACGATAAGTATAAGTATCGGTGCTGCTATAAGTGCTCCTGCCACTCCAACAGTTTTAAATAATGCTTTAATCATTTCATTGCCTCCTTATTATTTAAAGTTCTCTTAGTTACTTCTAGCTATAATAAGAAGTGTTCTTTTTGCGAAAAAAAAAATAAGAGCATGCGTCTGCCCTTATTTTGTAAGTAAATCGTAAATCTTGTTTGAGTTTATAAGTGCTATAACTCCAATAGTAATTACGGCAATAATGCCAAGTACATAAAGATCTAACATTTCTTTTTCCTCCTTAAGATTCATTTATCTTCATAAGAAGGTATGTAATTTTTGCGAGGTGAAAAAGATCATAGGAGATGTAAATCCCCTACAACCTTATTTAGTTTAGTTCTTATTATCGTGGAATATACAATAACATCCAGCGATTATAAGAAGTACCCCAATAATTGTTGTCAAGTCTTATCACCTCCTATAAATCTTAGTCTAAAAAATCGTCATGAATTTTTAAGTCTTCTTGATCGTCACCAAACATGTTGTCGCACCATGTTAAGATAATTTCTGTCACGTACATTACTGGAGCAACACAAATAAGACATACGACCCCAATTGTTACAAACATTCTAAGCATAAGTCTAGCAATGCCAAGCTTAGGATGATCAATAAAATAATCCTCCGTAAGCTCGTATCTTTGCCAGATTTTGCCTAATGCTGCAACAAGTGCTGCCATTACTCCTAAATCTGCTGCTACGTAAGCACTGATTCCAACTATCTTTGCAATAATGTTTTTCATTTTTAGTTTCTCCTTTCTTATTACAAAACGATTGTTTCTATAATAAGAAGCGTATTTTTTGCGAAAAAGAAAAGGAGACGTGTATTACGCCTCCGCTTCCTTTGAAACTTTTCTGTTTTT
>JAEIGA010010514.1_pt1 | contig 14026 bp, 26 predicted proteins | sample 9270691 | NCBI WGS metagenome assembly JAEIGA01 (sample SAMN17057246, study PRJNA624740) | gut metagenome | biome: biome; isolation source: fecal sample | host: Bos grunniens | place: China: Xizang | collected 2019 | reverse complement strand
GTTAACGTCAAAATGTCTGATCACACGATCAGCCGGGACGTTGTACTTTTTCATCAGCATACGCGCCAGTTCAAGCGCGTTTTTGATCGTCGCAGCCGACGGATATACAACGCCGTTTTTAACGTCGTCGCAAATCTCGATGCTGATCGAATTGCTGTTGGTGCACTGTCCGTAAAACTTCGCGCCGCCTGTAGTCTTGTAGTTGCTGTAACGACTGCCTCCCACAGACCATGCAACGTAATTGTCCGGCACGCTCTGTGTAATGCTGTCGTCATCCACAAAGTAATGAGCAGAGGCCTTTACAACGTTATTGGCAAAATACTTGCCGTTGTTTTCGTCGGTGTCGCCGTCGTTTGCTGTGTAATGGATAACGATGTACTTGATCGCCGACGTGTTGCGCGTACTGCCATAATTGGCGCGGTTCGCGGTTTTGGTTTTGATCGGAACCATCACTGTTCACCCGCCTTGTCTACGGCATCCTGTACTTTCTGCGACTGTGTGCCAAAATAAAAAGCAATAATCACGGCATAGATCGTCATAAAATCCTGACTGATCTTTTCCGCCGTCGCCATGTACGCAAATACCGCCGTAAGCACAAGCGTCACAAGGCTTTTCACAGACATAAGGTTTGCAAGTCGTTTTCGTAACTGCTCCATGTTCCATTCTCCTTTCTTTAGTTGTTGCCGATACCCAGCACAGACGCGATGATCTGATTCGGATCGGCTTTCTCCCGCATATCATCCGGCAGTTTTGCAAGCAGCAGGATCGGGAGCTTTACAAGGTTTTCGCTTTTGGCTTTCCAGTAATACGCCGCCGACGAAATGCCGACCTGTGCGATCCACGCGCACAAAACGATCGCAAAGTTGGTTGCATCGCGTTCGCAAAACACCACGATCACAAACGCCGCAAGCAGTACGGCAAGGATCGCATAATCAATGATCAGCAGCTTTTTGCTAAATTCCATTCATGCGCTCACCGTCCTTTCAACGCAAATCTAACGCATTAAAAAACGCGCATCTGTGTTAAGTAACACAAATACGCGTTAAAAATGGGCACAAAAAGCGCCATGCAGCTTTTTACTAAATTCCATTTTGTTCCCACATAGAAGTCATCCCTTTCAGAGCGTGAAACCTCCAACGTATGTGCCTGTTCATTCATAGATTGGGACTTCTTTTTCATCGTATTTTGTGATTTCAACAATATTAACCGTTGGAATTTGCTTTTTGATTGCAGCCGGAGAAAATTCCATGAACACAACATGATTTTCCTTGATATCTGAAATTTTGCCGAAAGCAATCAATCCGCTTTTAAGCTTAAGTCTGCAAACGCTTTTTTCGATTTTCATGCATCCCATCACCTTTCAGCAGCAGCTTCAATGAATTTTTTAATATAGTCGGGAATCTGATTCGAGCCAGTGTGATACGCTGCCCATGCTTCTGCCCACGCTTCTGACGCATTTGAAAGCATATCGCATTTTGATTCTGCCGCCCATTTTGCGGCAGCCGTTTCAAAACCGGTTGGGAGTCCCTTAACGTTTATATAAACGTGTCCCATCTCATGGAATGGCGTTGTTTCTCCGCTTACGTTAAAAAACCATGTATGTCCGTTATGCCGTTCTTGATATCTTTCTTGCGCAAGCTTTTTAGATACCGTGATTTTTTCCGCTGTTTTATAAGTTGAACTAATACCAACCATATATCCAGTTGCATCAAGATCGACAACGCCTTCTCTAAGATTTTCATCAAATCCTAAATGGATTCCGTCAAAAACATCTATTGTTACGCCATAATAATTTTTGCTGGATCTTGGAAGTTTTCCACCCCAATATTTTTCAAGCGTTGTCGAGTCACCAACAAAAACAGGCATCGTGTCTTTGGGCAGTGTGTTTAGTGCAGCGTTTAACAGATTTGCAGTTTCCAAAGGAAGCTTGCTGTAATCCACATATTTGACACCCATTTCAGAAGCATACTTTTCAGCAGTCGCTTTATCTTTTGCAGGAACAAATACCGGCTTTTTCATTTGTTCTTCAACAGCGTAATTCTCACGGTTCTTATAGTTCCAGATATTGTTATACTGCCTCTTAAAGTCCTCAAAATCCTTTGCCTCTAACGGGATGATCTGCCCGGAATACTTGCGCAGCTCATCGACAGAAATGTGCAGCTTTTCCGCGATCGGAGCAAGCTGCTTGTCGGTCATTTCGTCGGTGTTGCCGAGCATCTTTGTCTGCGGCGCTTCCAAAGCCCAGCGTGCACGTGTGTTTGACCGGCAACGGCAATTGCAATCTTCTTCCGGTCGTCCAAAACCACCGGGAAACATTGCTTTTCTTCTGCTGTCGATTTCAAACGGCTCGTTGATCTCTTTGATCTGTCCGTCAAGCTGCCTGTGATGTTCTCGCGTGCGTCCGTCGAGTGCAGCCGACCACTGTTTCAGCACGTCCGCGCCGCGCTTTTTCGCGTCAACCTGTGCGTTGTACTGCCCGGCAGACTGTATCCTGTGCCCCTCAGTGCGTGCAATCAGCTTTGCGCGGCTTTTCGGGGCTGTTGACTGATTGTGGATGTTTCGCGCAATCTGCTGCCACGTCATACCCGACGCAATACCGCGTGTGATCTCGCGCCGTATGGTTTCTTTTAACGCTTTAATGTCAAGCGATTTGTACAAGTCCGCTTTCAGCTTTGTGTCGAGTTGTATCGCCTTGACTGCCGCCGCCTGATCGATTGGCATAATAAGCGGCACGCCCTGACCTTGCAATTCGTAGAGCGTGCCGATATATGCGTCTTCGTAGCAGTCCTTCAAATACTGCTCGATCGTCTGGTAATTGTCTCCGTGCATCTTTTCAAGGATGCCGTCAAGCTGTCCTTGTAAAGCCTCTTGATACTGTTTTTGGTAGACTTTCGACCGACGGCGCGAGATCAGTATTTCCTTTTCCTTGTCATCCACCGCGTTGTCGATTGCCTGCTCAAGCCGATCAATATCCGCCGCAAAGGCTTTGATTTTTTCGTCAACGTCCTCAAGTGCACGCCTATACTGACGCTCAAGATCGCGCAGTACCGTTTTCTCAGCGTTCAGGGATGCCTGTGCAAGCTCTTTCTGCCGCTTATCCAATCACATCACCGCCGTCAAGCTCGATGCCGTCAAGCGCTTCCTGTGCTTCATACAGGCCATCATTTTCGGGCTTCGGAAGTTTGTCCTTGAGTTCGTTATAATCCAGCTCAAGCACGTCACAGATGTTCTGCATCAACGTTTCGTTGTCCAGATGCGCCGCAAGATTCAGCAGCGTATCGACGCGCATCTGCTGCGTTGCCGCTTCCGTCTGCGCGATCTGCGCGTTTTCGGCGGCGTTGGACATGATCACCGGTTCAAAGGCGAAATACACATCTTTCTGCTGATATTTCGTGCCGTCACGGCTGTTGATCTCAGCCAACACCACGCGCAAGATCTTGCGTAAAAACTGCATCAGCTTGATTTTCAGCTTCTCGCATTTCAGTTCGAGCAGAGAATACGCCGCCTTGATTGCAATATTGGTTGTTGCGCTTGTATCCTTAAGTCCAGACGTGTTGAGGCCAAAGCCGAAGCGGTAAATGTTCTTTTCATCAAGCTCAAGCTTTGCCTGTCGCGCCTGATAGGGAATATCAACCGTGTGCACCTCAACGCCGCCCTCGGAATCAACGCCGACGATCTTCTTCGTCTTGAGATTCTGCTGCAATTCGTCGAAATTGTCACCGTTAAAGCCCTTGACGACGTGTACCGGCGTATCAAAGTCTGCCAGATTATTGGACAGGCTCGAGGCCATCACATCATAATCGTCAATCAGCGGCTTAATGGGCGCAAGGTCGGAAAGCTGCTTGCGGTTGTTGTCAAGGCGGAAAAACGGAATCATCCCGTAATCTTCATACGTGATCACGCCCTTTTTATCTCGGTACAACACGTGAGGACGGGGATTGATTGCCTCCGAATCATCAGGCACGATCTCGCCCTCATCGGTCTGAACGAAAAAGCTTACTTGCTTTTCGTCCCACACCTGAATGCGCTTGATCTGCTTCGAACCTTTTTCGATGCGGTCAACGTACCAATAAATCAGATGCTCCGCCTGCGCGTCGGTGTCCTTTGCGCGTACCTCGACCACGCCCATGCCGTCCGACCACTGGAATGCGGTTCTGTCGTCGTCGTCTTTGTAGGCGTGGAGATACGAAAAGCCGTTTGCCATGCACCCGGTCAACGCCTCGGCAAGTTCAGCGCGGAAATTCTCGTTTGCGTTGAAGTACACATCAAGCTCATTCTGTAATTCAGGTAAGTCAGACTTGATGATCTCACCATCACCCGAAAGCAGATACTGCACCGCCTGATCCACGATTTCCGTGAAAAACGGATGCGGGATTCTGATGTTACTGCGGTATTTGTCCTCTACAAGATTGCCGTCGTCATTGTAATAGAACAACCTGCATTGCAGGATATCGTGCAAGCCCTCATAATATCGCTGTCCGACTTTGGCGCGTGCTTTTCGATCCGATGCCGCGTCGTCGTCGATAAATCGCCGGATTTCGTCCACTGTGAGCATTGTTTCACCACCTCAAAATTATTGCAGCAAAGATGTGTGGGGCATAGGCGGCCGCCGGTTGCTGCCGCCCCCGGAGATTGTAAAGTATTTCACGCATTGCGCCGCATGACCGAAACGCACGCGCTGCCCCCTCACATATTGCCGGTAGAGATCATTTTGCCGCTTTTTTGCCGATAACGGCAAATGATCAAATAAGCCATTTCCTCATTTTGCGCCAGCTCTCAACGCCGTAGCGCAGAGCCGCCATTGCATCGTCCATGATCGGCACGGGTTCATCAAAGTATTCGCCCGTTCGCTCATCCTTCTTCCACTTCCACTGTTGCATTTCTTTGATGGTATTCACGCAGTGCGGATGGACGTAGATGCTCCGCTGTTTCAGCCAGTCAATCTGAGCTTTGACGGAACCGGACGATCCGCCCTTGTCAACGCCTTTGGCGCGATATCCCGCTTTTGTCCATTCTTTGATGCGGTCGGGTTCTGCCGCATCACACCACATCTGCCGATTCTTCGGGATCGCGTGGCGGATTGCTTCCTGCACGATCTCGGACGTGTCTTTTTCGTGCAGATAGATTTCATCCAAAATATAGATGTTATCATCTTTCCATCCGAGCAGCAAAATGGCGTTTGCATGGTTGAAACCAAAGTCCTGCCCGATTGCAACATCATCGTAATCGTTGATGTTCTGCGAAACCTCTTTGATTTCCCAATTGTGCAGGATCAGTCCGCCGATCTCGCCCCAATTGCCGAGGCCGTATATTTCATACCCCTCGGGATCAACAAGCTTTCTGCGCTCCATACGGGCGCGGTATGCGTCGTCAATGAAGCGGTTTTGCAAATACGTCGAGTGATGCGTCAGCACGTTGTCGTCGTGCAGATCAAAAAAGACTTTCTTGATCCAGTGATTTTTATTCACTGGATTGAAAGTCATTCGGATTTGATAAAACTGCCCGTCCGGCAATTCACCACGCAGACGGTCATCGATGATTTCAAGATCAGCCTGTGTAAACTCCGTTGCTTCTTCAAGCCATACGTCCGTAAGCTTGCCCTTCTGAAACGTGATCGACTTGAGCTTTTCACGCTGCTTGTCGTCGTTCATTCCACGAAAGATGATCTTGTTGCCGTTTGGCCTACAAGTTATCTGTAACGGGCTACTATTGATTTTCCAATACGACTCTGCCTTGTCGCCAAACATTCGGTAAATCACGCCTGTAAGCTCCGCGAACGTGCTGTCACGGTTGGTGATATCTGACTTGCGCATTGCAACCAGATTGCGCCCTTTGTCCTGCATCAGACGCAAGATGTAGTTTTGCGCCGTGTCAACGCTTTTCCCTGAACCGGCTAGGCGGAACCCTTCATTACAATGTATCTTTTCCGGCTTCGGTTCACTTCTCTAAATCCCGGATTGGCTTGTATTTTCAGGTTCACACGGCATCACCACCAAACAGCCGCGGAAAATCCGCCTTGATCGACGCGGTAAACTCTTTCCACGCAGCATTTAAACAAAAGCTTGCAAAGCCAAACGTCTCGGAAACTGCTTTTCTGTCCTCTTTTGTAAGCGGCTTGCAATCAGAAAAATTCTCATCAATATATTTATCAAGCAATTTTTCGTCAATCTTCATGCGTCGTCACCATAATCAACAGTAATATTCAAGTCAAGATCGACATCCTGAACGACCTTTTCAACGGGATTAAATCCGGCTCTGTCCATGATATCTTTTGATGCCAAATAAGCCACCATTTCATTCGGGGATTCAAGCAATTCGACCTGTTTACTGAAAGCCCGTGCAGAAGCATATTGCAGCTTTAACCGGAAATTTGTATCGTAAGCATCCCGAAATTCTTCGTCCTTTTTCCATGTGCTGATCGTTTTCGGCGTTACGTTCAGTTCTTCGGCAATCTCCCGCATTTTCATTTTTGGATGGTCAAGCATCAGCTCAAGACAACGTACTTGCTTTGGTTTCAGCATTTATATACCCCCCTTTCTGCACTTTATTTAACTCTTGTCTTTCATTGCAAAACAAAAAGAGCCTGACAAAGCATAAACTTTGACAAGCTCTTGATTTATTGTGATAATGATATAATAAAATAGAAAGGGAAGCTTTTACGCCTCCCTTTCACACTTTCCTCATGATACACTATACCACACTTGCATTGTGCAAATCAACGCAAAATTGCGCAAACTTTCATTTTAGCCAGCGAAAATTCAAACCACGTTTGCAATTATTTCTTGCCTTTCTTCGCCCGTGTCTCTACAAGGATTCTTTCTGCTGTGGTGATGATATCCATATCTGCTTCCTCGTGTAGCACGTCAACGACTTCTTTCATTGTGACATCACCGCTGCATATGCTTTCGTACCATCCCATCATGGATTCCACAAAGCGTATGATTCGGATTTTACCGAAGTTGTGTTGATTTCGGATAACAAGTACAGGAATGCCGAGCAGCATAATGAAAGCCTTGTCAACGGCTCTTTGCTCAACTTCCGCCTCGATCTCTTTCTTGATTTCTTCTTTTATGCGCTGTATTTCCACATCAGTCAGTACGTACGTTTTTGGCTTCGCTGTGATCCCGGCTTTACGGCGTTCCGCTCTGTTCATGTTTCACCTCACGCCCTCACCATCTTAAAGCATTCTCGGATACGCTCACCATACGGTGAAAACGCCTCCACCATATACCACTTGTGCCGCTTGTGTACATACGTCACAATGCCGTCAACACGCTCGTTTTCCACGTCGATGTTACTGTAATGGTAACACTTCTTTGCGTTGTGCGCCGGTACAAAGCGCACCTTTTGCCCGATCTTGATCATTCATGTGCCCTCCTGTTCCATAAATCTTCAAAGCTTTCGGACAGCTTGACCCGCGCGACGCTCGAATATGCAAAGTTTTGCGTGTATCGAAATTCCATGCCGCAGCAAGTGCACATCACTTCTGTGATTATTTCGCCGATAGATTCCATCCGCGCTGTTTCACGTACGTATCCCCCGCAGAAAGGACATTTAAGCTCCTGTATCATCGCTCACCCTCCTGTTCCATCTCTCTGCTGCTTTTTCGTAATATCCCGGCAGATTGTAGTATTCGATGAAAAGCTTGCATTTCTGACATCCGAGCCATCCGTACTGCCAACGGTTTTCGAGATCGACGGTCTGAAATGATGTCTTTGCCTCTTTCCCGCATAATGGGCAAGGCTCGAGTTTTATTCCAGGCATTTCTCCCCGTCTCCGTCCTTTTTCTTGCCGCAACTGGGGCAATACGGCAACTTCATTTCAAACGATTTTCCCTTGTGATCCGTCACCGTCAGAGTACCATCATCACTATACCGCAGCTCGGCTTCTACATTTGCGTCGCTGAGTTTAACACTGTGCACATGGACACTGTTACCCCATCCGCAAAAACTGCACGGTTCTCGTCGGGCAGCAAAAAGCTTTCCAGATGGTTTAATGCCGGTATCAATATACTGTGTCGGGTCTTCCTCTTCAATAACAGCTTCCCACCGTCCATGCCGCACAGGTTCCGCTTCGATGGTGGGCGCGTGCTGCATCAAACGCAATACAGCGTCAGCATATGCTGCTGCCGTAGGATCAACGATTGTCAGTCTTAACACGTCCACAGCAAGCTCATCCGCGTCAATCAGTCTGGGCATCTTTCTTTTCCTCCATCATCTTTGCCACTTTCTGCAGTGCGCGTCCGTGCACGTAACACACGTTGCGCTGTGACATATGCAATTCCTCGGCGATCTCGTCGAGCGTCAGATAGTGTATCACGCCATCCTCGTCATCTTTCACGCCGATGTATTTCTTATGCAATACGGCGATCTCGTCGGGATCGTCAAGCCGGTCGATCATATCCGTCACCGTCCGCCGCAGATCAACAAAGCGATCGATTGCGCGGCTGATATCCCGCTCAAGATCGATGAGCTTACCAACGCCGGAACCGATGCGATCACCTCCCCCTCCGCCGCCGGGAGCGAGTGACATGGAAGTTGTCACTCGCATCACCATGCTTTTCACAGCCTCGCGCTCGTCGATCTTGTTGTTTATCTGCACATCGTAATACTTGATGCGCTCAAGATAGCGCTTTGCCGGGTTCTCACGTGGTCTACTCATGGCGATCACCCGCGCCGATTCTCAAGCGCCCATTTTCTGCAAAATCAATGCGGATAGCCGCCACCGCATCGTGCAGCGGTAAAGCCGTCTGACGATCAAGCTGTTCACGTTTTGCCACAGCCTCAAAGCACTGACGGAAGTTGGCGCGATCCTGCATAGGATTCTCCGAATTGCAAAGCTCACGCCATCCCAGATACTCGACGGCCTTGCGCGTGATGGGATCAAACGAAGCCAGCGCCTCACTCTTACGATCACGTCCATATCTGCCGAAAGCTCGCTGTACTTGCGCCCATCCGTCACCCCAGTCAGGCAATGCACCATCTGTTACAGTTGCCGCAAGTTCACGAATCTCTGCAATGCTCGGTGACCACTTGTTTGTCGATACCCACTTGCGCAGCGTAAGCTGTGCCACATCAAACGGGAGGTCTGCGAGTTCCTGATACCACAGTTCCATTGCTATTTCATTCGGAATGATTTGTTCTTTTGGATAGTAGGTTCTTAAAGCCATTGCAATCTTTGCAAATTCCTGTTTTGTCATTCCTGCTGCCCTCCTTTCTTGTGATCCGGAAAGATCGTCCTCTTTACCGTGCCTCTGATCGCATCATATTCCGCGTCCGTCAGCCGTCCGACGCATTCGCGCAAATTCCGTGTCAAAACAAAACTCAGCATCTGCGGATTTGTAAAGCGTCGAGTATTGCCGCGTCCGATGCGCACCGGGACACAGTCATCATAGCAAGTGTGTACAAGGATCAACGACGTGGTAACCGTGCCGTGATTGCGGACGACAAGCACCTCCACAAGCTTTCCAGGCTTGCGCTCATACGTCCAGATTTCGCCGGATTGCGGCGTTTCTTCCAGTACCGCGTATGCAGTAAGATCAAGATATCCCTCCGGATTATGCCTAGAATCCTGCATCGTTTCCTCCTTCCTGACTCCATGCCGCCATCATGCGGTATGAGTCGTCAAGTTCCTGCGCTTTGGTAGGCTTTTGGTACATAGGCCGTGCCGTCTGCGTCGGCTGTTGCTGATCCTTTCTTGCCCAATTGCGGATCGTTGCGTAATGGCTCTTGTAAGCCTTACCCGTTGATGCAATATAGGACGATAGCCGCTCAATGCGTTCATGCCAGTCAATGTACTCAGCCTGCAGCTTCTCGAGTTCATCGTCAGTAAGCAAAACGTTGTTATATTCGCCGTGTTTGTGCTTACTTTCTCTTATACTCTTATTCTTAATATCTTTATCTACCTCTTTATCTTCTTCTGCATAGTCTACAGAGATTCTTGTAGATTCTACAGTAGATTCTACAGTAGAAGTTTCAGGCAGTTCTTTCTGCTTTGCTCTCCACCTTGCTTGTGCAAGCCGCTTACTTTCCCGTATCTTGTCCATACCTTCGATGTTCTGGTATTCTTCCCACCCGGCAATGCGGAAGCAATCGGCATCCGTCACGATCATGTTGAGCTGTTCCAATGCTTTCAAAGCAAGCGTTACGGTGCCCTCCTCAAAATCAAGCTCATCTGCAAGCATCTTCGGCGTATACGGTATGTTTTCGGTGAGGAAAACCATGCCGTTTGCGTTGCAGCGTCCCGCCATCGTCAACAACATCACCCAAATAAGGACGATGTTATTTCCCTCCGGGAGCCTGCGCAAGTGCTTGATCTTGCGGTTGTCAAACATATCGGTGGTGAGTTTCACCCATTTTACACCGTTAGCCATCCGCCAGCACCCCGTATGCACGCCTCAGGCCAGCAAGCCACGCCTGTTTTTCTCCCTTCGTGAGTCCTTTACGCTTTTCATCTGGCTCGAATAACGGGCAGGCCGTGATATGGTATGTAGTGCTCGGATACTTGTTTCTGTATTTTCTGTTCTGTTCCACTTCCTCCGCCGTCCAACCTGGCACAGGTTCGAAAAGCAGCTCACCTGTTAGCGGATCGGCAGCAGACCACGAACACTGTCCGCAAGCTTTCTTGCAGTCGAAGCATATGTTATTCGAGCCTACAGTCCAGCCTTTTTTCCCCATCTGCATCCTCTCCTTTCGTAATCATCGCAAGCTGCAATCGGAGATTCCTGTTCTCGATGAGCTTATCACGCAGCAAGCGCTGATATGATTCGAGTGATCGGTTGTTTTCGTGCACCGATTCAATCACAAGCCTTTTCTGGGCGATCTTGTCGCGCAGGCGCTGCAATTCCTCATCCCGTGCACCGTTGCGCTGTTCCGCACGACGGAGATCCATTTCATGCTTGCTGATCTCCTTGCGAATCAAGGCAATAGCACTTTCAAGCTCAGTCACGTTGCGTCTCCTCCCAACAATTCCGGATTGTCGTGGATGTTGCCGATGACTTCGATGCAATCAAGGAGGCAAGGGTGCCACGGCGTACCGGAGTCATCCACAAAGTAAAAACCGTTTTCGTACCACTCCGCGGTAAACAGTTCTTCTTTGCCGTTATGCAGCAGGTTTTTCGCCCGGCAAATATCCCCTTCAAAGAGACGCTTATGGTGCTCGTCACTCACTCTTGTATACTGCCCGGTGGTTTCGGGATCAATTTCAACAAATCCAACATATGGGATTTGCCCGCAATATTTCCCCGTTGCATTTAACGTATCGTCCGGGTAAAACGGACAAATCAAGTCATATGCTGCAAGATATCCCTCGATCCATTCCCCGTTATCCTTTTGTTTCCCGCGAAACAAGATCTCACGCATGATTCTTGCTCCTTTCCGCCTTGCAGCTCATTTTCCCTTCTGGGCACACACCGCGCAGACACGGCGCTCCGGCATTTGCAAAGATGTGCGGCGCAACGCCCTTGCACAGTGCAAGCATTTCGTTTGCAAGTGCTCTGATCTCCCACTGTGCACGATTGCAGCAGCGTTTGGAGAAAAAATTGAGCAGTGCCCGCGAATTCATCGTAAACACGAGCTGCGTACAACAGGCATTCGGGAGCACAAACCGTGCGTCTTCCTGCGCTTTCTTCTTTGCCTCGCCCAACGCCATACCCGTCGCCGCGTGTACTTCCGTCAGCCGCTTCACGAGCTGCCTGTACTCCATATCAAGCGCGCCCATTGCGCCATCGAAGATATACGACGCCTGTGCATCTGCCGCAATCGCAGGCGGGATCACGTAATCAAAGCCGATCTCCGACACGTACCGCTGTGATCGCACACTGTACGACGCGATCCTGTGCCGCGTAAGCTGTGCAAGCAGTGATCGGCTCACACCCTCGATGGCAAAAGTAAAACTCACGTGTTCGAGCGGGCTTTCATGATGCGCGTCGGCAAGCTTCGCAAGATAGCTTTCGTTATCCTCTGCAAACGCCTTTGTGATGATGTCGTCAAGCGTCAGAGGGGAATAGCAAACCTTTGCCGCAGCCGCTACAACGGCCTCGGGTTCGGGCGTAAAGGTCAACAGTGATACGTTCATTCTTTCTCACCATCCATTTCCATCACCGTCATAATGGCATAGTTCGCCAGATCGATCAGCGTATCACGCACGCTTTCGTCCTGTACGTTCTGCTCGTTGGATTTGGTAAGCCGTTTAAACCGTTCGAGCTTGTCCGATAACCTAATCCGCGCCATTGCCATGCCTTCCTCGATATACGTCTTGTGGAAACTGTCGCCGTAGTCGGCATTCTTGCGGGCGTAGAGCGCGTTTAATTCGCGGCAGATACTTTCATGCCTCTGCACGTTGTCGGGCTGTGCGGACGGGTCAGGGAAGGCACCACCACCGAAAATGATTCCATAATTGCGTTCAATGGTAACAGGATCGTCACTCAGGCACCCCATCGGTGCACCGAGCACACGAACGATTATGCAATCATGGCAGGCCGTTTTATAGCAATGTGTTCTGACGGCCTCGCGCTTTTCCTCAATCGTCATACGTCGCCCTCCTTACGATTGATCGACCGCTCGGCGGCGAATCCGTCAGGATAGCGCTTGCGGAGCTTGTCAATGTTCATTTGCAACAGTGTTTCAAGCGGACATTTAAGAGCCGTCGCAATCAGTGCCAAATACCATGCACAATCCCCGCACTCTTTCAAGATGTGGTCAACGTCCAACTTATGCCCCTGAAACAGATACTTTTTTACCATGTCGGCGATTTCACCAGATTCCCCGGAAAGCCCCAACGCGCCATTGATAAGCTGGCTTTCCGGTGATAACGTAGCGTTTGCTGTGCGCATTGCAAGCTGCTGATACTGGTTGATAGTCACTGTGTTTCCCTTTCTTTCAAATCAAAACCGATTTTCTTCTGTTGTGTGTCTGTTCTTTTCTGGTTGCCCATCGGCAATTTTCCGGGCAATAGTTTCCGTCTGTGTCTTTTCTGTCAATGGTCAGGGTGTCGGCATATCCGTTTGACATTGCCCAATCATAGAATGATTGAAAGTTGTTCGCCCATTCGTCGCAAACTGCAATCCCACGTCCGCCGTAGTCTTTGAAGTCTTTGCGTTTCTGGTTGTCACACCTTCTGAGCATACCTTGCCAAATTCTATAAAGACGGGTATGTTTCAGCCCGTGGCGGGTCATTTTCTGCCGAAGTTCTTCTTTGTGGAAGCATCCGCAAGATGTGGTATTGCCGCTCTTGAGGTGACACGCCCTGATTGCTTTGGTTGTTCCGCAATCACAAAGGCAATTCCACATCACATGATTACATCCGTTACTTTCAGCCCTGTCAATAACAGTCAACTTTCCGAACCTTTGCCCGGTTAAATCTTGAAATTTCACGTTTTGCTCTCCGGGTTCATTTTCTCAAGTTCCATTCCTGCATTCCATTCACGATACAGATTGATCCAATCGTCAAACTCCATCGTTACAAGTATCTCGGCATTATTCTTCTTGTGGAACACAGCCGGGATTCTGTCCGTCCCGCTGCTGTCCCGCTTTGCCTGTGCCATTGCATCATAGATGTTCAGACGCTCAACCGCTTTTGCTTCAACGTGTATGCCCGGTAAACCCACCACATCAGCCGCTTCGCCGGTATTGCCGCAATACTGCGCCGTGCGTCGGCAATCATAGCCGTATTCCCGGAATCGTGATGCAAGCGTTCGCTCAAATCGTGCGCCTTTGGCTTTGCTGTTGATTTTGCCCACCTACGCCGTCACCGCCTTAAAACGGCACATTGTCATCGTCCGCCATTCCATCAAACGCCGGGAGGCCGTTATTGCTCGGCTGCTGATAAGCGGGAGCAGGAGCGCCGAAGCCGCCGTAATTGTTGGGAGCCGGGAAACTACCAGACACAGGAGCGGAAGAAAGCGGCTTATCGTCAGGCACCTTGTAATCACCATTGCGCACAGTGTCAACGCTCAGAGCGCGGAACGGACGCACAGCCCATCCAGTTTTGCCGTTATACGCCCACTGCTCATTACGGAACAGGATGC
>JAEIGA010010513.1_pt1 | contig 14026 bp, 9 predicted proteins | sample 9270691 | NCBI WGS metagenome assembly JAEIGA01 (sample SAMN17057246, study PRJNA624740) | gut metagenome | biome: biome; isolation source: fecal sample | host: Bos grunniens | place: China: Xizang | collected 2019 | reverse complement strand
CCCGTTCTGCGGACAGTTCTGCACATACTGTAATTTCTACTCAGTAAAGGGCAGGGAGTACAGGGAGAAATACATTAAGGCACTGCACAAGGAAATAGAGCACAGAAAAGACTTTTTCAAAAATACAGGGGTTCAGCCACACACAATTTACTTTGGTGGCGGAACCCCTTCCGTTTTTCAACCCCATATCCTTGGGGAAACACTTGACAAAATAATAAAGGCCTTTGGCATCACTCCAACAGAGGTAAGCATAGAGGCAAACCCCAATGACATCACCCCACAATACGCCACAGAACTCCGCAAGGCTGGATTCAACCGCGTAAGCATGGGAATACAGTCTTTCATAGACGAACACCTTCTGTGGATGAACCGCAGGCACAAGGCCCTTGAGGGGGAGGAAGCTTTCCACAACCTGCGCAATGCAGGATTCAACAACATAAGCCTTGACCTTATCTTTGGCTACAACCCGCTCACAGATGAGCATTGGGAATACAACCTCAACAAAATTACAGAACTTTCACCGGAGCACATATCGGCCTACCAGATGAGCATAGAACCGGGAAGTGCCCTGGGCAGACTATACGAAAAGGGGGAATATGAACTTCTTCCCGACAACATTTGCCATAACCAGTACTCCACCATGCAGCAATTCCTTGGCAAAAAAGGATACACGCAATACGAGATTTCCAACTTTGCAAAAAGGGACGCTACCACAGGAGAACTTCTCAAATCAAGACACAACAGTTCTTACTGGACCAAGGAGCCATACATAGGGCTTGGACCTGCAGCACACTCCTACAACGGCACAATGAGACTGTGGAACAAAAACAGCGTAAGCGGCTACTGCAGACATTACCTTGGAGATACCGCCCCTACAGGCATATTCGGCAGCTATGAAGAGCTCTCCGCAAGGGACATCTTCAACGAGTCTGTAATGCTTGGACTGAGAACTGTGGCCGGAGTTGACCTGAGCAACCTCAACCATGACTTTCTTAAAGAGATAAAGGGCGATATGGCCCACCATTGCAGACTTGGCAACCTTGTTATGGAAGGGAATAAAATAAGAATCCCGTCCGACAAGCTGTTTGTGTCAGACGGGATTATAAGGGATTTATTTGTTTAGTTGCAATTAGCAGCAGCAAAGACCGTTTGCTACAAGATATCCTTTAACTGCAACAGCAATGAATACTAGTACGATAATTGAAGAAACTACGATTCCGAGAACTTTCCAACGGCACATCCAGATATTGTTGTTAAGACCTAGAGTGTGGAATGCGCTCCAGAAACCGTGGTTCATGTGCAACCAAAGTGCTACAAACCAAACTACGTAAACGATAACAACCCATAGAGGTTTGAAAGTCATGTAAAGAAGAGCTGCACCGTCATGAGTGTACTCCTGACCCAAGAACATTGGAAGCTGCATTTTTGCCCAGAAGTGAGAAAGGTGGAAACCCATAACACCTAGAACAATGATACCAAGAACCAACATGTTCTTTGAAGCCCAGTCATCAGTCTGTGCCTTGTTTGCTACAGCATATCTCTGAGTTCCTCTAGCTTTGTAGTTCATGTAGTTAAGAACGAAAGCGTAAATGATGTGAAAAACAAAACCTGCTGCAAGAACCGGAACCATAACTGAGATTACCGGCAAAGCCATAAACTCGCAACCTGCATTGAATGCCTCAGCACTGATAAGTGAAAGACCGTTTACAAATGCGTGTACACACATGAACACGATAAGGAACAAGCCACTGATACTCATAATCAGCTTCTTCCCAATTGAAGATGTAAAGATATTAGCCATATCAAATTTTTGTATTAATAATTATTCTGTTTGTTAAGCCTGATGTCACAAGAATGCGCATCTGGAATACAAAGATAAACTCTTAGTTGCAATTTTCATAATCTTTGGCTACTTTTGTTTTACATTTATTTTAAAAAAATATGAAGTATAACAGGATATTACTCAAGTTGAGCGGAGAGAGTCTTGGAGGCGAAAAAGGTGTTGGTTTGGATGTGGATATGATGACCCAGTACGCCAAAGAGATTGCCCAGGTTGCCAAAAGCGGTGTGCAGATAGCAATAGTGATTGGTGGCGGAAACATCTTCAGAGGTGTTTCAGGTGTAGGCAAAGGGTTCAGCCGCGTTAAAGGTGACCAGATGGGTATGCTGGCTACCGTAATAAACAGCATAGGACTTTCAATGAGCATACAGTCAGAAGGAATTGAGGCTGAGGTTTTTACCTCAACACCTATGGAGCCTATGGCAAGATACTACGCAAAGGAGAAGGCAGTTGAGGTTATGGAGCGCGGTGGCGTGGCAATCATTGCCGGCGGTACAGGAAACCCGTTCTTCACAACAGACTCGGCTTCTGCACTGAGAGCTTGTGAGATTGAGGCCGATGCCCTTCTTAAAGGTACCAGAGTTGACGGAGTATACACTGCAGACCCTGAGAAAGACCCTACAGCTACAAAATACGACACCCTTACATTTGACAAGGCATTGGCAGACAACCTTAGAATTATGGACCAGACTGCTTTTGCACTTTGCAAAGAGAACAATATGCCTATCATTGTATTTGACATGAACAAGGTAAACAACCTTTATGACCTTATGCAGGGTGGCAAAGTGGGTACTGTAGTATCAAACAAATAGAAATTTTAATACTTGGAGATATGGAAATAAGCGTTTCTAAAGAATGTATTGCGCAGGCTAAAGAGAAAATGAACAAAGCTGTTGCGCACTTGGAAGAAGAATTGAAAAACTTCAGGGCAGGCAAGGCAAACCCTGCTGTATTCAACTCTGTTATGGTTGACTATTATGGTTCTGCAACACCTCTTCCACAGGTAGCAAGCATCAATACACCTGATGCAAAAACCATCCTTATCCAGCCATGGGAGAAGAAACTTATCCCTACCATTGAGAAAGCTATCATGGATGCCAATCTTGGCTTTACCCCTGCAAACAACGGGGAGCAGATTAGAATCAACATTCCTGCACTTACTGAGGACCGCAGAAAAGAGCTTGTAAAACAGGCTAAGACTGAGGGTGAGACTGCAAAAGTTAGTGTTAGAAATGCCCGTAGAGATGTGATTGACGCTCACAAGAAATATCAGAAAGATGGTCTTCCTGAGGATGTATGCAAAGATGCAGAGACTGTAATCCAGAAAGAGACAGATGCTTTCAACAAGAAAATTGATGAGGTGATTGCAGCTAAGGAGAAAGAGATTATGACAGTGTAAGGGATGCGGATGGTAAAGTCCACTTCCCAAATAGGCAGAGAATAACCTATAAGTCTCCTCATTCAGCAGTAGAACCCCGCCAGAGCCATTCTGACGGGGTTTTTGTTTGCTATAAGAGTAATCTTTGTGGTGTCTAAATAAAATTGGCCCAATATCCTTTGCTGTGCCGGATTCTCTTTGCCGTTCATCAGGTATTTGTCACGATTAGCCGCCATTCGCTGCTGTTCGCTGCCATTATGCTGCCGTTCGCTTCCATTCGCTGACGTTTTGCCAAGAGGTTAAGGACGCATACCGTTGTGCCGGCATGCTATGGGGCATGTAAGTGCGCTTAACCTAGGCCGCCCCATGTGGGTTAGGAGCACCTGCATGCAGTAGGGGGCACTGTAGGGAATACAAGCGTGCTTAACCTCTTGGGGGAAGCAAGGAATTCCTTCTGTTTGAGGTATCCCTGCGCACAGTAGTTACAATACCGGTAACCATATCTTTAAGTTCCTGCAGAAACTGTGCGGCCTGGTACTCCTTGCGCTCTACCTGGCGAAGTTTCTTCTCCCAGATACCGGTGAGTTGGGCCGATTTGAGCAGCTCCTCCTTAATGAGACCTATCAGTTCAATGCCTGTAGGGGTAGGATGAAGGTTCTTTTTCTCCTTGCGGATATATTCTCTTTTGAATAGGGTAGCAATTATGGCTGCTCTTGTAGAAGGGCGTCCTATGCCGTTCTCCTTAAGGGCATCCCTCAATTCCTCGTCATCCACCAGCTTTCCTGCGGTCTCCATTGCCCTCAAAAGGGTTGCCTCTGTGTATGGCTTAGGGGGTTGTGTCCATTTCTCCTGCAACTGTGGCGCATGCGGACCGCTCTCTCCTACGGTGAATGCAGGCAGGGTCTTCTCCTGCTCCTTATCCTCGCCCTCCTCGGCAGATGAGGTACCCCCTTGGGGCCCTCCCTGGGTTCCCCCTTGGGCAAAAACTGACCTCCAGCCTTGCTCAAGTATCTGTTTTCCCGACACCTTGAATTCCACTTTCCCTACTTTCCCAAGGACTGTGGTGGTGGAGATTTTACTGTCGGGATAAAAAGCTGCAATAAACCTGCGGGCTACCAGATCAAATACTTTCCTCTCCATCTCTGAAAGGTTCTGCGGCTGCACTCCGGTAGGGATAATTGCATGGTGGTCAGTTACTTTTGATGAATCAAACACTTTCTTGCTCTTGGGGAGCTTCTTCCCTCTGAGCGGTTGCAGAAGGTGCTGGTACTCAGTAAGTCCATTTAGGATTCCGGCGCATTTGGGAAAGATGTCATCGCTCAGATATGTGGTGTCTACCCTTGGGTATGTGGTAATTTTCTTCTCGTAGAGAGACTGGATTGTTTGCAGGGTGTCCTCTGCCGAGTAGCCGAATTTTTTGTTGCACTCAACCTGCAGAGAGGTGAGGTCGAACAGTCTGGGGGCATACTCAGTTCCTTTTTTGTGGGTTACATCAGTAACCGTAAAATCCTCTTGCTGAACAGTCTTGAGAAACTCCTCGCCCTCTTCCCGGGAGTTGAATTTTCCTTTTGTGGCAGAGAATGTTGTATCCCTGTATATTGTCTTGAGTTCCCAGTATGCCTGAGGTACAAAGTTCTCAATCTCCAGGTGCCGGTTTACGATAAGGGCAAGTGTGGGGGTTTGTACTCTGCCTATAGAAAGGACCTGTCTGTTGAGTCCATACTTTAGTGTATAGAGCCTGGTGGCATTCATTCCAAGGAGCCAGTCTCCAATAGCTCTGGCCAATCCTGCTTCATAAAGGAGCTGGTATTCAGATTCGTCCTTAAGGGTATTGAACCCTTCCCTGATTGCCTCTTCTGTAAGTGATGAGATCCAGAGTCTCTTTACCGGGCACTTGGCTCCGGCCTTCTGCATTACCCAGCGCTGTATGAGCTCTCCCTCCTGACCGGCATCACCGCAGTTCACAATCATTTCGGCCTGCTGCATCAGCTGCTCAATCACCTTGAACTGCTTTACATATGTGGGGTTCTCAATGAGCTTTATGCCAAAACGTGGGGGAATCATAGGAAGTTTGTATATGTCCCATCCCTTCCACTGCGGGGTGTAGTCGTGCGGCTCCTTTAGGGTACACAAATGGCCGAATGTCCAGGTTACCTGGTATCCGTTTCCCTCAATGTATCCATCCCTCTTTGTGGTTGCACCCAACACCTGCGCTATATCCCTTGCCACCGACGGCTTCTCTGCTATACAAACTATCATAATCTCCTCCTGCAATAACTTGTGCAAAGGTACTAAAAACGGCAGCTATTCCCAATATCTGTTTTTTCATAGCACGGGTGTGCCATGGGGGCTTACAAGCTGGAGGCATATTTTGAATAAAATAAATTATTTGTAAATTTGCGCTGATAATCAATATTTTATTCAGCAATGAAAAGGTTTGTACTTCATTTGGTGTTGCTTCTTGTGGGGGCAAGCGGCCATTTGTTTTCACAAAATACAGACGACTTGAAAAAAAGGTTTGAGGATTTCAGGAACCAGAGCAAGGCGGAGTATGAGGATTTTAGGCAGCATTGCAACAAAGAGTATGCAGATTTTATGAGGCTTGCCTGGCAAAAGTATGGTGCAAATCCTGCTGTGGAGAGACCTGTTGAGCCGCCAATTGTGCCGGTAGAGTGCAAGGAGCAGGAAACAGTACAGCCGGGGGAGGAGAAGAAACTGGAATTTGACCAGGTGATTGAGATGCAGAAAGTGCGTCCGCAGCCACAGCCGGTATCGCCGGTGCTTGCTACATCTGCAATACACAAGTATGATCAGGATGATTTTTCATTCACTTTTCTTGGAACCGCAATGAAGGTGAGGATTCCAAAGAACAGGATGAAGCCTCTTGTGAAGTTGCGTGAGGGGGTAGTGGCTGATGCTTGGGAGAAATATTCCAAAGGAGATTATGACAACCTTATCTATGATTGTCTCAAGTTGAGGGAGGAGCACCATCTGTGCGATTGGGCTTACCTTGAGATGCTCCATGCTTTGTCGGTTGAATATTTTGGGGGAGAGGGAAATGATGCCACTCTTCTGACAGCGTATGTATATTGCCAGAGCGGATACCAGATAAGATTGGCGTTGGGTAATGGCAATACTGATCTTATAATGCTTTATGCGAGTCTCCACAGTATTTATGAGAGGCCTTACTATGATATTGAGGGCATCAAGTTTTATTGTTACAGAAACAGATGTGAAGAGCTTTATATCTGCAACAGCAAATTTCCAAGTGAGCAGCCCCTTTCATTGCTCATAACCAGCAATCTTGTTCTTGATGCCGATATGTCTGAAGACAGGACTCTCCAAGCGCGCAGGTACGATAGTGCGCATGCCGATGTGCATGTGAACAGGAACTTGTTGAAATTCTATGATCAGTATATGGTCTCTACAATTGGAGACAATGTGATGTCGAGATGGACAATATATGCCAATACCCCACTTGATCCTAACGTGGTTGACCAGCTATATCCATCTTTGAGGCTAAGCCTTGAGGGTAAGGGTGAGGCTGAGCAGTTGGATATCCTTCTCAATTTTGTGCAGACAGCCTTTGAGTACAAGTTTGATGATGAAGTGTGGGGCAAGGACAGAATTTTCTTTGCGGAGGAGACCCTCTACTATCCGTATTGCGATTGCGAGGACCGTTCAATCCTTTTCTCGCGCCTTGTAAGGGATCTGTTGGGGCTCGATGTGCTTCTGGTATATTATCCCGGCCACCTCTCAACAGCAGTAAAAATCTCACACAGGGTTCCCGGTGATTATCTTATCCTTAATGATGAATACTACCTTGTGTGCGATCCTACCTATATAAATGCAAGGATTGGAATGACTCCTGCGGAGGTAGACAACGCCTCTGCAAAACTGATTAAATTGAACTGAAAAATAATAGATTAAAAAGATGAAGTGCATTAGAGTAATTTTGATTTTTTTGATGGTGCTGGGTGTACAATGTGTTTATGCCCAGAAGAAAGTGACAGTGGTTGGAGAGGCCTCGTATGTGGTTCCCGGCAATATGACAATGGATGAGGCAAGGAGAAATGCTTTGGAGCAAGCGAAGGCAAATGCGTTGAAGAGTGAGTTTTCAGAAGTGGTTTCCCAGAATACCTCAACAGTTGTAAAGGTGACCAACGGCCAGAGTGATGTGAGGATGTTGTCTCAGGGTGGTTCCAGTATGAAAGGGGAGTGGATTGAAACCATTGGAGAGCCGGAATACAGATATAGTGTTACAGAGAAAGGAGAACCTGTGATTTTTGTAAAAGTTAAGGGAAAGGCACGCGAAATAAAGAGCAATAAAGTGGACTTGCAGGTAAAGGTGCTCAAATGCAATAAAGAGGGGATGTGCAGCGAATCCGACGATTTTAAGAATGGTGAAAGTTTGAGGTTGTATTTCAGAACACCTGTTGCCGGATATCTGGCCATTTATATGGAGGATGTGGAAACCGGACATGTCTCATGCCTGTTGCCTCTGGAGACTTCAGATATGCCTGCCGAGAAAGTGGAGGCAAATAAGGATTATTACTTTTTTGCAGGCAATTATGAAAGGCTGGATCTTTACACCAATAGCGGTATAGAGCATGAAACCATTTATGTAGTCTTCTCCCGCAATCCTTTCTGTAAGGCCAATGCAAGCAAGTTGCAGGCAGGTGCTCCAATGGAGTTGGGTCACAAGGAGTTTTTTGAATGGTTATGGAAAAATGAAGGTCTCGACAAGGAGATGTTTCACCAGGAGAAAAAATTGGTAGTGCATGAATGAAAAAGTGCCCATTGGGACGACGTCCAAATGGGCACTTTTTCATTTATTGGATTACCACCTGCGATGTCTCTGTTTTGGGTGTGACAAGTTTTAGATTTTTCCATTCAGGCCAGGTTGGAGGGGCGTTCAGCTGAGGATCCTGCTGCTTTCCTGCCACTCTGGTTGCTTTGCTCACTTCTGAAGCGGTCTTCTCAAACAAATCTTTCATGGTAATGTCACCATTGGCCTCTTTAAGGGTCTTGATAAGGAAATAGGTAAAATATCCCTGTTTCTTCTCATCATAAACGCTTGAAGTCTGCTCTCCACTACTGCTGGCCATGCTGAGTGTATATCCTCTAGGTGCTCCCATTGCGGCACCATAGCGTACGGCTTTCTGTGCTACAAGCTGTCTGGTACTCTTTGATCCGCCACTGAAGCAGGCGTCGAGGAATACGTATGCCTTGGCATTGCAGTTTGCAAGGCTGTCATAGAGCTCATTCAGTGATACGCCGTATTTTACATTCTTTCCGGTAATGTCTACAGGTAGCAGATATGGTTTTCTGGTTGCCTCGTCGTTACTTCCGTGGCCGGAGAAATAGAAGAAAATCTCTGCGTTAGGATCTACTTTGGCAATGCCAAGGAGCCAGTCTACCCTCTCCTGCATCAGACCTGCGGTGGCATCTGCAGAGAATTTGATGTTTTCTGCAGGTATACCGAATGCCCTTATACAGTACTCTTTGAATACAATAGCATCGTTTATGGCGTAAGGGACGTTGATCTCCGAGTTTTCGCCAATGCGTGAACTGTAATCTTCATTACCTATAATAAGTGCATATCTGTTAGGTTTGAGGGCTCCCTCCGGAATGTCTTCAAGCAGTTCGCTCTTGAATGAAATAGAGAAGTCTTTTGCGGCAACAGTTCTGTTCTGGGCAATATTTCCACTCAAGTCGTGGATGTTTGCAGAGGAGAGGTATTCTCCCATCTTTACCTTGAATGCATCTGAGATTGATGAGCTGTTGGTGCTCTCGGTTACGGTGAACACGACAGCAAGTGAGTCGCCTGAGAACTCTTTGTTTACGGCAAAAGGGTAATCAATGACTTTTACATCACCAGGTGCAATGCTGTCAATTGACATCAGGCTGTTTTCAAGGGCAAATACGTTGTTTGGCAATTTGAAGTTGACTTTCACATCTCTGGCAGTTTGGGTTCCAAGATTCTGCAGTGCAATTGTGAATTTGCCGTTGTTGCCTATTGTAATGGCAGAGCCCTTGCCCGCAAAGAATTTATGGTCTGCAATGTTGAGGCGAGGCATGGCGTACTCCTGTGTGTTGATTTTAATGATGGCTGCGTCTGCATGGAATTTGTTTGCCTCAAATGCATGGATATTTATGATTGCCTGGGCTGTAGGCATCTCTTTGCCTACAATGTAGCTGAAGCTATACTCTTTTGATGTTCCGGCAGGGATGTTTCCTCCATCAATCTCCTTAAGACCGTCGAAATACTGGTCATAGCCGTTCTCTTCAGAGAATCTCAGCCTCAAGTTGAATGCATCACCGGAGCCGCTGTTGGAAATGGTATACCTGATGATGAAGGCTTCTCCCGCATCTATTATTCCGTTTCTGTTTCCATCGGTAATCTCATTTACTATAATTGCAAGTTGTGGCGGGTTGACAGGGACTGGAGCTGCAATGCCTGCTGCGGCCGCCGGATTCTGCTGCTGGAGCATGGATGCATTGTAGGCAATGAGTCTGCTGTCGAACGAATCGTAACTTTCTCCTTCTTCAATCATTTTTAACAGGACTTCTGATTCGGCAGGCATATTCAGCAAATAGAATGATGTGGCGAGCCCCTTCATGCATGTCTTGTCGTGGGGTTGGACTGCCAGAACCTGCTGGAGCTGGTTCTTTGCATCCATGAAATATGGCATTGCTTTCTGCATGTCAAGCATAATTTCCTGGTTGTCAATTTTACTGCGTGCCTGGTCGTATAATTGTACTCCAAGACTGTAGTTTGCTGTAGCCAGACCTTTAAGAAAGGCAATGTTGCTGGGATAAAGAATTGTAAGTCTCTTGTAAAGCTCTATTGCCTCGGCATACTTTTCTTGCGCCTTGAGCATATTGGCTTTCAGCGGGAGGATTTTCTCGTCGTTGGGGTTGATGGCAAGAATCTGGTTGTATACGTTTGACAGTTTTTCTGCGTTCTTGGTGTATATATATACATTTACAAGGTTGTAGTAGAAGTTCAGTTCCAGAGGATACTTGGCAATGGCCTTGAGAAGAATCTCTTCTTGTGCTGCAAAGTCCTTTGTTTGACCATAAATCTGGTTCAACGAGAAATAGCATGATTTTTCGTTGCCAGGATCCTTGTCTTTTTCTTGCAGGTTAATGTATGTATTGAAGTATTTTATTGCCTGCTGTTTTTTGTTGAGTTCAACGGCGCGTGTTGCTGCCAGGAACACAATTGTAGGATATTGTGTATCCTGTGGAAGTATCTCACTTCTAAATGCCGGCATGTGTGGAAGGTCTACATATGCCGCTGCAAAGTTGAATGTTTTTGCAGGGTTCCTTTGTTCAAGGTAGTGGCGTGCGGCGTTGAACAGCGCAGGGTACATGTTCCTGAGCCTGTTCTTGGCTCTTTCTGCATATTCTGCATTGTCGGGAAGCTCAAGTACTTTGGTGTAGAGTTCGTAACTGCGGTACAGGTAATCGTACATCAGGTTGGGATCTGTTCCTCTCTCCCTTTCGCTTTCATATTGTGCATACTGGCTGTGTCCCTGGCTCAGTGCTGTCTGTGCGGAGTTTTGGGCCAAAACCTTTATTGAGAAAATTGTACAAAGAAGCAGTGCTGTAAAAATCTTTTTCATCTTATCTCTGCGGGAATGCGTCTATAATTACAAATTCTACGTTTATTCTGCGGAACTCTCCACCTCTCTCTTTTGCCACCTCAACGTGGTACTCATAGGAGTTTCGGGTGTTTCTTAGTGTGCCTATGTTGTTTACTATATAGTTGTGCACACCTGCTGCACGCATAAGGGCAAGCTGCTCGTTGGTGCTTATGCCGCTCTCTTTGGTTACGGTAATATTGTTGAGGTTGCCGTCTTTGTAGTAAGGCTCGTCCACGTATTTGCCGTAGCGTTCGTCGTACGGTTTGGTGTTGAGTATGCGGCTTGCGTCTGCTGAGCCGGTGATGATTATCTTAACCTCCTTGCCATCCTCAAGGTATTTTGCAAAGTCGCCCTCAAATGCCTGTTTGATAATCTTCATCAATGACATTGCGGCATTGGATTTCTCTGTAATGAACTGTCCTGCGGGGAAGTCGTCTTTTGCAGAGTACTCCTTGTTGATTACCTCGTACTGGTATCCTATTTTATAGTTGAGGATCTTCTGTCCGTCTGCATTCACATCTGGGATAACGGTGGTCTTTACGTTAATGATGGTGTGGTCTGAGATGAGCGATTCATCCTTGTTCTCCTCCACAACCTGCTCCTTGATAGCTACAAGCTTTATCTCCTCCTGGGATGCCTGCTGCATGATTTCAAGGGGAACAAAGTCTATTTCATGCTCAATCTGATGGATTTTGAGGCGGCCGATGTTGTCGTAGATGTACACTTTGTTTGTAATCTCGTTCCTCACTTCCACGTATGCTACCTCAAATTCGTCGTTTTCATTGAGGATATATGCAATGTTCTCAAATTTCAGGTCTTTTGTGTTGCCAAAACTGCTGGCCTCTTCAGCCGACATTGAGAGCTGGATGCCCTGCATGTGCTCAAAGCCAATGTTCAGCACTCCGGCAGTTTCATCAAATGTTCCAATGAAAGGGTTTTCAATGGAAATCATATTGCCGGCCATTGCAGTTGCAACTTCCTGTGCAAAGAGCAACTGCTGCTGCTGGCGGGTATCGTCGTTTACGCGGATAGCGTATGCCTCGGCAGTTTCGCCGTCGAGCATCTTTATCCAGTCGCTCATTTTTTCATCAACCTTCCTGTTGAGGTCTTTGGTGAAGTATGGGGCAAGTTTGGTTGCATCCCAGAATACTATCTCCTTGTTTCTGTTGGTAAGGATAAATACTTCGTTGAAGGACCAGCTCTTGAAGAAGTTGTTTGATACAACGGTATTCATAGGGTCGTTGTTGAATTTTGTTTCAATTCTTCCTGTGATGCAGTTTGCAACAACAACCTGGTTTCTGTTGTCAATGATGGAAAGGTATTTGCCGTCGGGATGAAAAGAGACTTTTGCAAGGTTCATACCCAAATCATTGAAGGTTTTGCTCTCTTTCCAGGTTTTGGTGTCAAAAAGTGTGAGCCTGTTGTCTGCTGTTATTACTGCTAGCAATGCTGCGTCTGGAGAGAAAGTTACCTCCCTTACGTCAATTCCCATAGGGATTTTTGCCCTTACCTGCTGGGTCTGGAAATTCCAGATTACAATGTCGCTTCCCAATCCTGCTGCTATGAAGTAGTTGTTTGGACTCAATGCTATGGTGTTGGCAATGCCGTCGCTGCTGATGTATGCTTTTGGGAGGTATTCTTTTGTGTCATAGATGATTATCTCGCCAAGTGTGTTGGATAATATAAAGTTGCGGGCGTCTGCACCATAGCAGAGAGCTACTGGGTAAGGCGTTGCAGGAAGCTTTTTGCGCTTGTCCTTGATTTCAAACAAAAGCAGGTTCTGTTCGTTTGCCGAGTAGATTTTTACCTCGTCGCTTTTTTTGAAGACTACTGCAAATGAAGACTTGGCAGGATTCATGACAACTGTCTGCACGTTAGAGGTGTTCAGCACTTGTGCATTTCTCAAAGTGTACAGTCTTGAGTCTTCACCAAGGTATACTGTGGTGAAATCGCTGTTTATTACGGCTGAGATCCCCTTTGTGGTTGGGACAGCTTTGCGCTCCTGTATTTGGGCACTGGCGCTGAATGTAAGGAGTAGGGTTGCAGCAAATGTTGCCGGATATAGTAAAGTCTTCTTCATAGTTGCAGATTTTAGTTATCCAATGCTTTTTCCAATTGCTTTGCCAAGTTGCTGTTTTCTTTGGCTACCTGAGCAAGGATGGCTTTTTTTGCAGCCTCCATAGCATTCTTGGAGTTGCAAGCTACATACATGCGCACCTCTTTCTTTTTGTTTGGAAGGTCTCTGTAGCACTCAAGGACTGTTGTCACTTTGCCAATGTTCTGTGAAATCAGGCTTTTGCTCTGCATTACAACCTCGGTAACTGAAGCAGCTTCACCTTCGGGCAGTGCCAGGTTTGAAATATTGGCCTCAATCAAAGATGTAACCTCTGTCTGAAGTTTGCTTACAAGGTTCATTTTGGCAAGTTCGGTAGCCTGCATTTTTGCCGCATCGTAGTTCTCACCAACAGACTGGGCATCTCCAAATGTGTAGATGCAGTTGAAATCTGCGTCATATTGCTCCTGCATCATAAACGACCTGTCCAGCTGTTTTTCCAGCGGAAGATGGCCCGGAGCCACTTTCCATCCCTCTTTTTCAAAAGTCTTCAACGCTTTGCGGGCAGATTTTGAAGCTTTCTCGTCAATCTGCTGTCTTGTCATTTTTGCCAGTTCGGCCTTCTCTTTTGGAGACAATGTATTTTGTGCCAATGCAGAATACGACGCAATGATAATGGTCATTGCCATTACAAGAAGTTTTTTCATAATATGTTAGTGTTAAGATGTTTTTGCTTGTAGAACAGAAAGTAAAGTTACTATAATTAATATTTTAAAGCAAAAAAAAAGAGCAACCCTTGCCGGATTGCCCTTTTCTATATTCACGGGGAGTAAAAATTACTCTCTGATAGCCTTGATACCTGGAAGCTCAATTCCCTCAAGGTACTCCAACATTGCACCGCCACCTGTAGAAACGTAACTTACTTTGTTTGCGTAGCCCATCTGGGTAACAGCAGCAACTGAGTCACCGCCACCTACAAGAGTAAATGCGCCTTTCTCTGAAGTAACTTTTGCAAGGATCTCAGCAATGTAGTTGGTACCTTTTGCAAAGTTAGGCATCTCAAATACACCTACAGGACCGTTCCAAAGGATAGTTTTTGAGTT
>JAEIGA010010512.1_pt1 | contig 14027 bp, 12 predicted proteins | sample 9270691 | NCBI WGS metagenome assembly JAEIGA01 (sample SAMN17057246, study PRJNA624740) | gut metagenome | biome: biome; isolation source: fecal sample | host: Bos grunniens | place: China: Xizang | collected 2019 | reverse complement strand
TAATCAGATTGACGAACTACAATTCCTTATGCTAAAATAAGTTCGTCTTTTCACAATAAGGCTATATGCCGTAGTCGGAAGACTTGCCTGGTACATACTCTGTATCAGGCCTTATTTTTGCACAAGATTCATTTACCCATTACCCATCGCATCCGTCTTATCTTCATCCACATTATACCAAATTCTACCTAAATCCTCACACAAAAACTCTCGGCGAAAACAAAAGACAACGGCAATATGAAAATAAGAGACTTACAGGAAAAATAGCTGATACTTTACGCGGATACAATGAACTTGTGCAAGGCGAATGCGATACTATTGGTGAGGATTAGATAAATATCGCATCCGAACTTTAGAAACTGTTCAGCGAGAAGTGCGACGGCCCTTCTCTTCAAGATAACGAATAAGCTCCACCGGGCGGTCAGTCTGAATCATTGTAGCCCCCTGATCGAGACACCATCCCCAACTGCCGTCACGATCGCCATTAAATCCCCTTTCATCGGTATGACCAGCACAAAGCGAATCCCAAAGTGTATTGATCCAAATACGAGGCGCGCCGGATGCTTGCCCCTCTTTAAGAATATTTAGCACTTCTAAAGACTTTTCACTTCCAAAGCAAAGTTCATAGGCACCGGGGCGCATAGGCTCTCCCTGCCACCGGTTGAACGCAGATAATGCATTGCCTGCATCAATCGCGATAATAGGCATGTAGAAAATCGTGCCGTCGGCAACTGAAGTGTACGTAGTGCCCATTTTCTCGCGGAGGCTTTCTGGCGAAAAAGAACCTTTAAGTATAACCTCCTTCTCCATTGCGTGCTTCTTCACAAAGGCGGCAATCCCCTTTGGATCGCGAGAAAACTTATCAAGATTCACTAAAATCTTGCCTCTGGTTAAATCGAATGCTTCTTTTAATGTGAGGATTTTATATTCGGTGATAGTTTTCCCGTCCGTCCCCTTAAGTCTGAACTTGCGAATCTCATCAAGCGTCAAATCCTTAACCTTGCCTTTGCCATTAGATATTCTATCGATTCTGTCATCATGAACAAGAACATATTCGCCGTCCTTTGTCTTGGCAACATCAAGTTCGACGATATCCGCGCCTTTTTCAATCGAGCCGAGAATTGCATCAACGGAATTTTCGGGGGCGTTGCGCCAATCACCACGATGCATAACCACGAAAACATAGTTTCTATCGGCACTGTCAAGTCTATCGCGTATCTGCTCTGCCCTCGTAGGCGCGGACAAGGCAACAAGGCTCACTTGGCTGAGCGCCACGACTGCAAAGAGCCTAACAACGATGGATGATAAAAATTTAGTCATTGAACATTTCTCCTTTTATTACTCAACTCATTAACAACTGGTGGTTTTATCCTATACCCCACAAAATTATGAAACTAAATTCCCAGACGCCACAAAAACAATATACGACAAAGGTATTATATCAAGCACTTGGAGAATTTATTTATAAAAGGATTTAATTATTTTAGAAATATCGGTATTTTCGATAAAGCCCGAAAACTTTTCTGCACCAACACCCATGGCTGTCGTAAGAACCGGCATCGCCGTGTGCGCCCCCGAACTCCATCCTATGCCCGACTTATTGCTGATGATGCGTCTACAAACCCCGCCAAGTAAATAACGCTTCTCGCCATCATATTTAGAATTCTCCTCGACTTTGGACTTGGTGAAGCTTATATCATGAGCGAACGCTTTTTTGATTTCATCTTCCTCCTTTTCAGACAAGCTCAAGGCTCCCTTGTTTTCGTCCCCGATAAATCCGAGCCCGAAAGCATCACTAATAAGCTTTTTAATCTCGGCGAAATCGACAGCGGGATTCTTTCGCATAATCTCCCGAGCCTTACCATCAAATGCGCCCACGCTCATTTTTTGACCACGGAGATTTTCGGTAAAAAGAGCATAGCCCGTCCCATTGAAGCCCATCGACATGCCACCGGTTTCATGGTCGCCGGTTACGACGATAAGCGTGTCTTCAGGATGCTTTTCGTAAAACTTCAGTGCGACTTTTACCGCATCGTCAAGCGCGATAACATCGCGAAGGTTGGATGCCGCGTCATTAGCGTGACCTGCCCAGTCGATGCTACCTCCCTCGGCCATAATGAAAAATCCATCCTCACCATCCAAGACCTCTGCCGCCTTGCCGACCAATTCCGCGAGCGACGGATACTTCTTACGGTCATTTTCGTCGAGATCGATAGAAAATCCCAATGCACTATCCTTGAAGCGCGTAAGGATCTTCCCACAGCCTTTTTTCAACTGAAGAAATTCATCGCGGGTTTTTACGATTTTATACCCATTCTTTTCGGCATAATCATAGGCGTTGCCGCATTTCTTGAACTCGGGATGTTTAACGTCCTTATACTTGTTGTCGAGTCCGCCGCCTGCGAAAAAATCAAATCCGCTTCGAGCCAAATCCAATGCGATGCCGTAAGTATCGCCGCGGTTTTTCCGCGAAGCGTAAAACCCAGCTGGCGTAGCGTGCGTAATCGTCACTGTCGAGATGATACCAACCTTCTTCCCCGCGTTTTTTGCAGCGTATGCGCATGAAGAAACTTTCTCACCCTTTGAATCCACACCGATGGCACCATTATAAGTTTTAACCCCGCAAGCAATCGCAGTCGCCGCCGCCGCCGAATCAGTTACTAAAGAATTAGAAGAGGCTGTACGCGTCATCGCCTGAAACGGCATGTGATTCATAGCGAGGGTACCAGCATTAACCTTACGGGAAAATTCCTCCGCCGTCATCCGTTGCGGCACGCTCATGCCATCACCGATAAACAAAAACACGTACTTAGGCGTATTTGCCCAAACCACTGTAGCGCACAAAATCAAAAACAATGCCAATAACTTTTTCATATTATACCTCTTTTGGTTTTTACATTCAAAACTTGTGAACAATTATAGCATTTCCATTATGAATTGGGAACCACCGCGTTTTTGCTTCAAGCCTAATCATATTTTGTGGTTGAGATGGGATGTGATGTTTAGTATAATTAGCGGAAATTATTATGAATATCTGTTTTCACACCTTTGGATGCCGGCTAAATCGCGCCGAAGCTTTAGATGAAGAGGCCGCTTATATCGAACGCGGATGGCATATCACGCCCAACCACTCCGATGCCGACATGATAGTGGTCCGATGTTGCGCTGTAACCCGCCGGGCCCAGAGAGAGTGCGAAAAACTCATCGATCACATCAAGCGAAAATATCCCAATAAACGCCTGAAAATATGCGGCTGCACCACGCTAAAAGAAAAAAATCCGCTCCCAGAGCCACAATCCAAAGCCGTTTCAGTAAGAACTTCGCGCGCTTATCTTAAAGTCCAAGATGGTTGCGCCGGAAAATGCACGTTTTGCATAGTCCCTAAATTTCGCGGAACTTCACAGAGCCTTGATTTCACAGAACTCCTCGACAAAGCCAAGCGCTTCATCGACGCCGGCTATCACGAAATCGTCGTCACAGGCTGCAACCTCTCGCTTTTCGCAAGCCACTCTAAGCGCTTGCCGGAGTTATTGTCAAGTCTTGCCAGTCTCGACGAGAATTGCCGCATAAGACTCGGATCTTTAGAGCCATCGAATGTGTCTTTAGAAACGCTCAATGCAATCAGCGAAAATAAGAACATCTGCCGCTACTTGCATATCCCGATCCAATCCGGCTCCAATAAAATCCTGATCGCGATGCGCCGGCCCTATCTTTTGAAGGATGTTGAGAATATCATTCTCCATGCGAAGAAATTAATGCCCGGAATTGCCTTGGGATGCGACTTAATGACTGGCTTTCCCGGTGAATCCGACTTGGATTTCCAATTAACCAAACTCCTACTGAAGAAATCTGGCATTCCTCACGCGCATGTCTTTCCTTATTCAGAGCGCGAGGGAACCATAGCCGCTACCTATCCCGACAGTGTCCCGAAGGAAATTCGCCATTTCAGAGCGAGGCAACTTTCACTTATCGGCAAATCAAACCTCGAGCACTACGCAAAAAGTTTTATCTCCAAACCAGTGGAGGTACTTATCGAAGACGAGAAAGCGAAAGCCGGCTGGACTCAGGAATATCTTTGGTGCTCACCGATCGACAAACACCATCCTATGAAAGTCGAGCGAAAGAAAATCACCAAATTCAAAATACTCGAATCCTCAAGCGGCGAAATAAAAGGTATCATCGTCTGATCATGTCCGGCGAAACGATTAAAACTTCGGCGATATGCCTTTCTATCAGACCTTGGTCGAAGACCTCGCACATTGTAAGCTGGCTGACCTCGCGAGGGAAAATCAATTCAATCATAAAGGGCGCGGTAAGACCAAAGAGCCAATTTCTCGGTCAGTATGATTTAAACTACACCTGCTCCATAGTCTACTACGCGCGCGCGCACGGAGAGTTGCATGCTTTAAGGGAGTGTGTCCCCGAAAATCTCCGCACCCCCTTAAGAGGCGACTATAGATTATTGCAACTCGCCGAATACTTCAGATACCTGATTTCAGAAACCGCACCAAATGGTCCGGAATGCGAAGAATGGTTCAAAAGCCTCAATGACCATCTTGACAAACTATGCGCAGATGCGCGCGATGGTTCAAATCCAGTTGGTAGGCTTTCTAGGCTACTGAACTTCGAATTGAAACATTTAGAGCTTTCTGGACTTCTCCCTGACTTCTCCAATTACGACCACGATGCTCCATGGTCGCCATTTTCGCTTGTAAACGGCACATTTTGCAATAATGGTCCGCATACCATAAGAATCAGCCGCGAAACGAGCGAGATACTCTCAAAGCGAAATTTTAACATTTCAAGTCCAAGAGTTCTTGACGCAGCACGGGTAATTGGTGTATTCTATATGTTTCACATGGACTACTACGCCGAAATCCGGCGCAACGTCCTGAAACTAATCTCTTAAAAGAAAAATAGAAAGTACAAAAAAATGACTAAGCTAAAAATTATGGGCGCTGCAGCAGCAGTTGCTATCGTCGCAGGATGCTGCGATGAAAATCAATGCACCGAAAAGACAAGTTGCTCACTTGAGCCTGTCATCACAGTCAACGGCGAAAGCCTCACGAAATGTGAGCTCGACACGGACTTGAACAAAATTCTTGAACTCCAAAAGGACAAAATCCCTTCTAATCAGCTCGAAATGGCCAAGAAGATGTATTCTTCACAGATGGTCCAGACCTTTATGATTAATAAAGTTCTCGGCGCCAAGGCTAAAGAACTCGGCATTACCATCACCGACGAAGAAATCAAAAAGGCGGAGAACGAATTTGTCGAGCGCGTGAAGGATATCCCCGGCGCCCCCAAGACTCTTAAAGAAGCTTTGGAACAATCACCCTTCGGCGCTGAACGCGCGATGGAAGAATTCCGTAACGGCATTATCTTCGACAAAATGTTGAAGGCTGAAGTCTACGACAAGGACACCAAGGACTACAACGAAGAGGCTCAGAAAATCATCGCTCAAATCGTTAAGGCTAATTCCGAAGTTCTCACGGATGAAGCGGCGCTTAAAAAGATTCAGTCCATCAAGTCCGATTTGGACAAAGTGGCTGACAGCGAGAAGAAAGCTAAATTCGCAGAACTTGCGAAAGAGTTCTCTGGATGCCCTTCCGGCAAGGCAAAAGGCGGCGATCTCGACTTCTTCACCCGTGGCATGATGGTTCCCGAATTCGACGAGGTTGCGTTTAAGTCCGAAGTCGGCAAGATCTCTGATCCTGTCAAGACCTCGTTCGGATACCACCTCATCATGGTAACCGAAAAGAAAGCCGCCATTGAAGCCAAGGGCGATGCCCCCGCAGAACCTGAGTCAGTCCGCGCCAGCCACATCCTCATCAAGACCGGAACAGTTCGTGAAGTTCCCTCCGTTGATGAAGTCGTCAATCAGCTTAAGAACATGGGAAATCGCATGAAAGTCCAGGAATATATCACGGATCTCATTCGTAACGCCAAAATCGAAACGATTGACGAGTATAAAAGCCTTATTCCCGAAGAGCCGGTCACTCCCCCGGCTACCGAAGAAAAGGCCGAAGTAGCTATTGAAACTCCAGCAAAATAATGGTATAATACTCGCCAATTCGATTTTGAAAGGAAGAAAAAAATGAGTCAGCATCCGTCTCTTAAAGGTTCCGGTAAGATTACCGCCAAACGTAACGTTCTTAAGCGCTTTGAGCGCGTTAACCTTCTTCAGAAGCGTGGCGAGTGGTCCGAGGGTAGCCGCGGACTTGGTCTTAAAAAGACGAAGCCAGAGTAATAAATACTATTATTTTTCTGATAAAAAAGAACCCACTCCAATTAGGAGCGGGTTCTTTTTTTATCTATATCTTCTTTTATCTGGACTTATTTTTCTCTGCTATGTCAAATGCGCTTACTTTTCAAGCGCAAGCAACTGCCAAGGACGGAGATTGATCTCTAAAACTCCATTGGACAGCGTAATGCTCTTATCATAAGCAGGGAGTTTGAGCGAGTTCATATTGCCCGGGAATTTTACGCGCACCGACTTCTTGGGCGTCCATCCCGTATGAACAAGCGCATAATATTTCTTTCCGGGGATATACTTGGAGCAATCAATCTCACGGAGGTAGACATCCTTATCTTCGCATGCTCCTTCAATGAGCTTTGAGGGCAGCGCCGGAAGCGCGAGGAAGTTGCGGTTAAACTCACGCGCCGGAATAGGATAGCCACGGGCGAAAACCTGTCCCAAAAGATAACCGATGTTTACAGGATTACCCTTCGCCATCGATTCGACTTCCACCATCATCGACGCACGACCTGCACGCGAGAAGTCGCCGGTGGAATATCCGTAAAGCGAGTCCCATTGTTCCTTCCCGTCTTTCATCTCGACCTTGCCGTCACTGCCGCGTTTACGCTTGCGCTGCATGTGCTCATTCAAGGAATAGTGGCGGATAATCGTCTCAACACCAGCCTTGTTCTCATAGAGTTTGTGAACAAGCGGATCGTTCACCGAGAAGAGACGGTTTACGCAAAGCGAGATAAAGATATTGTCATATTTTTTGAAAGTTTCTGGATAATCCATGGGACCTGCATGCTGCCATTCCCATTTACCCCAGGTAAACGACGGATTATCACGGCCATTCAAGAACATGTGCTTGGATTCGGAATCAGCAAGCGTAAAGAATTCTTTCATGGGCGGTTCAACACCATTTTTCCGGAAAATATTCGCGACTTCTTCGACATTGTCGACGCAGAAGTCGCCGCCCTCGACACCATTACCCTGTTCGGAGCCGTCATTTTCGTAAATAACGACAGCGTCCTTGATGCCTTCGGATTCAAGATACTCCTGGATATTCTTTACAAATTGCGCTCTGCGCTCACTCCACCACTTAAGATACTTTCCATAGAGAGCTTTATTCTTCTTTAAATCCTGACGCGAAACAGCCTTGCCGCCGTTAGCTTCTTTGGCAAAGCGCGCGCGCGTGCTATCCCCAAATCCACTCGGCCAAGCCGCGATACGCGGACGGAAAATCGCACCGATAAATTTCGCTTCATTCTTAAAGCGAAGAAGCGAACCTTGGAGAAGCTCTTTCGTCACCTCAAACGCCTCTGGATCGGTAATATCGATATTGCCCTTTTCAGACCACCAAATATGAGTATAGTGCTTTTCGCCACCAAGAGTCTCTGCTACACGACGATAGCCGTATGACTTCTTGCCCTGATAATCTGCGCCGAAATTGCCGGCCCACTCATAGTAAGGTAAAAGCGTAAAGCCATACTCTCCACCCATGAGCTTAACCGTGCCTTCCCAAATCTGGCTGGACCAGCCGCCACCGGACCATGCCCAGTTCAAACGAATGACATTAGGATCCCAATGCTGGACATGACCGAACTCCAAAAGATCCTTTGTATAGGTATTCATGCCAAGAAACTTCATCTGGCGAGCCTTTGCGCGAATCCAGCCGAGACGATCGTCATAAGTGCGCATTTTCTTCGGATCCTTGTCATCGCCCACCCACGGAAGCCAATCCGACATTTCTTCGCGCCAGAAGATATTGCGATGAGGGAGTCCCTTTGGAAGATTAAGATCGACGTATGTAGATTTTTCATCCAAAATTTCATAAACCTTAATCGACTTTACCGCAATACCAGCAGAAATAGGATCATTCTGGCGAGCATACTGCGTAATCAACACATTAAAGCCCTCTTCCGGAGAGAAACGCCCGCCCTTCCAGTCCGCGGTACGATTCGGCATCGTCGAAAACGCCATCCACTTTTCGAATTTTCCGCTCTGAGGAATGTCCAACGACTCAAGATGGTTACCGTAGCACGCGTTGCGGAAACAATCTCCCGTTGAGCGACCTGTACCGAACGAGCGGCGAGACGCAGTCATTTCATTACAAATCAAATACGTGCGCGGAAGGTCATCCGGATACTCGATTACAACTACATACGCGCCATCGGCTTTCAGGCCCTTGCCTTCACCAAGACGATATGAAAAATATGAGCCTTCGTCCTTTTGAAGATCCATCCAGCGGCACTTCTCCCCCAAGAGCGTGACGACTTTACTCGCACCCACAGGATACTCATCGAAATGATGAGTTTTTTCTGCGCAATTTACAGAATCTACGAGTTTAACCTCTCCAAACGGAGCTAACTCTAACGAAAACGCCACGATGGAAACTATCATCGAAGCAATAGACAATAAGTATTTTTTCATGATTTTTCCTATTGATTTTTTTATTACCAGTATTATATCATAATTTATCATTTAGGGGTATAGGCCCGGGGCGAAGAACCTTTATCGAACTTGAATCCACAAGCCAAACTGACGAGGCTTCCCCTCCAGGAGAAACGCCATCATCAACAATTAAATCTGCCGACAAACCCACGTCTTTCAATGCTTCCATCGCATCAAGTGCAGGACGTTGCCCCGACATATTCGCGCTAGTGACTCTTAACGCGCCACCGCAGCGCGCAATCAACGAAAGCGTCCACGAATGATCCGGTACCCGCACGCCTTCACCTTGCGACACTATTGTGAGCGCACCCGGCCAGTAAGGTTTGGCTACTGCTACGCCCTTTTCGCCAATATACTTTCTCGCGGATTCACAACTCGAAGCCAACAAAGCTATCGGTTTTTGTTCAGCCCGCGCTTTTATCGTATAGAGCCGATCAACTGCATCTTTAATGTCAGGATGTGCCGCTAATCCATAAACAGTATCCGTCGGTATCACGACAACACCACCAGAATTTAAGACTTTACTCGCCTCTTCAAGCGCCGCTTCCGATGTTTTTATAACTTTCACTTGTGCCTTTCGATGGTAACCGATGCCGACCTTAAATTCTTAACTGCACCGCTCTTGGTGACCTTGACGCGCACTGATCTAACCTTTGCATCTTCAAGACAAACCCCGGCTGCAAGGTAAGCGGCGTGTTCGATCATTTTGCACTTAGCGTCAATCAGCTTCTCGCTCACCTTCTCTGAAAGCACCGCATAATCCACAGTATCATCTAATTCATCGCTTAACGATGACTCTTCGCTTATATCCAAAGCGACATCTAAGGAAAGCGTCTGAAGAACATCCCGCTCCTCAGGACGCTCTCCAATCACGCAATGAACCTCAAGACCGTTTAATTCCAAAATCATGATATTAACTGAAAAAAAGAAACCGCGCCATCTTTTTAAGCGCGGTCTCTTTTTAGTATCACTATGCGATTAGACGCGACCCTTAGACTTCAGGAAGGCAAACGAGTCCTTAACTGCGTTAAGTGTATCGCACTGGCGCTCGCACTCCACGACATACCACTGGACATTGTCTGCATCGGTAATCGGGAAGAGCTTATCCCAAGCCACAGGAACAGCACCGGGCTTGCCGGGCTGGCCGAGAACAGCGTTAAATTCCTTAACGTCCTTGCCCATGCCATTTTCTTTAGCGTGGAGCGTGAAAGCGCGACCGGGGTACTTCTTATACTGCTCGCAAGGATCAAAACCAGCACATGTTGTCCAACCGACGTCCTGCTCCATCTGGACGAGTTTTGAAGTATTTCTGAAGAAATAATCCCAGTAAGTCTCGCCGCTTGTGAGCTTAATCTGGAATTCCCACATGTGGTTGTGCAAGCCAATCATAGCTCCAGACTTAGCAGCAGTTTCGGCTGCAACATTGTAATAATCGCAGAGTTCCTTCATCCACTTGTCGAGATTCTTGTCAGCCTTGCCTTTGCCATCCCAGCCAAATCCAGGGGGGAGATTTCCACCGCCAGGGCAGCATATAAATTTATTGCCGTAGCCGAGTTCAAAATCAAGAGTCTTCTGAATATTTTCAGGGCTGAACTCCTGACGACCGACGTGAGTGCCGCAAACTGCAAGGCCGTTGTCGCAAAGCATCTTCTTAAGGTCTGCCGGTTTATAGCCGTAGTATCCCGCAAACTCCACGCCCTCATAGCCGATCGCCTTGAGATCCGCGAGCGTCTGGGGAAGACCCTTCTTCACATTGCCGCCGATGTAGTTTCGCACAGAATAAAGCTGAACAGCGACCTTACCGGGACGACAGCACTTTCCAAACTTAGTGCAGCATCCAGGAGCTGCCGCGAGAGTTGATGCGGCAGCAATGCCGCCGAGGAAATCTCTTCTGGAGATATTCATTTTTAACTTACCTTTCTTTGTGAATAATTTTTTTTAAACAAGATCCTTCATCGTGACGACCTTGAGATTCTTCTTCGTCTCGACCATCGGTTTAAGCGCTGATTTATCAAACGCATAACCATTTGCGGTGAGAGGCCATACGACCGGCGCCGTATTGAGAATCGTCGCCTTGAAACCCTGAAGCGTCGCACCCATATTGCCAGTATGAGAAGAATTGCATCCCTCATTCTCGATGACGAAGGGATACTTAAAACCCTTAGCCATGAGATTTTCAAGGAACTTGGCCCAATCGAGGGAATCGCTACCTCCAAATCCAGGGAGACGAGGCTCATAGTTCATGCGATCCCACTCGTTGGCGGGTAAAGGTACGCCCGCCTTCTTGGCAAGCTCCTTATTAACAGACTGCTGAGGGAAGAGTCGACCCCAGTGGACAGCCTGCGCCTCAGACGGGAAGTTGCGCGTGCCTTTAATGTGAACGCGGCGAAGACGCTTAAAGTCCATAGCATTGATCACTTCGGTAGGATCAATATGCTGCCAAATATCGTGAGATGGATCGTACGTTTCGGCATGAGCCTTAGAATCAATGAGCGCGTACATCATTTTGCGCGCTGCGAGGCAACCAGGAAGGTTGTTATAGCAATCGGGCGCAGTGACCGGCTGCCAGCCTTCCATCGGGCAGTTTTCATAGCACACGGTAACGCCGAGAGACTCTGCGTACTTGATGATCGGAGTGAAGACCTTCTTGTACTTCATGAGGTTCTTCTCGAATCCGCCATCCGTACGGCCGAGCGTGTGATCGTATCCAACAAACGTTCCGCAAACTACATCGTTGGCATCACCACCGAGCATCGCCGCGATACGAATGAGGTTAAGAATGTGGTTTTGGTTCTTTTCCTGATTGTCTTCCGCTCCGCCGATGAGGTTATCGTAAGATCCGACCGAAATGCGAATACCAGTCTCATTACACTTGGCAATGACACGCTTAGCGGCATCCAAATCAAAATTCTTGTAATCGAGATGCGTGGCGACGTGGTCAGTACGATCCGAATCCGAGCGGAACACACACACTTCCAGACCTTGTGCGCCGACTTCAATCGCGCGGTTTACAACATCATCAAACGTTTTATCTCCGGGAAAAGCTGACGTCATAAGCCAGATGGGATTGTTCATCGGCTTCTCGCCGCGGGCCACTGCTTCATTCTTAATGCCGAGTCCTGCAAGCGCACCGGCAGCGGCAGTTCCAATGAGAAAATTTCTACGATTTATTTCCATTTTAGTTATCCTTTCAATAAGTCTTAATTATACACTACTCTCCCAGTATACGTCAAGAGCCAAGCAACGCTATCTGGCCTTACCTGGGAAAAGAATAGAACCGGGATTTGATTTTTTGTCATTGAACTGAAATAAGCGTACCAACTACGCGCCCATTTGAGAATAGCGACAACTCAGGATAATCCTTTTCCCGCACCCAATGTGGCAACATATTTGCCGTGGCGTAAACATTAAGCCGTTTTACTGCCGAACGTATTAAAGAAGCGCTGTCGAGAATTGGATATGAATTGATAGCATTGATTACAGAACCTTCCTTGCCGGTAATTTTCGCAACAATCTCAAGATTTTCATGTGCAAGGTAAATCGGACTTTCGATTTTGATTTTATAGGCGTTTTTCTCCGGTGTCACCATACATCCGACAAGCTCGCCTGCCTTTGCACTTTCAGCGATAATAGCACCACTATTGAGGATATTCGCAATTCCAGTCATTTCAAAATCTTTATCGTTATTTTGGCCGGCTAATTCAAGAGCGCCAATCATGCCTCCTGCATAACCGGTAGTCGCAGTGACGTTTGCAGTGTTTCCGCTGTTTACAATCGCTGTAGTTGTTTTAGGCTTAACTAAAAAACCGATCAAGCCGCCAGCATTATTATGCGCACTAACTGCGCCATGATTGACTGCATTTGAAATCGCTACTCCTATTAACCCCGATGATGCAGAACAAGCATGACCAATAATTCCACCGGCATGGCGCAAATATCCTGCACTGACAGTTCCATAATTTGCCGAATTTTCAATCGCCACATAACAATGGGACTCGGAACTAATCCAAAATCCCCCTGTAATACCGCCAGCACCGCAACCATAAATGGAATTATCCGTACATGAACTTTCTTCTTTGCCCTTAAGGAATATCTCACCGTAATTTTTCGCCCCTTTTATACTCACCTTACACTTTACTGCGCGACCGATTATTCCACCAACACCAGTACCATCATTAGAGAATTCCACTTTTGCATAATTAGTAACATTTTGAAGATCAACGATTGCGCCTCCACCAGCCCGCCCCACAATACCGCCAACTCCAGCATTTAGATTCTTGCAAGATGCCCTTATGTTGCCACGAGCTAATGATGAAGTAATTGTAACATTCGCATTATTCGCATTAACAGAGCCGACAATACCGCCTACAAAACTTGCTTGATCGCCGAGCGAAATATCATCGCCCTCCAAGCCGATAAACGCACAATTTTTTATTGTTGCATGGTTAGCGACAGCAACAATACCTCCAATAGAATTCCCCGTACCCCCAGTAAACTTAAAACTAGAATTCTTAACCGTACAATCGTATATCCTGCTCACTACACCTTCGCTGTTCGTTGTTGCCTCCGCCGCAAAACCAGCAATGCGTGCGTTAGTTGCAGCATAAGAGCATACAACATTTTCAATTTCGCAATTTTGAATTATCGCTCCACGCATACATTCTGCAATCAATGCAAAACTAGTCCTCTTCGTGGTCGACTTAATATTCGCAAATCTTAAATTTTTTACTTCACCATACAAATCGACAAATAGCGCACATTTTAACCCAGTAATCGTTTTATTGTTGCCGTCCAATTTCCCGTAGAAATTACATTGCACATAATCGCTATTCGTAAAATCCAAATCTGAGAGCAACTTAATATCGCAATCAATCGCCGCATATTGCTCCATTGCATTTTTAAATTCTTCTACACTCGAAATTTCAATTAATTGCGCTGTATCAGAGGACTCGATCTCATTTAAAGCTGCAGAGTTAACGGCTTCGCCAAACAACTTAGCACTAATAGAGAGTGCGATGCAAAAAGGTATATGGTTTTATTTTTCATACAACCATTCTATCTAAAATCTTAAGTAATTACAACCATTTTCAGCGACCTTTTTCATTCCTTCGAAAAATTTATCCTTAGAAAATCGTCTGGCATGATTCCGACAAGCGTCGGCCGACCAAGAGTATGATTCAAACCGTTCTACCGCCTCACAAATAGATTCGAGAGTATCTTTCTTAAAAAAGCACCCTGTCACCCCATCAGCAACAGTTTCGAGCGCGCCTCCAGCCCCGAAGGCAATGACGGGAACTCCCGCCGACTGCGCCTCCACGGGCACGATACCGAAATC
>JAEIGA010010511.1_pt1 | contig 14028 bp, 11 predicted proteins | sample 9270691 | NCBI WGS metagenome assembly JAEIGA01 (sample SAMN17057246, study PRJNA624740) | gut metagenome | biome: biome; isolation source: fecal sample | host: Bos grunniens | place: China: Xizang | collected 2019 | reverse complement strand
ATAGATGATTATGCATTTGGGTTTGGTGCCGGCATGGTGCTGCAAGTAGAGCCCATAGATCGTGCAATTGCCTATTTAACTTCGCAACGAGAGTATGACGAAATCATCTTCACAGCTCCAGATGGTGAGCGTTTTACACAGAAAGAAGCAAATATCTTGTCGTTAAAGGAAAATATTATCATTCTTTGCGGTCATTACAAGGGTGTTGATCAACGCGTGCGTGATCATCTTATTACTAAGGAATATACTATAGGCGACTTTGTACTGACTGGAGGAGAGATACCTGCAGCTCTGATGACAGATGCAATTGTACGCTTATTGCCAGGTGCAATGGGCGATGAGACAAGTGCCCTGAGCGACAGTTTTCAGGATGGATTGCTAGAACCTGGCGTTTATACACGTCCTGCAGAATACAAAGGATGGAAAGTTCCCGAGATATTGCTTTCTGGTCATCAAGCAAAAATTGAAGAATGGTTGTATGAAGAAAGTATACGTCATACGCGAGAGAGACGTCCTGATTTATTAGATGAATAAAAGTGATATACCATGAAACGATTATCTATTTTATTGATTTTTAGTGCGATAGCGATGCTATCCATGGCGCAAGCCAAGTATGTGTTTATGTTTATTGGCGATGGAATGGGACCGCATCAAGTATTGGCGACAGAAATGTATCTTGCAGAATTAGAGGGCAAGATAGGTCGTAAGTCATTGACAATGACAACTTTCCCACATTCAGGTCAAGTAGCCACCTTCTCAGCTTCGAGTGGAATTACAGATTCTGCCGCTTCAGGTACCTGTTTAGCAGCGGGCAAGAAGACCACTAATGGCATGATTGGCCAAACCCCTGATAGTGTAGAGGTCGTAAGTGTAGCCACACGATTGAAAGAAGAGGGATGGGGAGTGGGCATCATGACATCAGTAACGATTGATCATGCAACTCCTTCCTCGCATTACGCGCATACGCCCTCGCGCAACAACTACTATATTATAGGTACTCAGTTGGCAGAATCCGGATTTGACTTCTTTGGGGGATCCGGTTTTTATCATCCACAAGACAAGCAAAATTCTAAAGCACCTAACCTATATGACTTATGCGAAGAGAATGGTTATGTATTAGCTGGAGGTTATGCAGATGCGAAAGCAAAAATTGGTGCAAAGAAAATGTTGGTAGTACCAGCAGAACGTTTAGAAGATCGGTCTCGCCATGCAGGTGCTTTGCCATATGCGATTGATCGCAAGGAAGGAGAATTGAGTTTGCCAGAGATTGTAGAAGTGGCAATTGCTCAGTTGAGTACACATGATAAGTTCTTTATGATGGCAGAGGGGGGTAAAATTGATTATGCAAGCCATGCCAACGATGGTGGAACGGTTTTGCACGAAGTTATTGATTTTGATAATGCAATTAAACTAGCATATGACTTTTATTTGCAACATCCAGATGAGACACTTATTGTGGTGACTGCAGATCATGAAACTGGTGGTATGGCTTTAGGCAATAGTGACTATGTGCTGAATCTCAAAGTGTTAGCAGAACAAAAATGTTCTTCGGATTTGCTTTCGGATCAGTTATCTGCACTGCATCGTCAGTTTGGTACAAACTTAACATGGGAACAGGTTAAGGAAGTAATTTCTAAGAATACTGGTTTGTATGCAGCAGTAGAGATGAGAGATGAAGATGATAAAGCATTGCAACATGCTTTTGCTCAGATGATCGCACATCAAGGGGTTGAAAAGACATTGTACAAAGATATAAATGCTCTTGCCTCCAAAGCATTGGCTATATTAAATCAAAAATCACGCTTAGGCTGGACCAGCAAGGGACATACTGCTTCGGCCGTTCCGGTATTTGCAATTGGAGTAGGAGCAGAGCGTTTTACTGGTTGGCATGATAATACAGAGATAGCTCCATTGATCTACAAGGCTACTCGATTAGATTAAACTCTCTATTTCATCGTAGGTAAATCCCCGTTGAAGACAAAAACGAATGAGTTTTTCTCGTGCCATTGGATCGCAAGATTTAATGGCACGTTTTTTCGAATCAATAACTCGTTTCAATGTATTAAAATACTCGGATTCATCGATAGAATCAAGTGCTTGATAGATATATTGTTGGGGAAGATGTTTGCTATATAATGCTGTACGAATTTTGACACGTCCCCATCCTTGATATAGTAGTTTGTCGTGTACAAAAGCGTGGCAATACCGTTCTTCGTTGATAAAATTATGTTTTTGTAAGTGCGTGATAATCACTACAATGTGCTCATTTGAAGCGCCCCATTGCAGAAGTTTGCTACTTAATTCTGAGCAACAATGTTCTGTAGTTGCGCAATAAGCTTCTGCCTTACGCTTCAATTCGTCCAAAGACCATTCTCGGTTTGCCATAAATGTCATGTTTGAGTTGTATGTTGGTGTACCCTAAATCTTTCATCATGTCACACACTTCTTGTCCATATGCTTCGTTGATCTCAAAATAGATGTTTTTTGCCGATTTCATCGAAGCAATCCGGCGATAAAAGAGTAAGGGATCGTTGTCTGGAACAAATAAGGCGGTATGTGGTTCATAATCAAGTACGCGAGAATCCATATTTGCCTTTTCTTTGTCACAAATATATGGAGGATTACTAACAATTATATCGATAAAATCGATGTTATTGGATAAAATATCCATGTTTATCCAATCAATTTCAACGTTATTTTGTGCGGCATTTTCTTTTGCTACTTCTAGTGCTTTGGAACTGATATCAATACCTATAATGTGCCAGTTGGGGCATTTTTTCTTGAGTGCAATAGCTATACATCCACTTCCAGTACCTATATCTGCGATGCGCAGAGGGGTTTGGTGGTCGCAGGAAGCACATATCCACTCGATGAGTTCGGCTGTTTCTGGACGTGGAATGAGTGTATCTGGGGTGACGCGCAAATGTAATCCCATCCATTCGGTATGACCAAAGATATATTGTACCGGCACATGCGCGCGAAGTTTTTGCAAAATTATTTCGATATTTGGAATATTTTGTGTACCTTTGCAGTCGGTTAGGATTTGTGTGCGTGAACATCCTGTGACTTCTTCGATAATCCAAAAAGCCAATTCACGCAACTCTTCCTCGGGATAATATCCGCGTAATTGCGAAATAATATAGTTGATTTGTTGTTTCACGCTGCAAAGGTACAAAAAAAAAATGGAAAATGCAAAATTATACATGTCTCGTTGTTTGCAATTAGCACGGTTAGGTGAATACTATGTAGCTCCTAACCCGATGGTGGGTGCGGTATTAGTGGGACGATCGTATGCGGAAAGTGCAAATGAAGAAATACTGGGTGAGGGTTGGCATAAGCAGTACGGTGAAGCCCATGCCGAGCCAAATTGCATACATAATGCCGAGACTAATCATCCAGAAGGCATTGATTATAAAGGCTGTACGCTATATGTCAATTTGGAGCCATGTAGCCATTATGGCAAAACTCCTCCATGTGCAGAATTGATTATTCAGAAAGGGATTGGGCGTGTGGTAGTGGGGTGTTTAGATCCCAATCCATGTGTTGCAGGCAGAGGTGTCAAAATGATGCAATCAGCTGGTATAGAAGTTATTGTGGGAGTATTAGAGGCAGAATGTAGGGCATTAAACAAACGTTTTATTTGTTTACAAGAGAAAGGGCGTCCATATGTGGTTTTGAAGTGGGCTCAAACCGCAGATGGTTATATTGATAGAGAGAGGAAAGACGGAAGCCCATTGGTGATTTCGACACCATTGATGAAACAATTGGTTCACCAACAACGTGCTGAAAATATGGCGATAATGGTTGGCACGCGAACAGTATTGCTAGATAACCCAAAATTGCTGATAACACATTGGAGTGGTAGAAACCCTGTGCGTTTGACAGTAGATAGGCATAATATTTTGCCTTCTGAAAGTAGGATTTTTTCCGATGAATCCGAGACAATTGTATATCGAGAGAATACGGATTGGCAGTTTGTATTGGCTGATTTGGCAAGCAGAAATATACACTCCATACTGGTAGAAGGAGGTTCCACTTTGTTGAATGCCATTATAGAGTCAGGTATATACGATGAAGTACATGTTGAAATAGCAGATGATATTCATATTGCAAGCGGTGTACAGGCTCCACATTACACATGCAAAAGCCATCCAAGAATGATCGATGGACATCACGTGTACACAGATGCCTTAGCACAGATGTATACTAATCACTAAGTAATCACTAACTAATCACTAAGAGTTTGTAAGTAGAAGTAATTATAAAAACGATAAAAAGTTTGCGTATTTCGAAAAAAAGTAGTATCTTTGCAAGTTAAAAGTGGATTTTATGAATAAATTGTTGGTTTTACTATCTCTTTTAGCCATGTTGGTGGGTTGTGGTAGGTTTGAGCAACAACGTTCCAAAGGTGTAGTTGTAGAGTGTAACGGCGAAAAACTCACGACTATGGATATTGAAGCATTGACCATGGGTTTGTCATCTATGGATAGTGCTCGCGTGGCAGAGCAATATATTCGTCAATGGGCTATTCATGTGTTGATGCAAGATGCAATCAAACAACATGGTAGTAAAGAAATAGAGCGTTTAGTGACGGACTACCGTCGTTCATTATATCAACATGAATGGGAGGAGCGTTTAGTGGCGCAAAAAATGCCTCAGTACGTGGAAGATAGTATTATCCAAGCGTATTATTCTTCTCATAAAAGTCATTATATTCTCAAAGAGACAATTTTGCGTGGTGTCCTACTAGTTGTTCCTAATGGAGCTCCGAACATGGATGAACTAAAGCGTAGAATAACTAAGCCCAACGAGGAAGAAAATATCGAGTGGTTGGAAAAATATGCTTATCAATACGCTAGTGGGTATGAGTTGTTTTTGGAGGAATGGAAAAATGCAAATCAGATACTGCTTTATATGCCTTCTGATGAAGCAAGTTTGCTGAAACAATTGAAGCAAAAAAGCCAAATTGTCGTGCAAGATACGGTGAATAGTTATGTACTTCAGGTGACAGACATTCACGCTCGTGGGGAACAGATGCCAATAGAATATGCACGTGGAGAAATTGAAAAGACTATTTTACGTCAACGTCAAGTTGAGTTTATTCAATCAGAACGTGATGCGTTATATGAAAGGGCAATACAATTAGGAAAAATGAAACGATATGAGAAATAACATTTTAGCAATTAGTTGTGGGCTGTTAACTATGAGTGGTTTGGCAGTGGCACAGGACAATATTATTGACGAAGTGATTTGGGTAGTTGGTGAAGAGGCCATTTTGCGTAGTGAAGTGGAGGAAGAACGTCTTCGAGCTCAGTACGAAGGTCAACCCATCTCGGGTGATCCATATTGCGTTATTCCAGAACAATTAGCTGTGCAGAAGTTATTTTTGCATCAAGCAGAATTGGATTCAATAGAGGCCAATGAGTCGAGTGTAAGTAGTCAAGTAGATATGCGAATGAATTATTACATATCGCAAATAGGTAGTAAAGAGAAGATGGAAGAATATTTCCGCAAGACGAGCAGTGAGATTCGTGAGGAAATGATGACAATGGTTCGTAATCAGATGATTATCCAACAGATGCAGAGCAAATTAACGGAAAATATTCATCCTACTCCGGCAGAAATACGCCGCTACTATAATCAGTTAGCAGCAGACTCCATACCGACGGTACCAGCGCAAGTAGAAGTGCAGATTTTGAGTATGGAGCCTCCCGTATCATTGGAAGAAACAGAGCGAATAAAGACTCGTTTGCGCGAGTTTACAGATCGTGTTCATAGCGGTAGTGCCGATTTTAGTATGTTGGCCCGTTTGTATTCAGAAGACACAGAGTCAGCCAAGCGCGGTGGCGAGTTAGGCTTTGTAGGTAAAGGTCAATTAGTTAGCGAATTTGCTGATGTAGCATTTAACTTGAGTGATCCCAAACGTGTGTCGCGTGTAGTACAAACGGAGTATGGATATCATATTATTCAATTGATTGAGAAAAAAGGCGATCGTATCAATTGTCGTCATATTTTGTTAAAACCTCGTGTTTCAATTGATGATAAGGTGAAAGCTATTGGTCGTCTAGATTCAATTCGTACACAGATAGTAGATAGTGGATTGGTGTTTGAGGCAGCCGTAGCAAGATATTCTGAAGACAAAAATACAGTAATGAGTGGCGGTGTGATGACAAATATGAATAATGGCACAAGTAAATTTGAATATCAAGATCTCCCACCCGAGATAGCACGACAAATCTACTCTATGCAAGAAGGCGATGTGAGCCAACCATTTGTAATGATGGACCGAACAAAAAATAAAGAGATTTGTGCCATTGTACGCTTGAAGAGTCGACGTGATACCCACAAAGCAAATTTGGTGGACGACTTTCAAGTGATTCGTCAGATGTTGGAGGAGAAACTCCGTTCGGAACGCATAGAGCAATGGATAAAAGACAAACAAAAAGAAATATACGTCCAAATAGATCCTGAATGGCAAGGATGTGATTTTACATATCCAGGATGGATAAAATAGTATAGAGTGAAGTTTTTTAGTATAGTCATATTATTTTTTGCGATGAGTGCAGCTGTAATAGCTCAGGAGAAAGGCACTCAGTTGGTGTATCTGGAACATTCTGAGACTCTATCGTTTGATGAGGCTCGTTTACCCAATGTACAGATACTGAAAGGCGAAGTGTGCTTCCGTCATGATTCCGCGCTAATGTATTGTGACTCAGCATATTTCTTTGAAAACGAGAACTCGTTGCATGCCTTTGGACATGTTCACTTGGTACAAGGAGATAGTATTGAAGGTTTTGGTGATCTATTGTACTATAATGGAAATACCAAATTAGCTCGTTTTCGCCGTCATGTGAAATTAATACATCAAGGTTCGGTGTTGACTACGGATAGTTTGAATTATGATCGGAAAAGAGATATTGCGTACTATTTTTCTGGCGGAATGATAGAGGATAGTTTGAATACGTTAACCTCTTCGTGGGGTCAATACACCCCTTATAATAATCAAGCTATATTCCGTGGTGATGTACATTTAAAGAATCCTAAATTTGTATTGCAGGCAGATACATTGTGGTATAATACGTCTAGCTATCGAGCTGATTTAGTGGGTCCTACGGAGATATTATACGAAAAAGAAACCACTATTTATTCCACGAAGGGTTGGTATAACACTCAAACAGAATATTCAATGTTGCTTAATCGCTCACGTGTAGTGCACGTGGATGGCATGACCTTGACGGGTGATACTATTTACTATGATAAGCTACAAGGTTATGGAAGAGTGTATGGAAATATGCAAAGCGTGGATTCAACAAATCAAATGACATTATATGGTAATCAAGGTGAGGTTTGGGAGAGTGATAAACGTGGCTATGTGACCGATAGTGCATTGTTGGTGGAGTGGTCGGATAGTAGTGCTTATTCGTATATGCATGCAGATACTCTTTTTACGAGAGAGATTGATTACCAGACGCTTGTAATACCCCCCTCAGATAGTATATTGGTAGATTCTGTATGGCAGCTTGTACCAGGAGATTCGCTTTGGAAGGACACGAGTTATTTAGAGGTGGAAGCATATTATAACGTACGAATTTATCGCGAAGATATGCAAGCCGTATGTGATTCGATGCACTACAATGGTAAGGATTCAATAGTTACGTTGAGTGGTGATCCCGTTTGCTGGAATGGAAACAATCAAGTATCGGCTGATTCTATCTATATATACGTGAAAGGAGGAGCATTGGATCATCTGCACGGCAAAGGCAATGCGATTGCTATCAAACAAGAAAGTTTAACTGAATTTGACCAAATGGCAGGCAAAGAAATGTATGCATATATAGAGGATGGAGATGTGTATCTGGTTGATGTACAAGGAAATGCAGAAACGGTTTTTTATCCTCGAGAAGAAGATGGTAGTTTTTTGGGAGTGAATCGGACACAGAGTAGTTTTGTGAAATTATACCTAGAAGAACGTCAAATTCATCACGTTGTATTTACAACAGCAACAACAGGTGTAATGATACCAATGGATCAGGCAACGGATGAAGAACGTTTCTTGATTACGTTCTTTTGGGCTGATTACGAGCGTCCCCGTCGACCAAAAGATGTATTTTTGGCTCCAGAACGCACTCCACGTCCCGATGCTGCAGCAGTTTCTGCTTCAGCTGAAGATGAAGAAGAAGACATCCCCAGTAATCAAGAGAGCAAAAGTGCTCCAAAGCCAAGTGGAATACAAATGAGAAATAAACGATAGACATGAAAAGAATAGTATTTACATGTGTTATGATGGCTGGTGCCATCGCTATGTGCGCTCAAAACTATTTGGGTATACAAGTAGGATTTGCCCAATCTACTTCTAGATTGAATGCTCCTGTAGAAGGCAAGGTAACTGTCTTAAATCCAACCATTTACAACGGACTAAAGTTAGGTTTTGTATATGATGCTAGTATCATTAAAGGCTTTGGGGTAACGATGGGGCTTAATTATACTTTAGGTGCAAATGTGACGGATTGGACTCAAAAATATTCTACAGCAATATATCCTAAAGTTCGTTCAAAAGGGCAATATCATCAAGTGGAAATACCAGTTGATTGGCAATATAAGTTTGAAATCGCCAAACGAACTTGGTTAATCATATATACCGGTCCCACTTTACAATGTGGTTTGCTGTTAAAAGATAAATGGTATGTGAATGATGGAAACAATATATCGTTTACTCATGAGGAAGATATCTATTCGGAAGAAGACATGAAGGACTATGCGTTGAAACGTGTGAATGTGACATGGGGCGTAGGTGCAGGTTTCCAATATGAACGTTATTTTCTACGTGGCGGATATGATTTTGGATTGATCAATCCATATAAAGCACAAACCTTTCTGGGAAAAGATATTTATACTCGCGGTCGATTTGATCAATGGCAAATCAAATTAGGTATGTATCTTTGGGAACATTAACAAACTAATCATATTAAAACGTAAGTACGAAACGAAAAAAAGTACCCATGATTCCCCGCGAAACAATAGATAGAATTTTTGATGCTGCCAAGATAGAGGATGTGGTAGGGAGTTATGTCTCTTTAAAAAAACGAGGGGCAAACTTGTTAGGTTTATGTCCTTTTCATCATGAAAAAACTGGCTCGTTTACCGTATCTCCATCCAAAGGTATCTACAAATGTTTTGGTTGTGGCAAAGCAGGCAATGCTGTACGATTTATTATGGAAATTGAGCAGTGTTCTTATATTGAAGCAATCAAACAATTGGCACAACGCTACCATATTACAATTGAGGAACGTGAATTGACCCAAGAAGAAAAGCAACGTCAGGATGATCGCGAATCAATGTTTGTAGTGAATGATTTCGCAAATAAATGGTTTCAATCGCAATTATCAGCCACTCAAGAAGGCATCGCTATTGGAATGGCATATTTGCGACAGAGAGGTATACGCGAGGATATTATCAAGAAGTTTCAGTTAGGTTATTCTCCAGATAAAGCGAAGCTATGGGAAGATGCAAAAAAAGCAGGATACCAAGACACCTATCTAGTTAATAATCCTGATAATCAAGTTGGTACGGGTATTTGTCTAAAAGATGAACAAGGGCGATTATTCGATCGTTTCCGTGGTCGTGTGATTTTCCCATTCTTTTCAGTAAGTGGTAAAGTAACAGGTTTTGCGGGACGTTTAATTAAGCATAGTGATAAGGCTGGAAAATATGTCAATTCGCCGACTTCAATCCTATATGAAAAGAAGCACGAGTTGTATGGATTTTATCAAGCCAAACAGTCAATTAAGCGTGAAGATTGTTGCTATTTGGTTGAAGGTCAATTAGATGTAATACAATTAGTACAGTCTGGGATAGAGAATGTTGTTGCCTCGGGTGGCACAGCATTGACTTATCCACAAGTGCGATTACTTCATCGTTTTACAGAGAATGTAACCATTTTATATGATGGTGATAGTGCTGGTATTAAAGCTGCATTGCGCGGCTTAGATATGATGCTTGAAGAAGGTATAAACGTGAAGGTTGTACTGCTTCCAGAAGGGGATGATCCTGATAGTTATGCACGCAAACATAATGCTACTGAAGTAGTGGAATATATTAAAAACAATCAAACAGATTTTATTCGATTTAAGATTAAATTGCTGAGTGAAGATGCTGAAAATGATCCAGTTAAGCGTGCTGATATGATTACACAAGTAGCGCAATCCATCGCTATTATTCCAGATATTATCAAACGGCAAATATATACTAAAGATAGCTCAAATTCTTTGGGTATTCAGGAGGACATCTTGACTCGCAAAGTGATTGAACTTCGTAAGAAATATTTGGACGAACGTCGTAAAAAAACAACAGGAGGTGATACATCAACAGAAGACAACCCGGCACAACAAGCTAATGATCAATCACCTACAAGTAGTAAACCTCACAAAAAGGTACATTTACAATCAGCAAGCAGTTCATCTCTAAAAGATCAAAACATGCAAAATCTGATGCAGTTGATTGTACGTTATGGTAATGTCGTTATATATGATTCAAATAATAAAGTTCTTCGTACAGGTGAATATATTATCAACGAGTTACGTAAAGATCACATTGAGGTAGGAAATCCTCTATATGAATTGCTGATAGAAGAGTATATGGCTCATTATCAGGATCCTAATTGGGTAGCATCGACCTATTTTCAACATCATCCCAATGTGGCATTGAGTCAGTTTGCCGTAGAGATGTTAGCAGATAAATATCAATTGAGCAGAATGTATGCGCAGCAAGTGGTGTCTGAAAATGTGGTAAAAGAGGTTGAGTTGGCTAGTGATTTGGATATTTTGCCCGAGTTGGCACAGCGTATGTTGTTGGAATTGAAGTATACCATAGTTAATGATCGTATTGACACAATGCAGGCTCTACTTAAGGAGGCGCAAAAGAACAATGATTGGGAACTAATTCGCACTATCTTGGAGCAACAGCCTATGCTGATGGAGATACGTCAGCAATTATGCAAAGCATTGGGTAATCGAGTGATATTGAAGTAATTAAGAAAAATCACAATATGCTTTTCGAATCTATCGTATATGGTCCTATTCGTTCACGTCGTTTAGGTGTATCATTAGGTATGAACTTGATGCCAACGGCAACAAAGTTATGTACATTTGACTGCATATATTGCGAGTGTGGTTGGAATCAGCCAGCATTGCATCCCCTATTGCCAAGTCGTGATGAAGTACGACAAGCCCTTGAAAATCAACTATCAACAGCTAAAGAATGTCTAGATGTAATTACTTTTAGCGGAAATGGAGAACCTACTTTACACCCTGATTTTTTAGGAATCATTCAGGATACCTGTGCGTTGCGAGATATGTATTACCCTGAAGCGAAAGTCTCAGTTTTAAGTAATTCAACTCAACTTGGACGAAAGGATGTGGTAGAAGGCCTAATGTTGTGCGATAACCGTATTTTGAAATTAGACTCTGCCATTGATGCGACTATGCGTTTGATTGACAAGCCCGCAAACTCACAACTAACAGTAAAACAGATAGTTGAGTGGCTGCAGGTATTTGATGGTGATTTTACTTTACAGACGTGTTTTTTGCGTGGTAAATATCAAGGGCAAGTAATCGATAATACGACGGATGAGGAATTGGCAGCATGGTATGAAGTAATAGACGCATTACATCCTCATCAAGTGATGATTTATGTAATTGATCGTGAAACTCCATTAAAGACCTTGGAGAAAATTCCAGCAGAAAAAATGGAAGCAATTGCCCATCCATTGCGCGCAAAAGGTATTGATGTAGTCGTTAGTGTATGAAGATTCTAATAGCACCCCTTAATTGGGGTCTAGGGCATGCAACTCGTTGTATTCCGCTGATTAATAAATTTTTATCCGAAGGACATACTGTAGTTATAGGAGGCGATGGAGATAGTCTACTGCTTCTTCGTCGTACATTCCCTAGTTTATGTGTAGTAGAGTTGCCATCTCTAGAATTGCGGTATGATGAGAATCCTAAGCAATATATTTTTTATTGGCGCGCTATTCCATTATTGTTACGTTTTGCGATAGCAGATCATTATTATTTGCGTCAACTGCTTGCGAGAGAAAATTTTGACCTTGTTATATCAGATAATCGTTTTGGTCTTTTTTCTAGGGATGTGCATTCAGTATATATCACACATCAATTGTATCCGATTTTACCAAAACATTTGCGTATATTCCAGTTTCTTGCTCGCGCACTACATGCGCTTGTTTTTAAAAGGTATAATGAAGTATGGGTGCCAGATTATGCAGATGCAAATTATTGTCTATCAGGCGATTTGAGTCATGGAGGTAATTTTGATACAAAAGTAAAGTATATTGGTCCTTTGTCTCGATTTGCAAGAAAGGACTTTGCATTAGAAAAGAAATCGTATTCCGTAGTGGCAATTCTATCAGGTTTAGAGCCTCAACGCACTCTTTTTGAGAAGGAGATATTGCAACGATTTGAAAATAAGCAAGATAGAGTTCTTTTAGTTCGAGGTAAGATTGGTGGTCCCCAAACAGTTGTTCAGAAAAATAATATCACTATAGTTTCTTCAATAGCAGATAAAGAATTGGTTTCAGCTGTGCAAGGTGCTAAAAAAATCATAGCTCGTAGTGGATATAGCACAATTATGGATTTTGAGGCATTAGGAGTATTGTCCAAGTCCGAACTTCATCCTACTCCAGGACAAAGTGAACAGGAATACCTGAGTAGCTTAAAAGTGAACGAATAACTAACTAATCACTAAGTAATCACTAACTAATAACTAACTAATAACTAAGAGTTAATAGTATAAATATACAAGGTTAGATGATAAGTGATAAGTAATGTTTGTATAATTGGAAAAAAAATAGTACCTTTGCAGCATGAAAGAGTTTTACATAGAGACATACGGCTGTCAGATGAATGTGGCAGATAGCGAAGTGGTTGCGGCCATTATGCAAACAACTGATTGCGAGCTAGTTGATAGTGTTGATGAGGCAGATATTGTAGTATTGAACACATGTTCAATACGTGATAATGCGGAGCAGAAAGTACAACATCGTCTTCAAGAACTTCGTGGTAAGAATAAAAAACGCAAGCAGATCGGTGTGATTGGATGTATGGCCGAGCGTATGGGAGATGAGCTTGTGAAAGAATGGGGAGTAGATTTTGTGGCAGGACCAGATGCATATTTAGATATACCTAACCTGCTGGCAATGTGCGAGAAAGGATTGCCAGCAATCAATATAGAGTTGAGTACAACAGAGACTTATCGCGAAGTTATGCCAGCAAGAATCGGTAAGCAAATATCTGGTGTTGTGAGCATTATGCGTGGTTGTAACAATTTCTGTTCCTATTGTATCGTTCCTTACACTCGCGGTCGCGAGCGTAGTCGCGATGTAGAGAGTATTTTGAATGAGGTGCGCGATTTGCAAGAAAAAGGATATAAAGAGGTGACGTTGTTGGGGCAGAATGTAAATAGTTATAGGTATACGCGCGTGCGGGAAGATGGCATAGAAGAGTTGATTGGTTTTGCGCAATTATTGGCGCAAGTGGCAGAAACAGTGCCAAATATGCGTATCAGATTTACTACATCCCATCCTAAAGACATGTCTGATGAGACTTTGGAGGTGATAGCTAAATATCAGAATTTGTGCAAATTTATTCATTTGCCAGTACAAAGTGGTTCAAACAAGATTTTGAAACTGATGAACCGCAAATATACACGCGAATGGTATTTGGATAGAATTGCCGCCATTCGGAAGATAGTTCCAGATGCAGCCATCGGAACTGATGTATTTTGTGGTTTTCATGATGAGACAATAGATGATCATCAGGAGACTCTTTCGCTGATGCGTGAGGTGGGTTTTGATACGGCATTTATGTTCAAGTATAGTGAGCGTCCAGGTACTCATGCGCAGAAGCATCTTCCCGATAACATCTCGGAAGAGGAAAAAGTAAGGCGTTTGAATGAAATTATCGCATTGCAGAACCAATTGTCGTTGGAAAGTAATCAAAAGGAAATAGGCAAAGT
>JAEIGA010010510.1_pt1 | contig 14028 bp, 16 predicted proteins | sample 9270691 | NCBI WGS metagenome assembly JAEIGA01 (sample SAMN17057246, study PRJNA624740) | gut metagenome | biome: biome; isolation source: fecal sample | host: Bos grunniens | place: China: Xizang | collected 2019 | reverse complement strand
CGAAGAAGAATTTGACTTACTGAAAGAGGCTTTGGAATAGAGCCTAGTTCTATGAAGCAAGTCGCAGTTATTAAAAATCAAACAAAAGGATACATCATGAGTGCATATCAATGTGAATTGAATTTCTTTAGGAAAGTAGAGGTAGTAAGCTAATGCCAAAAGTAAAATATGATGGAATCCAGTTCGACAGTGAGCTGGAGGTTGAATACTATAAGTTTATAGAACAAAGAAACGATGTACTTAGATTCGTATATCATCCAAAGCAAATTCCTAATTTTGTGGGAAAGAGGTCATATACTCCAGATTTCATTGTTCAATACATAGATCACTGGGAAATAGTAGAGTGTAAAGGATACAATCCATACTCTAAGATGATAGATGACCAAATACACAATGTTATGCAAAGCAAGGATGAACAATATCTTAGAGAATACATCCAGTATAATGGTTATTATTGTATAAACGTACCTGTTAAATATGTGAAAGTTAAATACCTTAAAGCCTATGGTTTTGTTGACTGGGATTTCAAGAATCCGAACACTATCGCAAACAAGCGTAAGGTAAAAATCAATGAACAACAGGATGAAATTAAGGAATTACAGGAGTTTAAGAAGAATGCCGAGCGATATTTCAAGTATCACCTAAAAATCGTAAATAAAGAGAAATTAACCAAGCCACAAAAGGAGTGGTACTACAAATATGTTGAGGAACTAAAAGAGAGGTACTCATAGAAATGGAAAATACGGATGAGTTTGATATTCTAATGAATGATTTAAAATGTCTTGAAGCAGAAGATAAGAAAACAATCAAAGCTGAAATTCAAGAGTGTATAGATTTATTAAGTATATCTTGTAATAATACTAAATATATAGTAAGTAATAAATTAAAAAATATAATTAAAAGACTATAAGTAATATATAGAACTATATAAGAATAGGGAGGAATAATATAATAATATGCTAATAATAATTAGAAGTGATATAAATACACCTGCAAAGTTCAAGAAGGGTGACAAGCTAGTATCTGCAAATGTACTAGCTAATCAAACAATAGAGTATGTAATCAATAGGCCAGTCAAGAGCTATGTAATCTACTCCATTGTAATGAAGAAGTACATGAAGAAAGACATCTCAAAGGAGCAACATCACAAAACGGTTGACATAGTAGATGAGGCCACATTCTTTAAGACCTACAAAGCGGCCAAGGATTTTGTAGCAGAACAATTTGGCAATGAGAATCACCCAGATATTAACATTATAGAGGTGACTGAGTAACCATGCTAGAACAGGAGCAAAAGATAATCAGTGACTTTCAAGACTTTATCCAAGATAAGTGGAGCATAGTCTTTAATGAGAACAATGTCTACAAGGAACTAAAAAAGGCACTGAGTCTAATTTCCAATGACAATCTACCAATTCTAAGGCTAGAGCAAGACATAGCCAAAAAGAAAAGAGATTTTGAAGATATCTCCAAACCCTATGTAAGGGGAGAGTGCTATGGCTCAGAAGGTGGTGGGTCACCAATCAACTCCTTCAAGGTATCCTATGATGAGAACATACACATCCTACGCCTAGAACTGGAGCAAGAAATCTCAGATCTTGCAGTAGAGAAGAGAATCCTAGAGAAGCAACTCCAATCGGAATTTGACCTTATGGAGTCACTCTTCATGTTACTACCCAATCAAATGCAAACCCAGGTCATGATTATGGCCTACAAAGACAAGAGAAGGTATGCAGACATAGCCATAGTTCTAGGGTACTCTTACAATACAGTATGTCAGTATGTAGCCAATGGAATTAGGGATATATCAAAAAAAATAAAACAATATAGGAAAATATAGGATTTATAAGAGTAAAATGATAGTGTAGATACTATGAGTATACTACAAAATATATTATTCTATTCTTTCACAATAGACATGTTCCTACGTGTCACAAATCTTAGTCAAGGGCTTCTATTATCCAACAACACCCCAGGAGTAGAAGCTCTTTTCTTTCCCCAATTATTACTACTACTACAAGATAGTTGCTCTATGAAAATTTAATTTAACATCCAGTACAGGCGCTTACACCATTCAATAATTCTCCTAGTATAAATGTAAGTTTAAACAATCAATTCTTTTAATTAAAATAATATATTGCTCATTTATATTTTTAATTATTATCTATCATTTCTTCTTAAAGTTAATATTAAATACTATATAAAATTTATAATTATAAGTACTGGATGCTAAATTAAGTCTTTATATTGCACTATAAGTAAAAAATAAATAATTATATATATTATTAGCACTATTATGTTATTTAATAATAATTATATGCACTATTAAGTATATATATATAAATCTAAAAGGAGGTAATATTTATGTCTAATGGTAATTTAATAAGAGATTTAAAAAAAGGAAGAAAAGCAAAAGAAAAAAATACTAGATGCAAGAACTCCTCCTCTGATGAAACTATCTCTAGTAAAACAAGTGTTGCCAATCCTTTTGTTTTTGAAAAGAAGCTTGATTTTTGGTTAACTCCAGATGGTCAGCTTTACCTAGAGTCTTGGGCTAATGATGGTTTAACTGATGAACAAATAGCCAAGAAGATGGGCATAGGTAAAACGACTTTATACGCTTGGATAAACAGAGAGCTCGAGGAAAAAGAGCAGAGCGGAATCCGAACTGCAATTATACGTGGGCGTGACACATCGACAATGGCAGTTGAGAATATGCTTTATAAATGTGCTATGGGTTTTTCCTACAAAGAACAGCAGGTCACAAAGGATGGCGACATCGTAGAGGTTGAGCGATATTATGAGCCTAGTCAGGAGGCACAAAAATTCATTCTAACCAATAGAAGAAAAGACAAGTGGAAGAGCAAACAAGAGGTTGCCCTAGAAGCTCAAGTACAAGCAGAGGCACAAGTGAAGTTATCTCAAGCTGACCAGTTGGCAGACAGTCTATTTGGTGGTGATGATAATGCTACAGGGGATAGTGGTAACAAGTGATACAACTTTCCTATAAGCAAAAAAGATTCCTAGTGTATAAGACTCCTGTGGAATGTTGCGAAGGTCAAACCTATGGTGGAAAGACCACAATAGGAGCGATTAAATTTATCCTACGAGTTAAGGCTTCAAGTAAGAAGCTGCACTGCATCTGTGGATTGGATTTAGGTACAATCGAGAAGAACATAATAAACTCTGAAATGGGGATACTTAATTTCTATGGCGATGAGGTTGACTATAGAGGAAATGGCGATGTTGAATTTAACTTGCCTCACCTTTACGTTAGCAGCCCTAGCGGTAGGAAGGTAGTATTCCTTTTTGGTTATGCCGACCAAGCAAGATGGAAGAAAGCATTAGGTGGTCAGTATGGTTGTGGAATGATTGATGAGTGCAACACTGCGGATATGGATCTAGTACGAGAGGTTGCAATGAGATGCGATTACTTGCTAATGACACTTAACCCTGATGACCCTAATCTACCAATCTATAGAGAGTACATAAACCATTGTAGACCTTTACCAGAGTTTGAGAAGGATGTCCCCCAAGAGATGATGAATCAGCTTTTAAGCCAACCTGAAAAGAAGGGCTGGGTGCATTGGTACTTTAGAATGGATGACAACCCAACACTTACACCTGAGAAGAAAGCGAGCATACTTGCAAACGTTCCAGAAGGTAGTAAGCAGTGGAAAGCCAAAATTTTGGGTTTAAGAGGCCGTAGCGAAGGCTTGGTATATGATGAATTTACGGATAAGAAAATCATAAAATACGACCAATTTAAGTGGCTACCAAATGAGATGGTGGCCAAGGTTATATGTGGCTTGGATAGTGGTTTGAATGCAGATGCTACCGCCCTAGTCACTTGCTTATTAACAACTGCAGGAAGGTTATTGGTTACGCCTTCCTTTTATTATTTGCCAAAGGTGGGAAGCAATGCAAACTCACAACAGGCAATCAATATAGCAAGGTGGTTAAACTACTGGCTACCTAGATTCGGAATCAATGTGACAAATGTTGTTTCTATCTTTGGCGACTCTGCAGCTTTAACCCAAGACCTAATTTATGAGATTAACCTTAAGACACCATTTAGGGCTTCTAAGGTTGAGAAGAAGGATATCTTAAAGGATACCCAAAGAGTAAAGAGCATTATTGGTAAGGAAGATTATTTCTACATCATTGATGCAGGACATAGGGACCCACTTAACCCAGAGAGAGTGCTAGGACACAATGACATGTTCATTGTAGAGCTTAACAATCAAATATGGGATATTAAGAAGAATCAGCCTATGGATGGAAACGACCATTGTATTGATGCGTTCAAGTATGCATCGTACTACATTTATTTCATGTATAGAGGAGGGATTTAAAAATGTCAGAAACAATTTTGGACTATGACAAGACCAATAAATACCTGCCAGAGAGTTTAAGACAGTTTGTAGGAACAGCAGATAGAATTACACATCAAGACTTCATGCAGTTCATCCCATTTTATACTGGCGTAGAACTATCCGCAGTATTTAACAACAGGCAAGCTGCAGAGTTCGCTGGAGGCTTTACAAATCTAAATTATCAGTACCTAAGAGCTGGTGCCGCTCCTAGACTTCTTAAGATATTTGTATCAAAGACAGTCGGAAGAGTATGGTATCAAGCAAAGGATAATAATGAAATCACACTAAATGACAAATTGGATAGTGACTATTTCAGTGATAAGTTAGCAAAGGCAACAAAAGAAGCCGCTATGACTGGTCGTTCCATCATGGTTATATACCCTAATAGGGGGAAAGAACAAGAGGTGGAAATTGGAACATATAATCTATTTAGACATCGTATCAAAAAGAACAATGCTGGAAAGGTTATAGAAGCGTGGATCTATCTTGTTAGAATTGATAGCAAGGATGCAGATAGTAGAGTAATTTGTGAACATAGATTCTATAGCGAGACAAATAAAGAGCCAATGCAAGAATGGCTACTATACACCTTCGATGAAAGATACATTAAGAAGTCTACTCCTAGAGCGGTTGACAAAAAGAACATTCAAAAGGAGTTTAAGGAACAGTACAAGGATGTAAATTTCGATAGTGCTGTAAAACTAGATTGGAGTAATCTTGGAGTTTATGATATTAACGAGACATTAGATAATTCTAAGTTCCCTGATGTAGATATTCCAGAGTCAATGTTTGTTGATGCTTTAGACAATGGAGTATGTTTAGATAGCTCTATCACTGGCAAAGAGGTAGAAAAGGAAATTGGTAGAGGTAGAGTTTTACTTCCAGAGTTTGAACAATTCCAAACAGGATTCCAAGACCAAGACTTACTTGGTGGTAGAGTGCTAAGAAGCATTAGTACAAACATCAATAATCCAATCATTACTCCTTATCCTTCAAGAAACATTGAGGATAGTAAACCTGTAAACGTTCAGTTCGATATTCGTAGCGACCAATGGATAGCACAAATCAATGATGATACAGCTCGTTTATGTGCATGCGTTGGTATCTCGGTAATTGATTATGACCCAAGACTATTACAGGCTGGCCAAAGAACTGATGATGAGATTAACGCTATGACTGATATTACAGCAAATACAGTAAAGGAATTTAGAAACCTAAATCAAAAGAAGATCAATATGCTACTTACTGATGCAGCAACATTCTTTAACTTGAATGTGAAAGTATCAATCCGTTGGAGTATGGCTTCAATCTTAAATCCAACCAAGAACACTGACCTAGTAACAAGACAGTTACAAGCTGGTTTAATTCCAAGAAAAGAGGCTATTCGAAGAGCTAATCCTGATTTATCCCAGTCCGAGATTGATGACCTATATAAGGCAGTCATGGCGGAGCGTGGAGCAGAGGCTATAGAGAATAGCTTTGATAACTTCTAATTATGGAAGAAAAGGAAGATAAGGTTGTACTAGCAATCGAAGAGGCTAACACGAAGGTCTTAGAGATTGTTAATAATGCGGTTGTTCTAGGATGGAATAAGGAATACTGCAAAGTCAAGGTTAGAGAACTAGCCAATGAAACAAGAGGAAGCCTAGAGGAATTAGGAGCAAGTAGCGAGTTAGTGCTAAATGCTATAAATGGCCTTTTAAAGACCTTTATGGAGTCTTGGATTATAACTATAGATGTTCTAACTAAAGAAGCAAAAAAAGACCAAATAGGAGCCATTGCTAAAACATTGCTCAATATGGATAGTGAGGCTGCAAAAGTGGTAAGTCCTAAAGGCTTGATTATAAATGCAGGGGATGATGTTGTAAACCTTGGAAAAGGCTCAATAACCAACCTTCGTGACTTCGTAACAGGTCAAGGCTTAGGTGCTTCTCAGAGATTTGTAGATTATACGAACAAGATCAATGAAACCCTAAATGAGATAAATGAACGCTTAAGTGAAAACACAATGACCTTGATAGGCAGTGATGGTAGACAATTAAGTATTAGAAACCTTGCAGAGATAGAAACAAGATATAAGCTCATAGGGGAGGACTTAAAACGAAACGGAATTGAGGTAAATGATTTCGTTATTGCATCAGCACACCAGGATGCATCGGAAAGGTGTTCTTGGTGGCAAGGGAAAATCTATGTTGTTGACTTGGATATCAATTCAAGACCAATGGGACAATATAAAGGAACAAAGCCACAGCAAACAATATTAGGGTACATAGATGGGAAACCATACTATAGCCTATTAGAAGCGTGTAATAATGGTTTCTTATCCTATAATTGCCAACATAGACTTATCAAGTATTATAAAGGTGCTAGACCGCCTGAGCAAGACTTTATCACTGTACAAAAGAATAGGAACTTAACAGCCATTCAAAGGAATATGGAAAACACCATAAGGAAGTATAAGAGGCGTGAAGTTCTATCCAATAGTGCGGTAACGGTAAAGCGTAAGAATCCTTTTACTGGTCAGGTTGAGGTATTCAAGGAGCGAGAATACAACATCACAATGTCAAAGTATTGGCAAGAGAGGTATTCACAATTTAGTAGTGCTCATGACTTGCCTGAATATAGGTGGAGGTTGAGGATTACGCAAGCGGAAAGGAGCATAGATAAATAATGCTAATTTCCCTATTATTGCTTCTCGCTATTGCAGAATTGATAACTGCAACTGATGAGGAAAGAAAACAAAAATAAAGCAAATTTAAGGGGTTAAACATGACCCCTTTTATTATGCCTTTAGTTTCTAGGCGTAAAAGAAGAGCAAACTTTTAAATCTAAACGAGATGCAACCTCGTAAAAGCGTAAGGAGGAAAAAGATGAAAAGAGAAGATTTAAAAACAAAACTAACCGCTGCAGGTGTAGCAGAGGATAAGCTTAGTGAGGTAGTGGACTACATCATGGCTGCAAATGGAGCAGATATCAATGGACTAAAGGAAGAATTATCCAACACTAATACTAAGCATGCGGAAGAACTTAAGAAATTTCAAGATGAATCAAAAGCCCTTAAAGCACAAGTAGAGGGTTACAAGGATTATGAGGACTTAAAGAAATTTAAGGCTGACACAATCGAAAAGGCTGAAATGAATAAGAAGGTTGAGTTTTTAAAGGCTCAAGGTTGTAAGCATCCTGACTTGGTACTAGGCAAATTAGATTTTACTAATGCCGAGTATGATGAAGAGTCAAAAACTTACAAGGGATTAGATGAAGCTGTAAATGGATTAAAGAATACTTATGGTGACCTATTCGAAAGTTCTGGAAATAGAGTGGATCCAGTTCCAGCAAAAGCTGATAGTCCATCAAGTGATTTTGAAAAATATAAGGCTGCACATCCCACTTGGAAATTTGATTAAAAAAATATTTAAGAAAGAAAAGAGGAAAAAATAATATGCCATTCGTAGGTAAGACAGAATTTGGTAAGGTTTTGGCTGCAAAATTAAGAAGCCAGTTAGTAGTAGAAGGTTTATTCCGTAGAGAGTATAAGGGTGATGCTTTAGGCGTTGCTGTTAAAACTCCAATGACAACTGATGACACATTATCAGCTGATTATGATGGTAGCAACATCGCAAACAACACAGTATCATATCTAAACAATGATTATGTTACAACAAACATCAACCACCATCCATTTATAAACAAGTACATTCCAGGTTTCAATTTAACAACTGCATCTTGGGATGCTAAGGCTGGTGCTGTTGAATCTGCATCTTATTCAGTTGCAAAGAAAATGAACTCTGATGCTATCACAGTTCTAATCAATGGTGCACAGGGCTTAAATGAAGCTGGTACTGCATTTGGATCTGGTGACCCAAGATATGGTTTAACTGGTCACACAGTAGCATACGCAACTGATTTCTATACTACATTAGCAAAGATGGGCGGAAAGTTAACTGATGCTGGTGTTCCTATGGAAGATAGATATGCAATCGTAAACGGTGATGGTCAGGCTTTAGTTCTAGCTTCTCCATTAGCAGTTAAGTATGGCCAGGATGAACAGGCTATCAATGGTGGCGTAATCGCTGAATTATGCGGTTTCAAGATTAAGGTTTCCAATTTAGTTACTGGTACAATCTCTTCCAAGAAGATTTTAGCAGTATGTGGTCACCCTGATTTTGGTATTAACCCAAGCGATTATGAGGAAGAGCCAACTCTAGTAAGTGGTAACTTCTCACAGAATACTGTAGGTGGTGTTTTTGTTAAGGCATTAGCACATTATGCTTACGATATTTCTGACCCAAGAGCATTCGGTTGTATCACTGAGGCTTAATAAAAAATATTAACTTAAAAGGGTGGGTGTAATAATCCACCCTTTATTTTTCTATAAGGAGGTATTTATGTATTCTTACAAAGATTACATTACCAATGATGATTTAGTTCCAAGAGGTTACAACTTAATGGATGATGGAGTTCTTGATGATTCACACTTCCAAACGAGAGAGGATGCGGTTGATGATTTCTTACAGAACTCGACTGAGATTGTTGTAGGCCTTATCCAAAGGTATAGGGGTAGGGATTGGACTAAAAAATTCTTGGAAGATATGAAACTAGATGATTTAACAGGAAGAGCGTTAGAGTTCCAAGAGGCGTTTAAAAAAGCCCTAATTGAACAAGCCATATATACCTATGACATTGGTGATGCTAGTGCATCAGCTTATAAGGGTGAATCCCATTATGCTCCAAAAGCAGTCGAGGCTTTATGGGGTTTAGTCATATATTAAGGTGGTGACAATGTGGGTAGAAACAATGTAGAACATAGAGCCGATGATTATAACTGGGGATATAACGAGAGTAAGAAGAAACCCTTTAAATTTGGTTTTTTAGAGGATTCCGACTGTCGTAACCTAGAAGTAGCCAACGGTCTTGAAATAAAGGAAATAAATATCGGTATTCGTATCAATGGAAAGACCGATATAGAACTTAACGACAAGTTAGTAGTTAAGGGTTTAAAGAAAATAGTTATTGCAATCACACCAAAACATGACAATCCTAAGCAAGGAAAATACAAAGGGAATTTGGATGATTTTACAGGATCATTCGACATAGGGCTTAAGTAAATGACATTAGAGATGGCTCAGAAGCTATTAAATACTCTAATAAGGAATTGTCCTGTAGATAGTGGAGCATTGAAACAATCAATAACTATCGTGCAATTTTCCGCTAAAGAGTTTGTGATTCAAATAGGTAATGAAAGTGGTAAGGAAATCAATGGAAGCAGTGCTACAAACGTTTATGCTGCATACACTAATGCCAAATACTTGAAGAGTAGAGTAAAGGGCAGTGATTATCTTATGAAGTTAACTTTCAATAGAAACTACAGATGGGTAAATAAATCCATTGAAGAGTGGATAAATACCAATAAATTGAATTTAACTCTAAATGTGGATGAGGAAGAGGAGGAAATTGAAAATGGCGAGATTTGATGATTTAGCGACATACCTAAGCCAACTTCTCGGAAATTCATATGATATTAAATATTATTCAAATAAGGAAACCGATTGGAAAACAATTATAGTTGATGACATGGTGCATGGCTCAATGAAGGTAATAGGCGGTAATAATCAGTCACTTAAAGATATTCATACAATGACAGATGAACTAGCAATTACTATGATGATTAAAGCTGATGAGTTCGGAGCTATATGTGACCACATAGATGCGGCATTTAAGTCGATTGATAAGAGTCTTATTCTTATCGGTGAAGATTATGTGCAGTTTAGTTACTCACAACATACTGATTTAAGCCAATATGTATTTGATGGTGAGTATTATAATGGCGTGACATTCTATATTAGCATTCTATCATTTGTGGATTTATTCTTGTCTGATACTCAAACAATCGAGTTATTCATAAGTGATACTTGGTACAAATTGTTAGGCGTTACTGGTATTGTAAATAAAACACAATGGTCTTTTGATGGAGTTGTAAATTCATCAATTCAAAAGCAGTATGTAGCAGGAGTTGTAGAGGATATTGTAGCAGATGGTATATGCGTGAGTGGTGATACATGTAGAGGTAGTATCAAGAATACGAAACTAACCAATAGAACACTAACAATTAGGTTTTTTGATGGTGAGACTTCAAGAACTATTGATATGAAGCTAGGCAGTTACACTCAAATTGGTATCGCTGGAAATTTAATTAAATATCAACTTTCATTGATTAGGAAGGAGTAATCCCTATGAATGAAATAACGGTAAGAATTACAGATGATACTGGAGCAACTAGCACAAATCGTGTTTCTAAAACTCCAAAGACTGCCCAAAAGGCTGCAGAGCAACTTGATCCAAAGAATGAGGCTGCTAAGAAAAACAAGGAGGATTCCACAACTATAGCGGTGGCTTCTTTGATGGCCTCTAGAGCAGTTTCTTATTGTACCTCAAATGTAGGCAAATGGACTGGTAATTCACGAAACCAAGACCGAGTAAATATGCTACAGCAAGGTGTAGGAACTGGTATGTCTGCGATTATATCCCCATACTTGACCGTTGCAATGGCTGGTATGCAAATAGGAACAACTGCATTTGATGCTTTTCAAACCAATAGATTAGAGGCACAAAGAGCAGAATATAGAAGATTGATTGCTGGGTATTCAAGCGATAATACAATCTTGGGAGGTAGAAAGTAATGACAGTAAGTATAAATTATAGTGGCAATATTTGGACTACAATAAGCGATAAGGTAGACTTTTCATCAAATCCAAATACTACAACTAGAATTGATGATGCTTTTGAAAGCGGAACATTAAAGATATACAATAGCCGAGCTGCAAACGTTACTCCATATACTCCAGTTATCATTGATGGTAAGCATTATGTAGCAGATGGTAAGTCTACAAAATATAGAGGTGAAACAAGCCTTTATGTTCATGATATTAACCTACTAGAGGCTACAGCAATTCTTAAATGCTTCATTATTGGTGTTAAGGATTATAGTGCTGAGTCACCTACATGGGGGGATGATTATAAAAAGTTTTATTCATTACTAGGTCAGGCTAAAAGATTATACCATGATTTTTCGTTTGTTGCTTCGGATGGCAATAATCAATTAACATACTTGCAAAACTTGATTAAAAGCCAAAAAACATATCAATTCGGAGCTACTAGCACATTGTATGACTGCTTGAATCAGATATGTATTGAGAATAATAAAAAGTTATCCGTTATGTTTGATGTGAACGACCCATCAATTATTCAAGTGTACCTGGTGGATGTTCCTTCAAATACAACTTATACAATAGACACTGCAAGGGTTATGAATGATGAACGAGACCAAGATAGAGAGAATTATGGTAGATACCTCGAAACATATGCTAGTAATGTAGTAGATAGAGACACCATTACTTATGTTACCTGGTTACAACCACAATCTAGTGATATAGCTTTAAATAGCGATACTTGTAAGTTATTCCTGCCAAGTAATATTGAGAGCATTGTCGAGTTTGGTGTGCATCAGTTAGGACAGATAACAATTACGGTTAAGGGTATTAGTAGTATATTCCCTAATCCTGCAAGTGAGTTTAACGCCACTCTATTATATGGAGCTGCTGCATTAAAGGTTGTATCTATTGATGGCACAAATTATTCCTTGTTTGAGGATTTATACGAACATTACATTAGAGATTATTTTCCAAACTGCACAAAGGCAGAGTTTTATAGTGGCTCTAATTGTGCAACAGTAGGAAGCTATGTAGCAAATGATGATTACGTTAATATTTATATTCCATATCAGTTAAATGGTATGTATCCAATGAATGCAGTTTATGAGAGTAATGCTTATAACTTACTCACACCTCAGGAACAAGCAGAAAACCTTGTATATACAATCGGTGGGAATGTCATTGACAATATGAATGGCGTTTATAAAAATGACTTATGGAATAATATTATAGGTCAATCAAGAGGTAACTTCTTAAGTTCTCATGATGAGAATCCTTATGTAACACCTTTGGGCTATCCATCTACAAGCATTCAAACCTCAATGGGTATGGAGGCTTCTAATAATACAGATCCATTGCATTACAATTATTGGGTAAAGTATCATCCAATTACTAATCCGTTCTTGAGAGATACAAAGTATGCTGCCGATTTGTTAAATACATATAAGTGCTTCGGTCGTTCTTATGGTAATAGTGCTAATTTCATTGATTTTAATAAGATTATACCTAGTATGCATACTTCTAATGATGCATTAGGAACAGTTGAAAGAGTCGTAGAAATTGATGTAACAGGTGACAATAGCCTACCTATGGCAGGTCAGCAAGTAACATATGACTCAAATATATTCTATATCTCATCATGTATTATAACTTACAAGGTTGAGGCTAAAATTGCAATATTAGTATTGGTTAAAGATTATAACAAAAAGGCTACATCCATTGGTGTTGATAGCCAAAGTGAATCTACAAATAATCCGCTACATAATATTGTAACTAGACCAATATTCATAAATACAACAGCTACATCATTGCCTAGTCCAAATCAATCTTGGTATGCAAGATTTACATTCCATGATACAAGCAATAATCAAATTATAAATAAGGACAAGAACAATAATAATGTAAGTAAGCTAATCAAGCGTTTAACAATGCTAAGAACAGATATCTTAGATTATTCAAGGAATGCAGTAATATTCTATTGTGAAATGTTAGACCAAATGGTGTTTGACAATGGAAAGGGCAATTATCAAGGCCTTGGAAGTGGATACTATCAGCAGATACCATTTAGGTATACGGATTTAAACGCAGAGTGTGGTTATGTAACTATTGAAATTGGTATGTTGGCATCACCTGACCCTTTCAGTTTAAATCCAGTTATAGATACTGATTTACCAATAGGTAGTACAACATTCTCACCAATCCATACATTCACAAAAATTAAGATTGATAAGGATGCAAGAGAGAAGCTGACATTTACAATTAGGTTTGACCAAACTGATTATAAATAAAATTCTAAGTAAGAAAGAGAGGAATTTTAAGTAAAAATGAAAATCTATATTGATTTTGAAAACCAAGTAATTACAAAAACATCCAATGAAAATGTAATGCTTGGTGATATTTACTCAAATGTTTTTGAGTTATTATTCTATAATTTCGACACTGATACCAATTGGTTTCCTACGCTATCCCAGTTAGCTCCAAATGGTAGAAGTGCAGGTGATTTTTCTGCTGATGCATTAGGCATTGGTGAAACACATGACTACACTGAGGATGGCGTAAATTATCTTAAGTATGATTTTACTATCGGTGATGGTTATGTGAATATGAGTGGTCGTAGTATGTTCTATATTTGGGTAAATAGAACTACACCAGTTATGAGTCGTAAGGGTATTGCAAAAGTCAATGTAAATATTGATGCATCAACTGATACACCATTCATTACTGACCCATTGTTCAATCCAAAGGTTAAGAACTATATTGATGGCAAAATCGATGAAATCGAATCACAACTTGGCGATGGAAGCCCTAAATACTTTGATACTGAAGCAAACATTCTTGCTCAAACTGAGGACAAAGGTATTGCAGTTGCAACCGATACAGGAGCATTGTATTATTGGGATAATGATACTGAGGCTTATGTGGCTAGTGGACTTATTTATAATGAT